>Ga0310695_10012756_pt1 | contig 11691 bp, 3 predicted proteins | sample RumenRJG_04DNA_FD_203882 | JGI IMG/M metagenome (GOLD analysis project Ga0310695, IMG submission 203882) | Bovine rumen microbial communities from Lethbridge, Alberta, Canada - RJG_04 (v2) (version 2) | ecosystem: Host-associated > Mammals > Digestive system > Stomach > Rumen | place: Canada... | reverse complement strand
CATATCTATATAAAAATTCATCTTTAAATTTTAATTTAAAATCTTCTATTTCACTAAAATTATTTATATTTTCAATATCTGAAAATTTTTTTTCTAAAAGTTTATTTAATTCAATTTGTTTAACTGACGCAAAAAAAAATGCTTCTTCAATTTTTTTTTCTTCTTTATTTTCAATAATATAATTAATAATATCATCATCATAAGGAATTAATTTACTAAATTTTTCATTATCTTTTAATAATATTAAATTATCATTTAATATTGGAATTAAATCATTAATTTCAATATTTAAAATATTAGAAATAATTTTATTAATAATGTCTTTTTTAATTAAATTAAATATTTTATTATCTTTTTTAATTTGCTCTTTCCATTCATTTTCTTTATCAAAAATTTTTATTCTATTATTATCTAAATTTGGATAATCAATTTCTTTTACTTTAGAAACAATTTCATTAATAATAAAATTTAAATGACATAATAAAGTTGTATTATATTTCCATAAATCATTTGAAAATTGAGATATATATGATTTTAATGATAATAAATATTTATTTATATATTCATTTATATATTTTTCAAAATTATCCTTTGTAAAATATGTATAATATAAATAAGATAATCCTCCTATTACAAAGGAAAATCCTAAGAAATATTTTACTAGTTTATTTGAATTATCCATTTAATTGAAAACTAGTAAAAAAATTAAAAATAAAAAAAAATAAAATAAATAAATAAAAATAAATAATAATTTTTTTTTATTAAAAATTAATAAAAAAACATAACAAAAAACAAATTAAATATCATTATAATCAAATTTATTCATTCATTCTTTTAAAAAAAATATCAAAAAAAAATCAATTTTAAATAAAAAAAAATTATTTTTTTTCAACTTCAGCAATTTCTTTTAATAATAAATCTTTAGATCTTGTAATTTGATCAACAATTCTATTATTTTCTCCATCAACATATTTTTTTTTAAGTTTAGTATCTTGATTTAACCCTCTAATTAATTTATCTTGTTGTATTTCTCTCATAATATCATTTGCTTTTTTAATATCAGGAAAATAATTATGAGCTTGTTGTTCAATACTATAATTTTTTAATATTTCATAATCATTATAATAATGATTAATATTATCATTATTTATACTTTTTGAAATTTGATTTAAACAATCATTCATATTTTTTAATTCTTTAATTCTTAATTCCTTATCAGGAAATTTTCTTTTAATTTCTAATTTATTTTTTCTTCTTCTTCTAAAAGTTGTATTTGGATTATAATTATTATTATAATTATTATAATTATTATTATAATTATTATAATTATTATTATAATTATTATTATTACTATTATAATTATCAGTTTGTAAAGTTGGTGCAGTATTTATTCTTTTTTTTAATTTTTCATGTTCTTTTAATAATTTTTCATATTGATGTTTATAATAATAAGGATCAATTATTGTTTTTAAATCATCATCAATATGTTTTTCTAATTTTTGTATATCTTCATTAATTGAAGGATCGGCTTTTCTTAATAAATTTAAATTACCTAAATGAATTATTGGATTAAAATTCATAAAAGCTCTATTTAATTGTTTTCTATAATTATCATTTATATATGTAAAATTTATTGGTTTACTTTTTTTATTATTTTTCTTATTTTTTTCATCTTCTTCTATTAATTTTTCATCTCTTTTTTCTTGAGATAATGATTGATTATTTAATTTTGGTAAATTTAAACTTTGTAAATTTGTTTTATTAACTTTTTTTGATGTTTCTATTAAAAATAATGCATTTAATTTTTTTAATTCTTCTGTTGATTGATTCATATTTGAAATTATTTTATTTACATCTGAAATTATTTTTGTTGATGTATCTGATAATTTATTTTCAAATTTCTCATTTTCTCCTTCATTTTCTTTTGAAGATGTTTTTTTTGTCTTTTTCTTTTTTTTAATATTTTCTTCTTCATTTAATAATTCTGCATAATCAGAAATATCATTTTGATTTCTTTTAATTCTTCCCATTATATTTTCATTTCTTAAATTTTCTGTTTGAGTGTATACTCTTATTTCATATAATTTTCTCTTTTTTTTCTTATCTAATATCCCATATGTATTTGACATTAGTTTTAGTTTTAATTAATTATAATTAAATTATTATTTATTTATATTTAATTTATTTTTTATTTTTTTTTATTTTTTATTTATAATAAAATGTTCTTATTTATATATTTCATGGATAAATCAAATTTTAAAATAATTTGATTCATTTATTTAATAATGAAAATACATAAAACATAAATTAAATAATAGACTAATTACTCATTTTTAAAATCAGATAATTTATAACAATAAAATTCATAATTTTTGAATAAAAAAAAAATAATTATTATTATCAATTAATTATACAAATTATTATCATTAGAATGAATAATATTTAATAAAACAGGATATTTAATAGTCAATTTTTTATATAATTTAATCCCAAAATTAATTGATTTTAACTCATTAATCAAAACTGATATTTTATTTAATATTTCATATTGTTGTTTATTATTACAATGAATTAATGCCTTTTGTACTATATAATTACCATAAGGATCTAATATTAATTTTTTTATATTTTCCTTTTCAATAATTTTTGAAATTAGTTTATTTTTCAAATTATCAAAAAGAAAAAATTTTTCAATTACATTCGAAGAAAATTTTTGATTTGAATAAAAACATAAATCTTTAATAATAATATCAAAAATATTTTTATTTCTCTCTTCACCATTTATTTTAATTATAAATTGAATAACATAATTTCCATATTGATCAACAATTAATAATTTAATTTTTTTATTAATAGCATTTAATATTTTTTCAAGTTCATTTCCTTTAATTTTATCAATAAATTTTTGTAAAAAGCAACATCCATTTTTATGATTTGCAATTTGTTCAATACATTTTTCAATTTTTTCATAACAAAAATTATTATTAAAATTTTTAGTTAAAAGAATTTTTTGTATTATATGATAACCATTAATATCATTAGAAAATAAAATAATATTTGGTTTAATTAAATTAACAAAATTATCATATAAATCTTTTTCATTATTATTAATATAATCAATTAATTTTTGAATAACTCGAGTTCCAAATTGATTAATTCCAATATTTGAAAAAGATGAAGTTATTAAATTTAAAAAATTATTTAATTCTTTTGGTGTTAAATACTCAAAAAATTTTTGTATTAAATAATTTCCAAATTGATCTGTTATTGTTTCTAAAATATGTTCTAAAATAATTGGATACATTAAATTAAGTGATAATTGAGTGTCTTGTTCTATTTTTTTTTGAAGAAATCTACATCCAATTTGATCTTTTGCTAAATTATATGATTGTTTTATAATTTCTGAATTTTCTAATTTGTATAAATTTGATATATTTATTATTCTTTTTGATTTGTTATTTGATTTATTTGAAATATTATTATTTATATTTGTATTATTAATTTGAAGTTTTTGAGTATTTTGATTTGGGAAATTATTATTTTTAAAATTAGAATTGTTGATATTATTTTGAAATGATATTAATGATTGATTTTTAATTATCTGGTTTTTAATATTATTGTAATTTTTTTCATTTATAATATTTGATTTATTGTTTATATATTGATTTTGGTTATTTATATAAATTGTAGGAAAAGAATTTTTATTATTGAACTTTTGATTAAAATTATTATTTATAATATTATTATTTATATTATTATCTTCGTTTTTATTGATATAATTATTGAAAGAAAATTTTTGAGAATTTGTTATGATATTCAAATTTCTCATAGGAAATGAATTGTTATATATATTATTAATCATTTGATTATTATTGTTTATTTGTAAATTATTTCCATTATTAAGATTAAAATAAATATTATTATAAAATTGATTATTATTCATTTGATTTGTAAAAAGATAATTATCACTTACATTATTATTATTAATAATAATATGATTATTATTTATAAAATTATTATTATTATTCATAATATTATTATTAATAATATTATTATTATTCATAAAATAAAATTTCATATTATTATAATTATTATCATAATTTTCTTTAATAAATTCTTCTTTCTCATTTTCATTATTATTTAAATGATTATTATTGAATTTATTTTCATTATTTATAATAACATTTGGTGAAGAATCATAATATTGTAGAATAGGGCTTAAATAAGTATTTTTATTATTATCATTTTCTCTATCTGGAGTAAGATAAAATAAATTTTTTTCCATAAAATTTAATTTTTTATTTTCTTTTAAATTACTTTCAATTTGTTTATTTATATTATTTTCATCATTATTATCTTTTTTTTTATCTAAGGAATAAAAAGTATTTAAATTTAAAAAACAATCATTTCGCAAAATAAGTTCTTTATTTTTTAATTCATTATCATCATTTTCTTTTGTTATTATTAAATTATAATGAAAATCTTTATTTTCAACCGACACTTTATTATTATTATCTTTTTTAATAAAATTATTTTTTTTTTCAAATGATGATATATTTATTATTTCTTTTTTTTCTTCTAAATTTGTAGACTTTATATCATATTTTGACATTTTTATATTAAATTGTGGAATATGTAAATTAGATTCTTTTGTTTCATAAAAATTTGCAGACATATTTGTATGGGAAATTTATGGATTTAATATTTTAATATTTTGATTATAATATATTTTGGAAATATGTGAAAAAGAATAAATTAGGATTGCAACATAATAAAAATTAATAATAAATTAAATTTTTTATAATAAAATTATTAAAAGTTCAATTGTATTTTATAGTATTTTTTTACATTTTTAAATACTTCAATTAATTGTATGTGATTATTGTTGTAAAAAAAATTTAAATAAATAATATATTTATATAAATAAGAATAATAAATCATAAAAATTATTTTAAAAGAATTAATATTTAATCTCATAAATTTAAAATATAAAATTTAAAATATTTAAATTTTAAAAAAAATTAAAAATAAAATGGAAGAAAAATACTCCTATATTGAACAAGGTAAAAAAATAATCTTTTTATAATAAAACAACTTAATATAAAAAAATAAAAAAAAATAGGAAAAAAAATTTGGTATAAAAAAGAAAAAAAACATAGTATAACTGATATAGATGGACCATTATATTCAATAGGAAAAGTAACATCAATAAACATAAATTTAAAAATAATAGAAGTTGATAATTCCAAAAATAAAATTCCTTTTTCAAAAACATTACCTTTTATAAATGATGAAAATATAAATATAAATGACATGACAACATTAAAGGAAATAAGTGAAATTGATATATTAAATAATTTATCAAATAGATTTATTGAATCAAATAAAATTTTTACAAATATTAATTCATTATTATTAATGATAAATCCAAATAAAAAAATAGAAAAAATATTTTCATATAAAAAAATAGAATATTATATTGAAGAACATAAAATAAATTCTCCTGAAATTAGAATTGAATGTGATAAACCTCATTTATTTGATATAATATTAATTTCAATTGAAAATTTATTTAAAAATTATACCAATCAATCAATTATTATTAATGGGGAATGTGGAAGTGGAAAAACAGAAATTTATAAATATTCTATTAATTGTATTATATATTATTTATTAGGAAAAAATCATATTGAAAGAAAAATGAATTATAAAACTTTTTTAAATAAAAAGTCTATTGAAAGACAAATTGTAAGTTGTAATAAAATTTTAGAATCTTTTGGAAATTGTAAAACTATTTTAAATGATAATAGTTCTCGTTTTGGAAAATATTTAAAAATATTTTTTAATATTAAAAATAAGAAAATTATTGGAGCTTCTATTAAAACTTTTTTATTAGAAAAATCAAGAGTAACTCAATTAATATCTCAAGAAAGAAATTTTCATATTTTTTATCAAATTTTATTTTGTGAAAATGACTTTTTATTAAAGAAATTATTTATTACAAATGACCCTTCTAAATATAATTATTTAAATAAAAATAAAAATCATAAATATAATACTATTAATGACAATGAATTATTTAATGAAACAATTGAATCTTTTAGAAATATTGGATTTAAACAAGAAGAAATTGATTCAATTTTAAAAATTGTTGTTTCTATTTTATTAATTGGAAATATTTCTTTTATTCAAAAAAATAATAAAATTGAAATTGAAAATTATAATATTATAAAAGATATTTGTGAATTATTAAATTTTGATGAAAAAATATTAATTTCTAATTTTGAATCTTATTTTAATATTAAAGAATGTGAATATTATAAAAATTATTTTGCTGAAGAATTATATAATAGATTATTTATTTGGATAGTTAAAAAAATAAATTACTTTTTAAATGTTTATGAAATTGAAAATGATTCTAATATAAAATTTATTAGTTTATTAGATTTTTTTGGTTTTGAAGATATTGAAAATAATTCTTTACAACAATTATGTATTAATTATAGTTATGAAAAAATACAAAATTTAATTTATAAAGAATATTTTGAATCAGAAATAAAAGAATTTAAAGATGAAGGTTTAAATGATAAAATTAAAAATATAAAATATAAAAATTATCAACATATTATTGATTTAATTGATTATAAATCAAATAGTCTTTTTTCAATAATTGATAAATGTTCTATTGAAAATTATTTTATTGAAGATTTTGTTAAGTTAATTCAACAAAATTTAATTAAAAATAAAGGAATTTCTTTACCAAATAATTATAATAATATTAATATTTCTATTAAACATTCTCCTAAAGAAGTAATTTATAATTTAGTAGATTTAACATATAAAAATTATAATGAACTTAAAAAATCAATGAATGATTTATTTTTAAAGTCTAAAAATGAAATAATTAAAAATATATTTTTCTTAATTAATAGTGATATTGAATTTGACAGTTTTGAAAATGATGGAAAAAATTTTCAAAATTTTGATTATGGAAATAAATTATTTTGTAATAATTTTAAAAATGAAATTCAATATTTAATAAATGATATTAAATTATGTGAATGTCATTTTATTCAATGTTTAAAATCAAATGATAATAAAAAGCCATTTACTTTATCACAAAATGTTTTATATAACCAAATAAAATATTTAGATTTATTACATTTTATAAAAAATATAAAACAAAGTTATTCAATTAAAATCAGTTATATTAATTTTATCAAAGAATTTGATATTTTAAAACCAGAATTTAAATATATTAATAATGATATTAATAATATTATAATTTTAGCTAATAGTATTATTAATTTTTTAATTCCTGAATTTGAAAAAATTAATTCTCCATTAAATCCTTTATTTATATATGGTAAAAATAAAATATTTATTAAAAATGATTTTTATTTAGTTTTACAAAATAGAAAAAAAGAATTATTAATAGATAAAATAAATTCTTGTAATGTAATTATTACAGGAGTAAAATATTTAAATAAATATGAAAAAATTAAAAAATATAGAAAACATATTTTAGAACTTCAAAATTATTTTAATATTTATAAATATAAGATTCCAAGAATGAAAAAAATAAATCAAATATATAAAATACAATCAATATTTCAAGTCAATAAAGAAAGAATTAAGTATTTAAATTTGATCGAAGGATATAAAAATTTGTCAAATATTTTTAAAACTATTATTCAACAAAAAATAAATAATGAAAAATTATTTAAATTAAAATGTTTGAATTTAAGATTAATGTTATTTTTACAACAAACTAAAATTCAAAAAAGAGAAATATTTAAAGATATAGCAATACAAATTATAAATAAATCATTTGATAATATTAATTATAAAGAATATAATAATTTATGGATGAAATTATCTCCTTTTTTTACACAATTTTTAGTAAGAAAAAAGTATTCAAAAATAATAAATAATATAAAAATAACTAAAAAAAATTTTTCAAAAAATTTAGTTTTAGATGAATTTATATTAAAACTTCTATTTAAAAAAATAGAAGATAAAAAAAAATCAATTTTACTTTTAAAAAATTATTCTTTATCTAAACAATCAATAAATTATTTTGCAAAAATGAGAAAAAATATAAATTTAATTCAATCTCATTTATATAAATGGTTAAATAAAGAAGAAAGTTTAAAGAAAATAATAAATAAATCTTTAAAAGAAGAAATATTAAACAAAAAAATAACAGATGAAAAAATAGAAAAAGCAATTTTTCCTTTAAAAATAAAACAAAAAGAAAATGAATCAGAATTAGAAAAAATAAATAATAAAGAATTAAATAAAAATTTATTATCATCTGCAAAAAGTTTATTATCTTTATCAACATTAAAATTAAACAAAGAAAAAAATTCTTCAATGAAAAATTTACATAAAATACAATCAGAATTAAAAATAAATTTCATAAATAGAAAATTATCTTTACAAAAAGAAAAAGAAAATGAAAAAATAAAAAATAAAATTTTACCAAATTATGATGAATTTAACATATCAAAAATAAATTTATTTATAAAAATACTTTCAATTGATTCAATAATAAATTTTTCAGATATTTATGAAAAAAATTGGGGAGAAGATTTTCAAAAAATATATAAATTAAATATGAAATTAAATACTCCAATTCAAAAAATTTCAATTGGAAATTATCATACAATTTTATTAAATTCAAAAGGAAAAATTTTTTCATGGGGATGGAATAATAAAAATCAATGTGGAATAAATTTAAATAAAAATAATTATGAAAATTATATAATTCCAATAAATAAAGAAAAAAAAATTAATTTCCCAAATTTATTTTATCAAAATATAGAAAAAATAAATGAAAAAGATAATTATGGTAAAATAATAAATTGTTTTTGTAATGAAGAATCAACTTTTATATTAAATGATAAAGGAGAAATTTATTCTTTTGGAAATAATAATTTTGGTCAATTAGGATTAGGAAATTTTAATAATTATAATAAACCAAAATTAATAAAATCTTTAAAAGGAAAAAAAATAATAGATATTCAAACAACAAATATTTTTACTTTAGCATTAACAAAAAATAATGAAATTTATATTTGGTTTCATTTTGAAAAAAATAAAGATTTAAAATTAAAAAAAAATAATATTTCAAAATTACTAAATTCAAATATAATAAAAATAAAACAAATATCATGTGGATATAATTTTTGTATGTTATTATCTAAAAATGGTATTTTATATTCAATGGGAAATAATAATAAAGGAGAATTAGGTTTAAGTGATAAAGAAAGTGATTTAATAAAATATTCTTTTATAAATGAACCAATTGAAAATTTATTTTTTTCAAATATTTATAAAGAAAAAGTAACTTTTATAAAATGTGGTTTTAAACATACAATTTGTATTATTAGTACAGGAAAAATTTTCGGTTGGGGAAATAATACTTTTGGTCAATTAGGAATTGGTAATTTAAATAATAATATAATTTATCCAATTAATATTAATATAGAAAATTATATTTTAAATGATAAAATTATTCAAATAAATTGTGGTTTTAGAAGTACAGTTTTTTTAACTGAGAATAGAAATATTTATTTTTCTGGTATTTTAGATAAGGAAAATTATAGTAAATTTCCTAAAAAATTTATTATTAAAAATAAATGTAGTGAAATTTATAATGAATATCAATTTTGCCCAGTTAGAATTTTAATGAGTTGGAATAAGAATACTTCTATTTTTTATGTTACTTTTGCTGATATTAGATTAGTTTATAATCAATTAAAAAATATTCATAAAGTTTGGAAAATTATTGAACAACTTTCTAAAAATTGGAATGATGAATCTATTTTATGTCCTTATATTGAAAGTATTTATAATTATTTCCCAACTTCTATTATGAAAAAAGATTAAAAAATATTTTAATATGTTTATTAAATTTATTTAATTAGTTATAAATTTAATTTTTTTCAATCAAATTTTATTTTCTCAATTAAAAAAAAAAGAAATTAAGAAATAAAAAAATTAAATATTTATTAATTTTTTTTTCATATTTTTCAAATGTTTAATCAAATATATTAATAATGTTTATTAAATTAAAGTTAAAAAAAATATTGTTATTCATAAAGATACTTATTAAGAATTTAAATGAATTTATAATTAAATATTTTGATTAAAAATAAATTATCTTTTTAAAATAAAAAAAATAATATAAACAAATAATTATTAGTAAAAAAACAAATTTCAAAAAAAAATACAAAAAAATACAAAAAATAATTTACAACTAAAAATTATACAAAAAAAAAAAAAAATTTAAAAAAAAATAATTCAAATTTTAAAATAAATAAACCATTTTTTAAAAAAAAAACATTTTTAAATGTCGAACATAAAAGACACAAAAGAAGAACAAATACATAAACCCAAAATTATAAATCCAAATCCTAAAAATCGAGTTTTTTCAGGAGGATATGATTTTCAAACAACAGAAAGTTTAAAATATGAAGGAAAAACTCAAAAAGAAGAAAAAATTTCAGAAATAAAATTAAACATATCAGCAAATTCATATTTTCCAAAAAATAAAAATTCTGAATTAAATCCAAATTTAATAAGAAATCCAAATATGAATAATATAATAATTCCTCAAATGCAAAATTTTCAAAATTACCAAAATTATCAAAATAATAATTATGGAATTCCATATTATCAAAATTATAATGGAATAAATAATAATAATAATTTTAATGAACATAATAATAGATATTCAAATAATAATATTATGTATAATCAAAATAATAATAATCAAAATTTCCAAAATAATAATTTTAAAAAACAAAGAACTAATTTAGATGTTAGTGCTACTTCATTTAATCCTAAAAAAAAATTAGATGTTACTGCTCAACCTTATATACCTAAACAATATAAAATTAAAGAAGAAGAAAAAAAAGAAAAAGAAAAAGAAGATAAAGAAAAAGAAGAAAAATTAAAAAAAGAAAATGAAGAAAAATTAAAAAAAGAAAATGAAGATAAAGAAAATGAAAATGAAAATGAAAAAAAATTAAAAAAAGAAAATGAAGATAAAGAAAAAAATAAAAAAGAAGAAGAAGAAGAAGAAGAAGAAGAAAAAGAAATTAAAAAAAATAATGAAAATAAAGAAAAAGAAGAAAAAAAAGAAAAAAAAACTGGATTAGCTGCTTTATTAGATAATAATGAAAATATAAATAATAATAATTCTCATATAATAAAAAATGAAAAAATTAATTCTAAAAAATATGTTAGAAAAAATAATAATGATAAAAAAATATTTGAAGAAAAAAGAAAACAATTAGAAAAACAAAAAGAAAGAGAAAAAGAAGAAAAAGAAAGAAAAGAAAGAGAAAAAAGAGAAAAAGAAGAAAAAGAAAGAAAACAAAGAGAAATTGAAAAAAAAGAAAAAGAAGAAAGAGAAAAAAAAGAAAGAGAAGAAAAAGAAAGAATAAAAAGAGAAAAAGAAGAAAAAGAAAGAGAAGAAAGAGAAAGAGAAGAAATAGAAAGAAAAAAAAGAGAAGAAGAAGAGAATAAATTAATATTAGAAAATAATTATTTCTTAATATCAGAAAAAATGAAAAAAGAAAAAAATAAATCATTCAAATATAAAATTTCCTATATTGAACAATTTAAAAATTGGAAAATATGTCAAGAAACAAAATTATTAAACGAAAAAGTAATAACTCA
>Ga0310695_10012753_pt1 | contig 11696 bp, 7 predicted proteins | sample RumenRJG_04DNA_FD_203882 | JGI IMG/M metagenome (GOLD analysis project Ga0310695, IMG submission 203882) | Bovine rumen microbial communities from Lethbridge, Alberta, Canada - RJG_04 (v2) (version 2) | ecosystem: Host-associated > Mammals > Digestive system > Stomach > Rumen | place: Canada... | reverse complement strand
GAAAACAATGCCTACCGCACACAATCCCACCGTGATGCCGATCCAAACATAATTGGACAGTTTAAGACCGGTGCCAAGGAGGTACATCTGCTTCACGGCAACGATAGATCCGGCGATGGCTGTGACAAATATGACAACTGGTCTGCGATATTTGGCACACAGGAGTCCTGCGATGACAAACAAAACGCCGGCAACAATGTATATTATGAGTTCGAGAAGCTTGGTATCGGGGGCGGGGACGATCATGAGCAGGGCCAGATCAACGATAAATCCCGCAAAAAGAAATACGCCAAGCGGGTAGACCACATATGCCAGGGCAGCAATCAGAACTCCGGCTCCAAAGGCGATCAGCGCCGGATAGAGCACCGGCTTCGGAATAAATTGAAGCGCAATATTATAGGCTCCTAAAAAGCCGATTAAAAAGCCAATCAGTAAGGTCCAGGTCCTCATGAACTTATAACCGAACAGGCACTGCAGTAATGCGAGAGCCATGATGGTGATCGTTCCGAGCTCTCCAAAACCCGCGATGAATTCCCCGGTTTGTTTTATCATAGATATTTCCTCCTTCAAAAGACGGTTTCCACGCTGTAGAACGGCAGAGACCACAATTATTATGCTATTGTCAGTATAATTATAATATAAAATCACGATGGATTCAATGCTTGCATATGCTCTTAAATAGAAATATAATAAACGAAAAGAAGAAAAGGAGTTATGAATTATGGCCTGGTATGACAATGCAGTATTTTATCATATTTACCCCTTGGGACTATGCGGATGTCCCCACGAGAACCACAATGAGCAGGGCAGTCATTTTGACAAGCTGACAGAGTGGGCAGAGCATGCGGGAAGATTAGGCTGTACAGCAATCTATATCGGACCTCTTTTTGAGTCCGGCTCTCACGGGTATGATACTACAGATTACCGGAAAGTGGACGGGAGACTCGGAAGTAATGATGACTTTAAGAAATTCACTGCCCACTGTCACAGGCTGGGCATGAAAGTGATTGTGGATGGGGTCTTCAATCATACGGGCAGAGATTTTTTTGCCTTCCGGGATCTGAAAGAGAAGCGGGAGAATTCTGCTTATAAGGACTGGTACTGCAAGGTAAACTTCTGGGGGAATAATGAATATAATGACGGTTTCTCCTACGATAACTGGGGTGGTTACAATATGCTGGCCCGACTCAACCTCTGGAACCAGGAGGTGAAGAATTATCTGTTTGATACGGTACGGTTCTGGGTCAGTGAGTTTGACATCGACGGTATCAGGCTGGATGCGGCGGATGTGCTGGACTTTGGCTTTATGAAGGATCTTCGAAGCTTTTGTGACGGGCTGAAGTCCGATTTCTGGCTGATGGGGGAAGTGATCCATGGAGATTACTCCCGCTGGGCCAATGAGGGCATGCTTCACTCTGTGACGAATTATGAACTGCATAAAGGCTTCTACTCCGGCCATAATGACCATAATTATTTTGAGATTGCCCACTCCATCAAACGACTCAACGGTCTGGTGGGGGATAAGATCAGACTGTATACATTTACGGATAATCACGATGTGTCAAGGATTTACTCCAAATTAAATAATAAGGCGCACATGGTTCCCCTGGCCATACTTCAGTATACGGTGCCCGGGATACCTTCTATCTACTACGGGTCAGAATTCGGAATTCCCGGAGACAAACAGAGGGGGTCAGACTGGAACCTGCGGCCAGATCTTAACCTGGCTGATTTCGATGAGGAGGCTGCTCTTCCCAGTCTTTTCAGAGCCCTGGGCAGGGTAAAAAAGGATTTTCCGGAGGTGACCTGGGGCCGTTACCAGGAGCTGCTGCTGACTAACCGGCAGTTTGCCTTTGCCAGAATTCTGGATGGCAGCGCGGTGATTACGGCGGTCAACAATGATGATCAGCCGGCACATATGGAGATTCCGCTTCCCATCGAGGTTGATCTGGCAAAAAACCTTCTCTCCAGACCTGAGGAGGCTGAGGAAGATAAGGAGGCGGCAGCCAGAGAGAGGGCAGCCCGCATGCAGGCAGCCAAGGACGGCCTGATGGAAAAGGCCGGACAGTTGATTGGGGCTTCGGGCGAGATCCGTCAGAAGGCAGACCATGTGAAAGAGGCTGCGGAAAAAATTGATGTTAACGGAGAGCGGCTCAGCGAGCAGCTGGGGGCATCGGTGGACAGTCTGCGGGAACAGATGGAGAATTTCCAGAGAGTTTTCCGGGAATTTGCTTCTGCCTGCGGTATGGAGATCAACAGCGACAGCAGTGCTTCAGCGCTGACCTGTGAGTCCGTAGAATTAAAGGATGGCCGTCTGATTCTTGATCTGGCAGCCAACAGCGGCATGGTGATCTGGACAGGAAAAGAAAAAGGGTAAAATAATAAGTAGTCATTTTATAAAAATTCTGATATTATCTATAAAAGCAAATTTGTAAAAAACAACTCTGTATCAAATGATTTACGACTAAAAATTAAGAAATGAGGATTATTTTATGTGTGGTATTGTAGGTTTTACTGGTGGAAAACAGGCTGCTCCTATTCTTTTGGAAGGATTATCCCGTCTGGAATACAGAGGATATGATTCTGCTGGAATCGCAATCCGTGATGGAGACGGCGAGATTGAGATGGTAAAAGCCAAGGGACGGTTGAAAGTCCTTGAAGAGAAGACCAATATGGGTCGGGCGATCACCGGCACCTGCGGTATTGGTCACACCCGCTGGGCGACCCATGGACAGCCCTCCGAGAACAATGCCCATCCCCACCATGCCGATGATAACTGTGTGGTCGGCGTGCACAATGGTATTATTGAGAACTACCAGGAACTTAAGGATAAACTGCTCAGGAAGGGATTCAGTTTTTATTCTGAGACAGATACAGAAGTGGCGATCAAAACGATTGAATATTACTATAAGAAGTATCAGGTAGGCCCCATCGACGCCATCGCAAAGACAATGGTCAGGATGCGGGGATCCTATGCCCTTGCTGTTATGTTTAAGGATTATCCCGGAGAGATTTATGTTGCCCGTAAAGACAGTCCTATGATCATCGGTGTCGGTGAAGGAGAGACCTACGTGGCTTCTGATGTGCCGGCCATCCTTAAGTATACCCGGAAAGTATATTATATCGGCAACCTGGAAATGGCCAGATTGAAGGGCGGCGAAGTCACATTTTTCAATCTGGACGGAGATGTGATGGAGAAAGAACTCACAGAGATTACCTGGGACTCCGAGGCGGCTGAAAAAGGCGGTTATGAGCACTTTATGATGAAAGAAATCCATGAGCAGCCCAAGGCGGTTCTGGACACAATTAACTCCGTGATCCGTGACGGCGAGGACGGAGAGTATCTGGATTTCTCGGATATCGGTCTTACCAAAGAGATTATCGGAGAGTGTTCTCAGATTTACATCGTAGCCTGCGGTTCTGCCTACCATGTCGGTGTGGTTGCCCAGTATGTGCTTGAAGACCTGGCCGGTATACCAGTCAGGGTGGAGCTGGCTTCCGAGTTCCGTTACAGAAAGCTGCTGCTGGATGAGAAAGGTCTCGTGATTGTTATCAGTCAGTCAGGAGAGACTGCAGACAGTCTGGCTGCCTTGAGAGAGGCAAAAGAGATGGGCATCCGTACTCTGGGCATCGTCAATGTCATCGGTTCCTCCATCGCCAGAGAAGCAGACCATGTATTTTATACTCTGGCCGGTCCGGAGATCGCAGTGGCAACGACAAAAGCCTACAGCACCCAGTTGATTGCATCCTACCTGCTGGCCATTCATTTTGGCGCAGAGAGGGGCCTGATTGACAGGGAAAAAGAGCAGGCAATGATCAAGGAGCTCAGGCTGATTCCGGATAAGATTGCCAAGACACTGGAAGATAAGGAGAGGATGCAGTGGTTTGCCTCGAAGTACGCCAGCGCCAAGGATGTATTCTTCCTGGGACGTGGATTGGATTACGCCATCTGTATGGAAGGCAGTCTTAAGATGAAAGAGATCAGTTATGTTCATTCAGAGGCTTACGCGGCAGGTGAACTGAAGCATGGTACCATCAGCCTCATTGAGGATAAGACTCTGGTGATCGGCGTCACTACACAGCCTTCTCTCTATGAGAAGACCTTATCCAATATGGAAGAGGTGAGGAGCCGTGGGGCTTATCTGATGGGCCTTACCACCTATGGCAACTATAACATGGAAGATTCTGCAGATTTCGTAACCTATATTCCTAAGACAGACGCTCACTTTGCAGCTTCTCTGGCAGTGATTCCCCTGCAGCTTCTTGGCTATTATATTGCTGTGGCCAAAGGACTTGATGTGGATAAGCCGAGAAACCTGGCCAAGAGCGTAACGGTGGAGTAGTGATTCAGGATATCGCGCCGAAAATATTTTATAATGAGTACACACCGGAGCCTCCCGCCTGGGAGGATCCGGTGTTTATCTTTCGAGGCAGAGAAGTACTTCTGGGACGCAGAGAAGACGGCGCACTGTGCTGCCCGGAAGCAGGGGAGTTTTCGGAGGAAGACCTGCAGTACCTGTTTCGGATTGATGGGAGAAAATATTATTTGTATCGGGAGGACTTCCCGGAAGATTACGGTCGGGAGGCACCGGATTACGGCGGCCAGGTCCCGGAAAAACCGACGTCGGATACAGATTCACTTTTTGCCCGGCTGGAGAAGCTGGGCTATGACCGCTGCGAGATAAGAATATTCAGGACTACAGATCCCAGGGAACTATGTTTTGCAGGCATGACGGCCTGGCATCTCTATGGCTGGTACCGGGAGAGTGCTTTCTGCGGACGCTGCGGCCATCCGACCATCCATGATGACCAGGAGCGAATGATGTTCTGTCCGGTCTGCGGGCAGAGGATTTATCCCAGGATTGCCCCGGCGGTGATCGTGGGGGTAACCGACGGAGACCGGATTATGATGACCCGGTATGCCGGCCGGGCCTACAAAGGACATGCTTTGATTGCCGGATTCTGTGAGATTGGAGAAAGCGTGGAAGAGACAGTCCGACGGGAAGTGATGGAAGAAGTCGGTCTCAGGGTGAAAAATATCCGCTACTACAGGAGTCAGCCCTGGGGATTTGCCTTTAATCTCCTGATGGGCTTTTATTGTGAAGTGGATGGGGATACCAGGGTTACTATGGACGAGGAAGAACTGTCTGTGGCAAAATGGGTTGACGCCCGGGATATCGGGCAGGAGGAGAGAAATCTGAGCCTCACGGCAGATATGATTATGCATTTTAAAGAATGCCGCCTGGAGGAAGGGAAGGAAAAGTCCCGGCCTGATATACAAGACAATAAGAAGAAAAAGGCCCTGGATCCTGTTCTTTCCCGGATCCGCCAGATCTGGGGACAGCGGGTCCCCGGGCTCAGTGTCAGGAGAAAAGGTGTCTCCGCTGTGCTGCTGCCTCTGGTCTGCAAAGATGACGGCTGGCATATCCTGTTTGAAAAAAGAGCATCCACTCTGGTCCGGCAGCCCGGGGAGATTTGTTTTCCAGGAGGCATGGTGGAGGAAGGGGAATCTTTTCGGGAAACTGCCTTCCGGGAGACCATGGAGGAGCTCTTGATCCGGGAAGACCAGATTGAGATTATCGCAGCCCTGGATCCGGTCATGGGCCCATCCGGCGCATCCATCTGGCCTTTTGCGGCGGTGCTCCGTGACTATGAGGGTTCCTTTTCCAGGGATGAGGTGGAGGAGGTCTTCACCGTGCCTCTTCAGTGGTTTCTGGACCATGAACCGGAGAAGCACATGACAGAACTGGCCACGATCCCTGGAAAAGATTTTCCCTACGAACTGATCCCCGGAGGGGAAAATTATCCCTGGCGGCGAAAGAAGAACGCCATCGTCTTTTACAGGACCAGGGGCGGGATCCTCTGGGGGATAACTGCCCGGATGACCTATGATTTTATCCGCCTTTATCAGGGAGAGTGATGGGGCAAAGCAGCGGCCGGTTGCGGCGGCTTTCCCCTTTGTGGTATGATAGAAAAGGTCAAAGAGAATTCTGACCGGCATAAATATTTTCAGGAGGAAAAAATAATATGGCATATCCAATTGTAACAATAACCATGGAAAACGGTGATGTGATCAAGGCGGAGCTTTATCCGCAGGTGGCTCCAAATACAGTCAATAACTTTATCTCTCTGGTAAAGAAGGGCTTTTATGATGGCCTGATTTTCCACCGGGTTATCAAAGGGTTCATGATTCAGGGCGGCTGTCCCCTTGGAACCGGTACCGGCAATCCTGGTTACAGCATCAAGGGAGAGTTCAGCCACAATGGATTTACCAATCAATTGAAGCATACAGCGGGCGTTCTGTCCATGGCCCGGTCTATGATGCCCGATTCTGCGGGATCTCAGTTCTTTATCATGCACAAGGATGCTCCTCATCTTGATGGAGAGTACGCTTCCTTTGGCAAAGTGATTGAAGGTATGGACGTAGTGGACAGGATCGCTTCTGAGAAAACCTTCCGCGATTCTCCTTATCATAAGCAGGTGATGAAGTCGGTGACGGTGGAGACTTTCGGAGAGGAATATCCTGAGCCGGAAACTTTAGCCCGCTGATGGGCAGGAGAGGAGCGTGTGCCTTAATGGAGCTGCTGCAGCCTGGGATGATGAGAACTTTTTATTCGGTCTCCATCAACAGGGGGTACAGCTCCTTTTTTATACCTGGAAAATTGTGATTTCCCGTGAAATGATTTCCCACGAAAGGAAAAACATCCGGCAAGAAAGCCATCCGCCCGGAAAATAAAAAACCCGGAAAAGTTCCGGGAGAATAAAAAAGCCCGGATTGTTTCCGGGAGCATATAAAAACGCAGACAGGGTCTGAGTGTCTGTTTACAAAGCTGCTGCATCAAAGGCAGAGATCGCTTTCAGAACAATGTCTGCGGACTCGTCGTTATAAATATAAAGGGAGACAGGCTGCGAGATGTCCAGACTGAACACGCCCATGACAGACTTTGCATCCACTGATGAGCAGCCGGAAACCAGGTCAAAACGTCCGTGAAAAGTATTCATAATTCCAACAAACTGCTGGATCTTCTCCAGGGAATCAATACAGACAGAGTGAGTAATCATTCCTTCGTCCTCCAAAAAACCTCTTTGTTGATGCCGGGGCTGAAAGCAGCAGCCCGGAATTTTATTGACTCTAGCAAAACCTCAAGGCTTCTGATGAAAACATATGTAAAAATCATGTAACGGATTATTTTTAGTTTATCATCTGGAGGAAAAAATGAAAAGCTGAAATAATTCACCAAATTTTTTGGAAGACACAAGATTTTTCCGCAAAAATCCACAATGTTAACCGGAACTTTTCATTAAAAACAAGATATATAACGATTGATGTAAAATTGTCAAGCCATTGATGGTGTCAGTCAACAATCACCACATTGATTCCTTTTTCCTGGAGGATCGCCAGGGCGGAAGGGCTGATCTGAGCGTCAGTACACACCGTATCAATGGCGTCGAAACTGGTCTGGATGACAACACCCTGCTGCTCAAACTTGCTTGAGTCGGCCAGAATGATCATCTTATTGGCGGAGTCAGCCATATATTCCATGGTTTCCACACGCATCAGGTCATCGCAGGTAAAACCGGACTCCGGAATGAAGCCGTCAGTACCCACAAAAAATTTGTCGACGAAAAACTCTCTGGCACATTTCTTGACAAGAGGACCCACCATGCCCTGGTACTCTTTTTGGTACTCTCCTCCTAAAAGGATGACTTTTCTGAGGGGGAGTTCCCGGATGCGGATGGCAATATAGGCAGAGTTGGTGATGATGGTGACATCTTTTTTGAGCTTGGCCAGCTGTTCCGCCATCAAGGTGCAGGTTGATCCGGATTCCAGCATGACCGTCTCCCCGTTATTCACCATCTCAGCAGCCTTTGTGGCGATGGCCAGCTTTCGGTCATAATTGATGGTCATGCGGGTGTTGATGTCATTTGCATTCTTAATCAGGGCGTAACCATGTTCGCGGGAGAGAAGTCCCTCACTCTCGAGGTGGTCCAGATCCTTGCGAATTGTCACCTGAGAGACACTCAGAAGTTCAGCCAGACGACTGACTTCTATCTTTTGATAGGTATTAACCAGTTTTATGATTTTAGACTGACGTTCTGTCATTCGAAACACCTCCCACTTTCTTTGAAAAGTATATCATACCGATTGACAAAAGTCTATTCTTTCCTTGCCTGAAAATGCATTATCATATATAATGTATCTATATGCGGATTTTTAATCAAAGAAAAGAGAAATCCCTTGTGGTTTCCGAAAAGTGGAGACAGAAAGGCTGCCCAGGCAGCGGCAGGGGACATTTCGTCCGCAGAATTCAGATGCTGGAAAAGGTGGTTAGAGATGAGTCAGGAAAAAGTGAACGCCAGAAAAGAATACAAGAAGAACAGAAAAGAGATTCTGGCCAGGGAGAAACGCAAAAAAGCCATTGGCAGATTTACAGGATATCTGGCAGTGCTGGTAATTGTTGTTGGAGTAGGTTTTTCCTTCTATAAAAAGGTCGTACCGGAAAAGGAACCGAACATACAGACATTCAGTTATCTGTCGGCAACGGATTCCTACGGGATATTTACTCCGTCTCTTCCGGAAGGAGAATAAACGATCGGACACCCGGATTCTTTTAGGAGGATCCGGGTTTTTTCAATTTCTGATTGATTATTTGAAAAAAGCCGGTGGATGGAACCGGGCGGGAGGTGAGATTATGGCCTTTACACATCTGCATGTGCATACTGAGTACAGTCTTCTTGACGGGTCAGGAAAAATCAAGGAGATGCTTCCCAGAGCAAAGGAACTGGGCATGGACAGTCTGGCAATCACAGACCATGGTGTGATGTACGGTGTGATCGATTTTTATAAAATGGCAAAAAAAGTGGGAATCAAGCCTATCCTGGGCTGTGAGATCTATGTGGCGCCGGGGTCCCGCTTTGACCGGGAGAAAAGCCAGGATGAGGACCGCTATCATCATCTGGTGCTTCTGGCGGAGAATAACCAGGGTTACAGGAATCTGATGAAGATCGTGACCAGGGGTTTTACGGAGGGTTACTATTATCGGCCCAGGGTGGATTATGAAGTCCTGGAGACCTACCATGAAGGTATTATTGCCCTTTCGGCCTGCCTTGCAGGAGAGATTCCCCGCAAGATTGTCAAAGACGACTATGAAGGGGCAAAGGAATCGGCGTTAAAGCTCAGGAGTATTTTCGGGGAAGACAACTTTTTCCTGGAACTGCAGGACCATGGAATCCGGGAGCAGAAGCAGGTCAACAGTGCCCTCATGCGCATGTCACAGGAACTTTCCATTCCTCTGGTGGTGACCAATGATGTCCACTATATCATGGAGGAGGATGCTGTTCCCCATGACCTGCTTCTCTGTATTCAGACGGGAAAACGGGTTTCCGATACAGACCGGATGCGGTATGAGGGCGGCCAGTATTATCTGAAGTCTGAGGAAGAGATGGCCAGAATCTTTCCCTACGCCAGGGAGGCCATGGAAAATACCCACAGAATCGCAGAGCGGTGCAATGTGGAGATTGTGTTCGGGGAGCAGAAGGTGCCCCGGTTTGATGTGCCTGAGGGTTATGATGCCTATTCTTATCTGAAAGAACTCTGCGAAAAGGGGCTTGAAAAACGTTACGGCGGTGTGGGTCAGAACAAAGTGGAGGAGCTGAGGCCCAGGCTGGAGTACGAACTGGAAACCATCCGGAACATGGGCTATGTGGATTATTTTCTGATCGTCTGGGACTTCATTCGTTATGCCAGGAGTCAGGGGATTGCCGTCGGTCCCGGCCGGGGGTCGGCTGCCGGCAGCATCGTCTCCTACTGCCTGGAGATTACCAATATTGATCCCATTCGTTATCAGCTGATTTTTGAACGTTTCCTGAATCCGGAGCGTGTTTCTATGCCGGATATTGATATAGACTTCTGCTTTGAACGCAGGCAGGAGGTCATCGACTATGTTTACCGGAAATATGGAAAGGAAAAGGTGGTACAGATCATCACCTTCGGGACCATGGCTGCCCGGATGGCTGTCAGGGATGTGGGCAGAGTGCTCGACATACCCTACGCCAGAGTGGATGTGGTGGCCAAGATGATTCCCATGGAGCTGGGTATTACTATAGAGAAGGCTCTGGGGATGAACCCGGAGCTGAAGAATCTCTATGATAGTGATGAGACGGTCAGAAATCTGATTGATATGTCCATGAGGCTGGAGGGACTTCCCAGGCATTCCTCCATCCATGCTGCAGGGGTGGTGATTGGCTCTGAGGCTCTGGATGAATTTGTTCCCTTATCCCGGGGAGCGGATAATGTCATCACCACTCAGTTTACCATGACGACCATCGAGGAACTGGGCCTTTTGAAGATGGACTTCCTGGGGCTGAGGACGCTGACGGTGATCCAGGATGCGGAGCGAATGATCAGCCTCAGGCTCGGCAGACCATTTTCTGTCGAAACTATTGATTATGAAGACAAGGCTGTCTTTGACATGATCAGTCAGGGGAAGACGGAGGGTGTCTTCCAGCTGGAGAGTGCCGGGATGAAATCTTTCATGAAAGAGCTGAAGCCCGGCAGCCTGGAGGATATCATCGCCGGGATCTCCCTCTACCGGCCCGGTCCTATGGACTTTATCCCCAAATACATTAAGGGCAAACAGAACCAGGACAGCATTCGCTACAGCTGTCCTCAGCTGGAGGAAATTCTGGCGCCGACCTACGGCTGTATTGTCTACCAGGAACAGGTGATGCAAATTGTCATGAGCCTGGCAGGCTATACCCTGGGCAGGAGTGACCTGGTCAGAAGGGCCATGTCCAAGAAAAAGGGGGATGTGATGGCCAGGGAACGGAAGAATTTTGTCTACGGCAATCCCGAGGAGGGCGTGGATGGCTGCATCAAGAGAGGGATTCCGGAAGATGTGGCAAATCATGTTTTCGATGAGATGATCGATTTTGCCAAGTACGCTTTCAACAAGAGTCATGCGGCGGCCTATGCGGTGGTATCCTACCAGACAGCATGGCTGCGATGCCACTATCCGGTGGAATTCATGGCGGCCCTGCTGACTTCAGTGCTGACCAATACCAAAAAGATCAAGGAATACATCAACACCTGCCGGGCCATGGGGATTGAGATCCTTCCTCCGGATATCAATGAGGGAGAATCAGGCTTTTCGGTGTCAGGGGATGCCATCCGCTACGGTATGGCGGCCATCCGGAGTCTGGGCAGGAATGTCATTGACTCCATGATTGAGGAGAGAGAACGAGGCGGCCGGTTTAAGGACCTGAAGGACTTCATGTCGCGGCTTAGTTCCCGGGAAATCAACAGGAGGACCATGGAGAACCTGATCAAGTCCGGAGCACTGGATAGTATGGGGGCCAGCAGAAAACAGCAGATGGCTGTCTACCCCATGATCCTGGATGAGGTCAACCGGGAGAGGAAAGAGATGATTTCGGGCCAGATGTCCCTCTTTGATTTCTTATCTGAAGAAGAGAAGAAGCAGTACGGGATTCAATATCCACCCATCGGTGAATATGATACAGGTCAGAAGCTGGCCTTTGAGAAAGAAGTGTTGGGCATCTATGTCAGCGGCCATCCCCTGGAGGATTATATGGCCTCCATGGAGAAACAGGTCTCTGCCAGAACCACGGATTTTGAACCGGATGAAGACACGGGCAGGACCGTGGTCCGGGACAATCTGAATTATGTGGTAGGCGGC
>Ga0310695_10012752_pt1 | contig 11696 bp, 15 predicted proteins | sample RumenRJG_04DNA_FD_203882 | JGI IMG/M metagenome (GOLD analysis project Ga0310695, IMG submission 203882) | Bovine rumen microbial communities from Lethbridge, Alberta, Canada - RJG_04 (v2) (version 2) | ecosystem: Host-associated > Mammals > Digestive system > Stomach > Rumen | place: Canada... | reverse complement strand
AGATTGTGAAGATCGACACCTCCAACAAAGGACAGACCACGAAGGAGAAGAGGCTGGACTATAACCCGATCATAAGAATACCAATAAAAGGAGTTTGAGAAATGAAGCAGAAGATGTACAGGTGCGCTTACTGCCCGAACGAGACGGAGAAGTGCGTGAAGATAGTGACAGATGAGTGCGAGATGTGTCTTGAAGAGAAAAATGCCGACAATATGGGCGAGACGGTTTCTGTCGGATAGGCAGGAAACACTTGTTTCATAGGCAGGGAACAAATGCTGCATAGGCAGACGGCAAAAAAGGAGTAGTAGGAACAAAAATAAATAATCGTTACAATGCCAAAAGGACGTAAGGAGAATCTGCTGAAGGCCGAGGATTTAACTTCGGAACAGCTTCGGGAAAGGGCGAGCAAGGCTGGCAAGGCTTCCGTGGAGGCCAGACGGCGCAAGAAGACGATGCGCGAGGCGCTGGAGTTCCTGATGTACAAGGCGGAGCTCAGCGAGGCGCTGAAGCAGCGCATGAGGGATGAGGGCATCAAGGATGAGGACATGAACCATCAGATGGCCATCACCCGTTCACTGATAGCGAAGGCCGAGGCGGGAGATGTTCAGGCATACAATGCCATCTGTGCGATGATAGGCGAGAAGCCAGCGGAGAAGGTGGAGATGTCTGGCGGTACGGTTCAGACGGTGAACATAAGGCACATCGGTGAGAAGGGCGACGAGGTGTTCCCGAGCAGCGAGGATGAAGTGGACGCGACGAGATGAGCAGGATCACCGTCAGGAAGGACAGCAAGGGGCCGTCGTACATCATCAGTCATGAGCGGTGCGGAGTGACGGAATGTCTGTTCGTCACGCTGGACGAGCTGTTGGATTTGTCAAAAGAGATACGAAGGACATTTGAAGGATTGGGAGATGATAGCGGATGTTAATGACCTTTTCAGCGTTTTGCCGCTCTATACTGCGAATGAGCAGGCGAAGGAACGGACGGTGGTGAACCAGGGCGGTACATCATCGGGCAAGACGTACTCGATCATGCAGCTGTTTTATGTGCTGGGCATGGGTGAGGCTCGTCTGGTCCTAACGGTGGTGGGGCAGGATATCCCGAACCTGAAGAAAGGTGCGTACCGTGATGCGAAGAACATCCTCGCCGCATCGCCTCTGTTGCAGCAGTGGTGGCCGCAGATCAACGAGGGCGAGCGTATCATCAAGTGCATCAACGGCTCATTGATAGAGTTCACCAGCTACAAGGATGCACAGGATGCGAAGAGCGGTAAGCGTGACTACCTGTTCATCAACGAGGCGAACGGCATCAGCTATGAGATATACTGGCAGCTGGCCATCCGTACACGTCGGCAGATATTCATCGACTACAACCCGTCGGCACGCTTCTGGGTGCATGATGAGGTGTTGGGGCGAGAGGGTGTGCGGCTGATCATCAGCGACCACAGGAAGAACTTCTACCTGTCAGAAGAGGAGCACGCACGTATCGAGGGCATCACGGACGATGAGCTGTGGAAGGTGTATGCAAGAGGTCTGACTGGCAAGATAGAGGGTCTTGTGCTGACGAACTGGGACATCGTGGATGCATTGCCACCGATGGAGGAATGGAAGATGTCGGCAAGAGGTCTTGATTTTGGTTTCAGCAACGATCCATCAGCCCTGGAGCATGTCGTGGAGGCCCACGGCGACCTGTGGGTGGATGAGGAGATATACAGCACGGGTCTGACGAACCCGATGATCGCCGAGCGGGCGAAGGGTGAGGGCATCACGTCGCAGCAGGTCATCATCGCGGACTGTGCCGAGCCGAAGAGCATCGCGGAGCTGAAGGCATTGGGGCTGTGGGTGTCGCCCAGCCCGAAGGGTGCGGACAGCATCATCTCTGGTCTCGACATCCTGCGGAGATACCGCATACATGTGACGAGGCGGAGCCGTGGGTTGTTGGCGAACATGAGGTCGTACAAGTGGGACAAGGACAGGGACGGTAATATGACGAACAAGCCGGAGGATGCGAACAACCATGGCATCGATGCTATACGCTACGTGGCATTGGCGAAGCTGGCCGTCAGGCAGAAGCCTCGCGGTGTCATCAGGCGCAACTGAAAAACCCTGCCACCGTTTAGTTATTATGTATCATAGGGTTTATCTATTCATTAATTAGTTATTTGATTTTGCAATCAGGCCAGAAGCGTCTGGGAGCTAATAGTTTTAAGTTCGCTGAACAAAGGTATTTTATTCATATTGAAGTTCAAGAGGTGGCAGGGTGACTTTGTTTTTTAATAAGGTTTGACGTGGGGCGGTTGTGCGTGAGCATAGCTGCCCTTTTTAGTTAATCTAACTTAAAAAACAAGGGTTATAAGGATAATCTTTATAAATATGCCTTATCTTTGCAATCGGAAAATCTAAAGACAGTGGGTTAGTCTCTTGTTTTGTTTTATTGATTAATCACTAAAAAAACGACAGAATTATGAATTTATGTACATGTCCCGCAGCCGCAGCATTGACAACGATCCCGTCGGCTGGCTGCCCCGAATCATTCGGACAGATTCAGAAGATTGCGTTCCAGCGTCTGCGTAAGGCTGACGGAACGAAGAACTCATTCACCAGTCAGAACAGCATTTTGCTGAAGGCCTCATGGACGGCGCTGATGGCAGCAAGTGACGGCACGAAGATCGTGCTTTCCCCTTATGTTCAGGCACCTACCAACGAGGCAGGCAGTCCCCGTACTTTCGGAGGCGGCAACGAGACGCTGGGTGGTGTGGAGATGGTCATCGGACGCGAGCCGACAACATTCTCCGCAGTCATCCGCAGCGTGAAGCAGGATGTCATCAAGGCGATGAAGGAACTGCAGTGTGAGGCACAGGCCGACAACCTCGGTGTGTTCCTCATCGACGAGAACGGTGCCGTGGAGTGCATCAAGGATGAGACAACGGAGGGAACGTTCTATCCCATCCCCATCCGCAGCCTCTTCGTAGGTGATAAGTCGCACGGTGGTCTGGAAGCACCCGACAGCAACGCCATCCAGTTTGCGTTCCTGCCGAACTACTCCGACAACCTGTCGATTCAGGTGCCGACGGACTTCAACCCTCTTACTGACCTTACCGTATAGTAGTGATGGCAAAGGAGACGAAGGTGGGCCTCCTTTGTGAGGCAACGGGAACAGTCACGGAGTTCGGGGTGGAGCATGCCGAGCGTATCCTGCAGATGCGGGACAGCGGATGGGTGCTGCCGGAGGACTCCGAGTATAAGTTAGAAGAAGATGGGACTCTCAATAGAAGAAGCAAGAAAACGGGTAAGTGAGGCACGCAAGCGCAGGACGATCTCGCTGGCCATCCTTCATCAGAACCGCATCAGGCTGCATGCCGAGGTGGTTCCGTCAGCCCCTGCCCTCGCCTCATGGGCGTACAGGGGGATGAGGAAGGCGCAGGCCGACCCCGTGTTCATGGGCAGCGCTGGCGTCTCGCAGGCTCTCTGGGACTTCATGCGGATGGTGGAGAACATCATACCGCATGACAAGTACAAGACGTTCTGCTCGCTGATGCGCTTCCCCGTGAAGACGAACGAGGTGCTGGGCGTTGCCTTCGACAAGCTGTCGCGTATCTTCGACGGACGCAACCCTGCGTTCTCCTATCAGTTCGCAAGCACGGAGCAGAGGGATGATTGGGAGTGGTACAGACAGGAGATGTTGCATGAGCCGAACATCTGGCAGACGAAAGGCTGGGATTTCTTTAAGACACGCATCAACAGCGTGCTTGTGGTGGACCTGCCCGAGGAGCAGCGTCAGGGAGCACCCGAGCCGTACTTCTATTGGCTGCCCATCGAGGATGTCATAGACTACCGTGCGGACGCAACGACGGGACGGATGAAGTACATCGCATTCCGTCAGGATGATGACGAGATAGCGGTCATCGACGATGAGAGCTACCGCGTGTTCAAGGCGAAGGACGGACAGCTGGGAGAGCTCCTGCGTGAGAACCGCCACGACCTCGGCTATTGTCCGTCGCGTTTCTTCTGGTCGGAGCCTATATCATTGGAGGAGCCGGATGTAAAGATGTCGCCTGTGTCGAAGCTGCTGGACGACCTCGACTGGTATCTGTTCTACAGCATCAGCAAGCGGTACCTCGACACCTACGGCTCTTATCCCATATATTGGGGATATGAGCAGAACTGCGACTATCACAATGACGTGACGGGTGATGAGTGCGACGGTGGCTTCCTGAAGGACATCAAGGGACAGTGGAAGTATGACCAGAACGGCATGCTGATGCCCTGCCCGAAATGTCATGAGAAGAGGATCAGCGGCCCCGGCTCATTCGTGGAGGTGCCCATCCCCATCGAGGGACAGCCCGACCTGCACGACCCGGTGGGCATGCTGTCGGTTGACAGGGCGAGCCTCGACTACACGACGGAGGAGGATGCACGGCTGCGTGAGGCCATCATCACGGCTATTGTCGGCACGAATGAGGAGATCACGACACGCGACGCGTTGAACGAGCAGCAGATCAAGGCGAACTTCGAGAGCCAGAGCACGGTACTGAACCGTGTGAAGAAAGGCTTCGAGGAGGCGCAGGCCTTCGTGGATGAGACATGCTGCCGTCTGCGTTACGGCACGGCGTTCATCGGTCTTAACATCAACTACGGCACGGAGTTCTACCTGCAGACGAGTGATGAGCTGCGGGAGCGTTACAAGAATGCGAAGGAATCAGGGGCGAGCGAGGCAGACCTCGACGCATTGTCGCAGCAGATCATCGAGACGGAGTACAGAACGAACCCGCAGATGATGCAGAGGATGATCATCCTGAGCGACCTGGAGCCGTACCGTCATCTGTCGCGTGAGGAGGTGCAGACGTTGAGGGACAAGAACCTCGTGAGCGATGTCACGGTGATGGTGAAGATGAACTTCGCGGACTACATACGGCGCTTCGAGCGTGAGAACATGAACGTGACGGAGTTCGGGGAGACCATCCCCTATGAGCGCAAGATCGAGACGGTGAAGGCCGAGCTGGAGCGTTACGCGCAGGAGGATTTACAGAAAGTACAACCAATCAAAAATGAATAGTTATGACGAAGCAGACACAGCAGATGCCTATCCTCATGGAGGTGGAAAGCATCAATGCTCTTACAACGGAGCAGATTGAGAAGATCAAGGGTTACATGCAGCAGGACACTTTGCTTGATGTGCAGTTCAAGGATGCGGCAGGTGAGGTGTTTATTCCCGTAGCCTACACGCCAGAGGTGCAGGGAGATGACAGCGTGACACCGGCTACTGTCACCGTTATCAATAACGGCAGCGTGGTGAAGGCGGACATCGTTCTGGGTGCGCCTGTCATCAAGGGAACGACACCGTTTGAGACGAAAACCGAGGTGACGATTGAGGCAGAGGATGGTGCATCTATCTTCTATACGACGAACGGTGACACACCTACGCAGGAGAGTACCGAGTACACGGAGGCCATCGAGCTTTCGGCAACGACAACGGTCAAGGCCATCGCCGTGAAAGGTATCTATGTAAGCCCTGTGGCATCGAAGACGTTCACGAAGTCTTAGTATAACCATAAAAAGCAAAGATTATGAAAGTGAAATTCGGTAATGCAGTGAAGGACGTGCCCATAGTGGGTGCCAGTGGTGAGTATCAGGTGACGAAGGAGAACTACATCGTGCCGAAGGGCGAGGAGGGTAGCTACCACGTCATCATCGAGCAGAAGCAGTTCGACCCGAGAAGCGGGCGCAGGCTGTCGAAGCCGTATGTGCAGAAGTTCGAGCCTAAGATGTGGCCGATGCTGCAGCGTAACCTCAAACAGCAGGGCTGGGATATGACGGTCGTGCATGACCCGTCGGAGTGGATCAAGGCACAGGAGGCGGAGAAGAAGAAGAGCATCGAGCAGCGCATGAAGGCGCAGGCAGAGGCCGAGGCGAAGAAGAAGGCCGAGGAGAAGGCGGCGCTGAAGGCCGAGATCCTTGCAGAGCTTAAGGAGCAGGGGATTATTCCCGACACTACGAAGAAGGCCGAGACCAAAAAAGGAAAATAAGGAAACGGTCTTATAACGAAAAGGAATCAGAAAAAGGATAAAATACAAAGGGTAAGTATGATTACAAATGAAATGCTGGTCGCAGATGCCGTCCTGAACGGCTTGACCGATGAACAGAAGAACGCCATCGTACTGATGTCGAAGAATGACGAGGAGACGGTTATCGGCAATCGCTTCCGTGAGGTGTACAACCAGCTCGACGCGACCATCGCGAAGGAGACGGGCATCGCACGGAACGGTGACGAGAAGACGTACCTCTATCTGGAGCGTGCCGCCAAGACCCTCGCTGCAAAGGCTAACAGCGTGGACGGGCTGAACACGAAGATATCAGACCTGACGAAGGAGCGTGACAAGCTGCAGAAGGCTCTGGAGGAGGGCGGCGATGAATCAGTCAGGAAACAGCTGGCTCAGTCGCTGAAGGACCTCGAAGGAGTGCGGAAGCAGTATGACACGCTGAAGTCGGAGTACGACACGGCGAAGGAGGAACATGCCAAGGAGCTTTTGGGCGTGCGTATCGACAACGCGATGGCTGGAGCGACGCAGGGCCTGAAGTTCAAGGCCGAGTTCCCGCAGGCGGCTACCGATACGCTGTTGGCTCAGGCCCTTGCGAAGGTGAAGGGCATGAATCCCGAGTTCATCGATGACGGCGTAGGCGGCAAGCGTCTGGTGTTCAAGGGTCAGGATGGCGAGATAGCACGTAACCCCGAGAACCATCTGGAGCCATATACGGCTGCGGAACTGGTGAAGAAGGAGCTGAAGGCTATGGGCATCCTCGACGAGGGGCGCCAGCAGCAGGGAGGCGGCACGAAGCCTCCTACACAGCAGGGTGGCGGCACGGGTGTGCCTGTGGACGTGTCTATGGCACGCACGCAGAACGATGCGCAGGACATCATCGCCAGGCAGCTCATGCAGCAGGGCCTGCTGAACGGTTCCAAGACCTTTCAGGAGGCAATGGACCAGGCATGGAAGGACAATAACATATCGTCGCTTCCGATGCAGTAAAGAAGAGTATTTTTTTAGGTAATGGACAGGGGGTAAGTCCGCGAGTATTAACAACAAAAAATTGATTGTATTATGTCATTAGTAGCAACCCGACTTCAGAACTGGCGTATCGAGAATCCCGAGCTGGATCGTAACATGACACGCCCATTGGAGTATGGAGCACTCGATTTCTTCATCGAGCAGACCGATGCCCCTAACTCCATCATCTCACCGAACCTGCGTGACCGTGCCTTCGCAAGCATCGGCAACACCGTTCAGGTTCCAGTTATCAACTACGACGGAGATGTGACCGTCAGCAACGTGCGTACCTGCACCATCGCTGATGATGAGAACACCTCTGCATTGTACACCGTGGTATGGACCACCTATGCCGTAGGCTTCACGATGGTTCCCACCCTGTACATGAACAACGAGATCACCTACCAGCACGACTTCGAGCGTAAGATGGAGAAGGTGTGCCGTGCATTGGCGACAACGCTCGACACTGCTGCCATCGCTGCCCTGGAGGCTGCAAAGACTCAGGTCTATAAGGACCAGCTGCAGTACACCGTGACAAGCAACGTGATTGAGGTGCCCACCCAGATGAGTACCGAGATCCTTGGTGACCTCAACCCGATGATGCGTGCGAACGCATACCCAGGTATGCTGCATATCATCGGCAATGCGGGTGTCGATTCACTCATCCGCAAGCTCGCACAGCACGGCGTGTACAACGACGTGAACAAGCGCATGGAGTATGACAACAAGGTGCTGCACTACACCACCCAGCTGGCTAACGCACAGGGTAAGATCGGCTCGCTGTATGCAGTGGCTGACGGCAACGTCGGCGTGCTGACAAGAGTTGACCGTGAGGCTCTGCGCCGTGCAAGTGCCAACTTCCACGAGTGGGATGTGGTGCGTCTGCCGTTCATCGACCTGCCTGTAGGTTCTCATTACTACACCGCAGTAGGTGACCAGAGCGCCATCGCAGGTGACGCTTCGGCTGACATGACCTGCAACGTGAAGGAGTACTTCGGCTTCAGCGTCGATGTGGCATTCATCATCGCCTACAACTCTGACCCGACAACGGTGGCCAACCCCATCATGAAGGCTCAGATTGCGGCTCCTGCAGCGAACACACCAATCGCAATGCCGGTGTATGTAACCAATGCAGCGGAGTTTGCGTAAGTGCTGATTCCTTTTCATAATCGTGCGGGGGCAGGGTCATAGGGTAGCCCTGTCCCCGTCTTTAATTCCAGAATATAGTATATGATACGAATAGAAGACATCAAGCGGAAGCTGGCTCACGTCGTAGGATGGGAGCAGGGTCTGGTGCCGAAGGACCTCATCGCGGACGAGCTGACGGAGACGGAGAGCGGCCTGTATTTTCAGGAGGCTCACCCGATGGTGACGATGGAGAACCTGCGTGCAGTCATGCCCGAGATGGATGTGACGATATATCCGATGTGGGTCGAGACAGAGCCGTACAAGAAGGGAGTTGTCATCAGGCATGCGGATTTGCTCTACCGTGCATTGAAGCAGAACGAGGGCGTGGAACCCGGTACGGATGACGAGACGTGGGAGCAGGTCGATGTCGTTTCATTGTGGCTCAGGAGCCTGCAGGATGGCGTGACGGCAAAGACGGTGCAGACGTTCGTGCAGGTGAAGTCGCTGCTGAAGGAGTCGCGTCCGTTACTGGAGCGCATGACGTTCTTCGACGGTGCGGGCAGGATTCAGAACACCCTGCCGTCTGGCCAGCGTCTGGTGGGCATGGAGATCATCCCTGCCTATTCGATGGGCGTGACGGCGAAGATAGAGCGCATCGGACTGCAGATGACGGGAGCGACGGGCACGGTGCGTGTCTATCTGTTCCACTCGTCACAGCCCGACCCGATACAGGTGGAGGACCTGGAGTTCACGAAAACGAACGGCGGCTTCCAGTGGTTCACGATGAAGGACTGGTACATGCCGTTTATCAGCGATGCGAACAACAGCGGCGGTGCTTGGTATCTTGTGTATGATCAGGCAGCCCTGCCCGAGGGTATGGAGTGCGTGAACGTGGCGAAGGACTGGAGCCGTGAGCCGTGCGGTACGTGCAACATCGGAAGCCTTGCTGCCTGGCGTGCGCTGACGAAGTACCTGAGCATATCCCCGTTCCGTGTGAGGTCATCGGAGACGTTTGCAGAGTTCCCCGAATTGTGGGATATCGCGGAGAATGTCTATACGAATACGGTGAACTACGGACTGAACGTGGAGGTGACGGTGCAGTGCGACCTCACGGATTTCATCATCGAGCAGCGGCAGATGTTCGCCACGGTCTTGCAGCGTGAGATGGCGGCGAAGGTGCTGCGTATGCTGGCGATGAACCCGTCGGTGAGGGTGAACCGCAACCAGTCGAATGCGAGCCACCTCGACCTCCTGTATGAGGTGGACGGCAACCCGCAGGGACGGAAGACGGGCATCGGCTATGAGCTGGAGAAGGCCTACGAGGCTCTTGACCTCGACACACGGGGTATTGACAGACTGTGTATGACGTGCCGACCTGTCGGCGTAAGATACCGTAACGTATGACGATAGCTTCTCTTCTCAACGGTGCAAGACAGGTGCGTGACGGCCTGCGCGGGTCTCTTATGCGTGATGTGCTGAAGGAGCATGAGCAGGAGATCGTCGAACAGCAGCGCATACAGTTGTTGGAAGGCAAGGACTCGCAGGGCAACGACATGCACCCGTTCTATTCGGAGGACATCAAGCCGAAGGGCTGGTTCTTGACGAAGGAGAGCGCGAGGCGGTATGCGGACTGGAAGCAGACCATCAGCTATCCCTATACGGTGAAGAGGAATGCGGATGCACCGAACCTGTATATCACGGGTGTGTTCCACGATGACCTCGGCGCAGCGTTCAGGGATGACGAGATGGAGATAGTACCCGACACGGGCTATGCAGCCAACATCATGGCTAAGTACGGGCGCAATGCCTTCGGGCTGAACCCGGAGAAGTGGGGCATTATCTTCGGAGAGAAGGGAGCAAAGGATGATTTGATTATAAAGATGAAGGAGATATTATGGCAGTAGTATTCAGGAAGAGTGACGAGCAGCTGTTCGACCTCGTTGTCGGATCGATAGAGCAGGGACTTGACCAGCAGGTGCCTTGGCTGACGAACATCTACGGCAGATGCGAGCGTCTGGTGAAGGAGCAGGGCGGCATCCGTCGGTACACGCCGAACTGGTACAAGGGCGGTGACGAGTATGAGCTGCTGACACCCGACCAAGGTCTGGGTAACTTCTGCTTCTTCGTGATGGACGAGCCCGAGGATGTCGCTTGGGAGATAGGGCAGCGCAGCCGTCTGTCGGCGGGGTTCTCTCTTATCGTATGGCTTGACATGCGGACGGTGGAGGAGAGCGATGAGCGTAACACGGAGGCGGTGAAGGCTCAGGTGCTGCGTGCGTTGAACGGCGGCATCAGGATGCGCCACGGCTCATTCGTGATCGATGAGATATATACGAGAGCGGAGAGCATATACCAGGGCTTCACGCTGGACGAGGTGGATAACCAGTTCCTCATGAGTCCGTTCTGTGGTTTCCGCTTTCACGGTACGATGACAGTAATGGATGTATGCGTATGAATGGTTTGTTAGTCTATTCGGTGATAGTGGCTCTGGTGGCGGCCTTCGTGGTGGTGCTGCTGAAGAAGTGGGGCGTGGCGGAGTATATGCAGGTGCATGGTGACAGGTTCACCTCGCAGCTGTTCTCCTGCGACTTCTGCATGTCATGGTGGGCGAGTGTCTTTGTGATGCTGATGTCCGTCTCGTTCGTAGGTGATAACGTGGTGTATATGCTGGCACCCGTGCTGGCGACACCCATAGCAAGATATCTGGTATGAAGTATTTCTTTATAGGCAAGCACCGAGTGAAGGTGTACGACAGCATCGATGACCTGCCGATGGCGCGGTTTCACAAGTACAACAAGTTCCTGCTCATCGATGCGGGACTGGGTAGCGACATGCAGTCTTTCGACGCACATATCGAGAAGGTCGTGCGGTTCATGAAGAGCGGCGACAAGGACAATGCGGCCAAGGAGCTGGAGAACATGCGGCAGAACGTCTATATCATGCTGACGGAGCAGAGCCCGCAGAACCTCTCCTTTGCGGCACTGGTGGCGGAGATCGACGATGTGGAGATGAACGACCTCTCCGATGATGGTCTGGAACGTGTCAGGCAGATGCTCGAGGACGCACCAAGGAAGGACATAACCGCTGCATTGCAGGCGGTCAAAAAAAAAATCGATGAGGACCTGACGCTGTATTTCCCCAGCCTCTTCGACAGCACCGACGAGAAGGAGTACTATGACATGATGAAACGCAGGGCGCAGATGGAGCTGGAGCAGATCACGGATGGCGACAGCGAGGAGCGCAGGGCGAGGATCACGGAGCTGGAGGACAGGATGGTGACGGCGGTCAAGCCGAGGACGTTCACGGGAAGGGATGCCTTCGGGGTGCAGCATGACAAGGCGTATATGAAGATGTGCCTGATGATATCGTCGAACCTGAATACCGATGCCACGCGGATGACGGTGCTGGAGTACTACACGGCGAGTGAATATATGCATGAGATGGCCAAGGAACGGCAGAAGGCGGTCGCTAAGGCGGGAAAGGGTGCAAGGGTGTAAAGTTATAGGGCTGGACGAAGAAAACG
>Ga0310695_10012751_pt1 | contig 11697 bp, 13 predicted proteins | sample RumenRJG_04DNA_FD_203882 | JGI IMG/M metagenome (GOLD analysis project Ga0310695, IMG submission 203882) | Bovine rumen microbial communities from Lethbridge, Alberta, Canada - RJG_04 (v2) (version 2) | ecosystem: Host-associated > Mammals > Digestive system > Stomach > Rumen | place: Canada... | reverse complement strand
GGTCGCCGCCGGTGGGTAGTGGTGACTCACAATCAATCGACTGTTTCGGTTGGAGAAGAGGATCGGAAGACGGTGCAGGGGAAGATGGTGCAGTGGAGAAGCAGCAGAGAAAGATGGTGCATGGAAAGAGGTGCGCTGAGCGGCGGGACGGACACAGATGCCGGACTCTATACGGGCGTGTGCGACTTCGTGTACAATGGTTGGTTCGACAGGCAGCGTGGCGGGCACCGCATACGTTCTCGCTCATCGTAGGGTGATGGACGACGCGACGATCCCGCACATCATCGGGGCATCCAAGACGAGAGCGTGCCCCAGGGACATGAGGACGGAATGGCGAAAGAACAGGGGACTGTGATGATTGCGCAGAACCGCAAGGCGCGGCACGACTATAGCATCGAGGACACGTACGAGGCTGGACTGGTGCTCACGGGAACCGAGGTCAAGTCGCTGCGCGAGGGACGCGCGTCGCTCGCTGAAGCATTCGTCAGTATTGATAGGCGTGGCGAGATGTGGCTTGAGGCTGCAAATATCCCGGAATATCTCAACGGCACGTGGAACAATCACGCCCCGAAGCGCAAGCGTAAATTGCTGCTGCATGCTGCGCAGATTGAGAAGCTGCAGCGTCAGACCCAGGCGAAAGGCTATACGATCATTCCGCTGAGCCTGTATTTCAAGGACGGCAGGGTCAAAGCAGAAATCGCGCTCGCACGAGGCAAGAAGGAGTACGACAAGCGTCAGGCTTTGCGTGAGGAGCAGGACAAGCGCGAGGCGTTGCGCATCATGCGCTATAAGAACAAGCAGGTGATCTGAGCGTTATCGTTTCGCTGGTCTGCGAAGATGGTTGATGGCGCGGGCATTCAATGTTGGCCGTCTTGCTGCGGAATCGTGACACCGTCGTCCACAATCGTGCCCGCATATCGAGACTCCCCGTTGCAAGCCTACACTGCACGGTTACGGTGAAGTGTAACGTCGCCGTAGCATGGCGGGCTTATTCTGCGGCTATCGGCGAGGACGGGGCATCCGCCCGGGTGCCCATGCCGATGGCGCGGCCGCTAGGCTCTTGCGTCCGGAACAGAGAGAGGGTTCAGCCATGTCAGTCATGTCTTATTTTCGCCACGCTGGAAGCCAAACCGCAAGCATGCTGAAACGTTTCGGCGCCGCCGCCTGCTGTGTTGCCATGCTCGCCGGCGCTGCTGCATGCGGTACGAGCGATGCGTCGGATACGAAGTCCGGCTCCGGTTCGTCGTCGAGTTCGTCCACGACCGGTTACGATGTCTCTGGTGTGAAGAAGGATGCCTCGATTGCGGCGTTGCTGCCTGATTCGGTGACCAAGGACGGCAAGCTCACCGTCGGCATGGATACGTCGTACGCGCCAGCCGAGTTCCTCGCGGAGGATGGCAAGACTCCGGTCGGATATGACGTTGACATCGTCAAAGCGATGGCGAATATCTTCGGTTTGAAGGCGGACCCGGTGACCGCGAATTTCGATTCGATCATTCCGTCGGTCGGCAGCAAGTACGATATCGGCGTGTCGTCGTTCACGGTGACGAATGAGCGTCTTGATTCCGTTGATTTCGTGACGTTCTACAAGGCGGGTTCCACGTGGGTGACCAAGAAGGGTAACCCTGAGAAGGTGGATACTTCGGACCTGTGCGGCAAGAAGATTGCCGTGCAGACCGGTACCACGCAGGAGGAGTCGGTCGCCGAGATTTCCAAGCAGTGCAAGGCGAATGGCAAGCAGCCGGTGGACGTGCTTTCGAGCAAGTTGCAGACCGATGTGACGACGAATGTGGTGACTGGCAAGGCGGTCGCGTTCTATGCGGATACCCCAGTGGCCGGCTATGCGATCTCGCAGACCGGCGACCAGCTTGCCACGCTCGGTGAAGATGAGGGTGTCGCCCCGGAGGGCGCAGCCATCAAGAAGGGTGATTCCGCCACCGACGAGGCGGTGCAGAAGGCCCTGCAGAAGCTCATGGATGACGGCACGTACGGGAAGATCCTCAAGCATTGGGGTGCCGAGGGCGGTGCCGTGACCAAGGCGGAAATCAACCCCAAGGTCGAGGACTGAGCTGCGCGTCTCGTCCGGGCGTGTTGCCTACGCGCCCGCAGGGTATCCATGGTATGCCGGTCGTGTCGCGGATGACGCCTGTTGCGTCCCGGCACGACCGGCGTGTCTTTTTCGTGCCGCAGTCTGCGGCATAGTATATTATGCGAAGCAATGCATAGATATGCATGTTGGAATGGCAGACAGTCTGACCACATGCATGAAGAGAGGAACATATGTCATTCAAGGCTTTCAAGACCGCGCTCGCTTGCACGCTGAGTGCCGCCATGTTGCTCGGTGCCGCCGCATGCGGTACCACCGATGAAGCGACGTCCGGCTCCGGTTCTTCGTCGAGTTCGTCCACGACCGGTTACGATGTCTCCGGCATCAAGAAGGACGCGTCCATCGCTGCCATGCTGCCTGATTCGGTGACCAAGGACGGCAAGCTCACCGTTGGCATGGAGCTCACGTATGCTCCGGCTGAATTCCTTAAGGAAGACGGCAAGACTCCGGTCGGCTACGACGTCGACCTGTCCAACGCGCTGGGCAAGGTGTTCGGCCTGGACACTCAGATCATCTCCGCTTCCTTCGACTCAATCGTCCCGTCGGTCGGTAGCAAGTACGATCTTGGCATCACCTCGCTGACCATCACCAAGGAGCGTATGGACGCGGTCAACTTCGTCAGCTACTACAAGGCTGGCGCCACATGGGTGGTCAAGAAGGGCAACCCGCAGAAGGTCGATACCTCTGACCTGTGCGGCAAGAAGATCGCAGTGCAGACCGGTACGGTCGAGGAGGAGGACGCCAACAAGGCGGCCAAGCAGTGCAAGACCGACGGCAAGAAGACCATCGAGGTGCTCTCCAGCAAGCTGCAGACCGATGCGGCAACCAATGTGGTGACCGGCAAGGCCGATGTCTTCTATGCGGATTCCCCGGTCGCGGGTTATGCGATTTCCCAGACCGACGGCCAGCTTCAGGCGCTCGGCAAGGACGAGGGCTCGGTCAAGCAGGGCATCGCCATCGCGAAGAACGACGACCAGACCACCAAGGCCGTGCAGAAGGCCGTGCAGAAGCTTATGGACGACGGCACATACATGAAGATCTTGAAGCACTGGGGCGTGCAGTCCGGCGCTTTGGACAAGGCGGAGATCAACCCGACCGATCTGAGCTGACCAGCTGGCCAGCTGGTATCAGTTGGCATCAGTGGGCGTCAGTTGACATCAGCGGAAGGGAATATGCTGATACGCCCGTCGGTCATGCGACGTAAGCCGCATAGCCGGCGGGCGCACTCATTGGGGAATCATCGCTGGGGAATCAATCGTGACTGATACAACAGCCTGACCATGTGGCGCGCGGCACTGATTTGTGATATTGGGATACGGACATTATCTTGACTGTGTCGCAGGGCGTGGCGACAATAAAGTTCACAAGGTGTTCACGCTGATGGTGTGAACTGGGCAACGAACCGACAACAGGAGATGGCGCAAACCATGGCGAAGAAACAAGTCGACGGCGAAGGTCTGGACATACCCGACCGTATCCACGCGTTGCCCGTGAAGCGTACCGGCCCAGTGGTCGCCGCTGTGATTGTGGCGCTGCTTGCGGCGATGCTCGTGCAGGGGCTGGTCACCAACCCGCGGTTCGAGTGGAACATCGTATGGAAATACCTGTTCAACGAGAACGTGCTCGAAGGCATCGGTTATACCCTGCTGCTCACGGTGATTTCCATGGTCGTCGCAATCATCCTGTCGGTGATTCTGGCGATTATGCGCAAGTCCATCAACCCGGTGCTGCGCGGGGTCAGCTGGTTCTTCATCTGGTTCTTCCGCGGCACACCTGTGTACACGCAGCTCGTGTTCTGGGGCCTGTTCTCCGTGCTGGTGCCCAAGCTGTCGCTCGGCATCCCGTTCACGTCGGTGACCTTCTGGAGCATCGACTCGTCCACGATCATCACCGCGTTCAACGCGGCGTGGATTGGACTCGCGCTCAACGAGGCGGCCTACTTGTCCGAAATCGTACGTGCCGGTCTTGAAGCCGTGGACCCGGGGCAAACCGAAGCGGCGAAGGCGCTCGGCATGAAACGCTCGCTGATTATGCGGCGCATCATCCTGCCGCAGGCCATGCGCATCATCATCCCGCCGACCGGCAATGAGACCATCGGCATGCTCAAGACCACGTCGTTGGTACTCGCCGTGCCGTTCACGCTGGAACTCCAGTTCGCCACCAACGCCATTGCGAACCGCATCTACAAGCCGATTCCGTTGCTTCTGGTCGCCTGCATCTGGTACCTGCTGATTACTTCCATCCTCATGGTCATCCAGTCCCGTCTCGAAAAGCATTTCGGCAAGGGCTTCGAAGCCCGATCCATCGTGGCCGAAGACAATGGTGATCAGCAGCTGGACGGCCCGGTCGCCGTCAGTGAGACGAAGAAAGACCGCATCGCCCGCGGCAACAACGTGAAGATGATCGGGCTCAACGCGTGAGCGTGAGGGAGGAAACAGACATGAGCGACCAGACAGCAACCGATACCGCGTTCCCGCAGCAGACCTCTTCGCAGCAACACGACGAGTTGACGACGCAACACACCACGCCGGCGGTCGAGGCGATCGGTGTGCACAAGGCTTTTGGGCACCTCCATGTGCTCAAAGGCATCGACATGACCGTCATGCCGGGCACTGTGACGGTGATTCTCGGTCCGTCCGGCTCGGGCAAGTCGACCTTCCTGCGGCTGATCAACCAGCTGGAGACCCTGACCGGCGGCGAAATCCGCGTGGACGGCGAGATGATTGGCTTCAAGAAAGTTGAGCATAAGGGCCAGGAAGTGCTCCAGACCCTGAACGACAAGGAGATCGCGGCACAGCGATCCAAACTCGGCATGGTTTTCCAGCGGTTCAATCTCTTCCCGCATATGACGGCGTTGGAGAACGTTATGGAAGCGCCGGTCCATGTGAAGCATATGGGCAAGAGCGAGGCACGAGAGCTGGCGGTCGCCGAGTTGCAGCGCGTCGGACTCGGCCAGCGGCTTGACTATTACCCGTCCCAGTTGTCCGGCGGCCAGCAGCAGCGCGTGGCCATCGCCCGTGCTCTCGCGATGAAGCCTGAAATCATGCTCTTCGACGAGCCGACATCCGCGCTTGACCCCGAATTGGTGGGCGAGGTGCTGAGCGTCATGCGTCAGCTCGCTGACGAAGGCATGACCATGATTGTGGTCACTCATGAGATCGGGTTCGCCCGTGAGGTCGCCGACCAGGTGGTGTTCATGGATGGCGGTGTGGTGGTTGAGCATGGTGGTCCTGAGATTATCGACCATCCGAGTGAGCCGCGCTTCAAGGACTTCCTGCAGCACGTGCTGTGAGTGTCGGCAGGAGTTCACAGGTGCGCTGTATCGGGGAACCGTGAACCGATACAGCCCCTTGGGAAAGGGGAATCTATGACTAGTGCGGTGCTATCGCGAAGCGGTACGGTTCGACGCCATGGTAGGTATGATGCTGTCGCGGCGCTGCGTGCGGGATTTGCGAGATTCTTGGTTCTTCTCGCGATTATGGGCGTCATTACTACGGGAATGAGGGGAACACAGTCCGATCGCATGGTCGTGACGTCGGTTTCCATGAGCGTAGAGGCATTGCTCGGCGACTGCCCCAAGTGGCTTCCCTGGTGCGTTGTCTGACACGGCATGATAAGACCGTCTCATTGGGGGTGAGCGGTCTCGTATGAGTCACGGGCTACGCCATGGCAGCGGCCGTGCAAGAGAAATCTATGTGAGAGAAATCCTTGTGCGAGCAAGCCGTGCAAGAAGAACAGAAACACTTACGAATGCTCTTATCGAGCGGCAACATTGTGGTTCTCGTCGGCGGCGTGGCTCTGCGGGTGCAGGGGGATACGCGCGTAGAGCGTCCACGTCTCGTCCTCGCTGTTGAAGCGCAGCTCGCCGCCGAGCGATTCGATGATGCCGCGGTGGAGCAGCAGTCCGCTCTGCGATCGCGGCAGAGCGCCGTCATGGCTGGCTGAGGCCTGAGCAACCTTCGGCGACTGCTGGTCTGTGCCTCGCCCACGTGTGCCCTTGTGTGCCAGTGCGTTCGTCTGCATGAGTGACATATTGTCGTCATCGTAGGTGATGGTGAGCATCGGCGCGCTGTCCGGGGATGCGTGCCGCAGCAGATTCGTGAAGATCTCTCCGATGAGCGTCACTGCTTCGTCGCCGGACTGTACGCAGACGGGCGACGATATTTGCCCTGAAATGTGTACATCGACATGCATACGGTGCGGAGTCAACAGATGCTGTCCTTGTTCGATGGCGATGCCGATGCGCGACGGCAGTGGAAGGTCATGCGAATCGTCAGTTTGGTCGTTGCGAGGCTGTTCATCCGCGGAGTTCATGGTTCTGATTACCGAGCGGATACTCGCCAGAGCGCTTTCGCTGAGTTGCCTGACCGTTCGCCAGTCCTCTTCAGACGCGGAGGCGGTATTACTGGCAATCTTGGCAGCGGCATCATCGGTAGCGCCGTAGGTAGCGCCAGCGGCAGAGCTAATCACGCCGGTTGCGCCTACCGCATCGATAGCATCAATATGCTGCTGCGCGAGCAAGAAGATACTCGACAGATTCGCGGTGACCGCATCATGCGTCATCTGCGCGAACTTGGTGACTTCATGCTGATGCGCCTGTTGCGTTCGCAGGAGTTCCAGCTCGGCATCGCGGTGCCGTTGCCGATCGTCGATGGCGATGGTGCGGATGGATGCGCAACTTGCGTATGTGACGATATACAGCACGAGAAATACGAATAAGGAAAGTGCTTCTCCTTGTGACAGCGCGTGGCGGAAGTCGAAGGCCAACAGCAGGGTGATGATTGAAGCGACAAGACTCCAGATTGACCATCGGGTGGGTGTCGAATACGCGAGCGTACCTATGGCCAGCGGCGTAAGCATATGAATGATCGAACCGGCATCCGAGAGTGATATTCCGGGAGTGAACATCAGCAGTAGTACCACGGCGAATGAGACGATGGACATCGGTACCGGTGCGAAGGCGATGCCCAGCGGGCAGCAGCAGGCGATGATACAAGCCACCCATTGCACCGGGGTCTTCGCAGGGAAGAACGCCAGAACTGCAATCATGAGTATCGTGGTCACCAAGCAAAGGGCGACGTGCAGTTTATGGTGGCGCAATCGTTGCGGAATGACGGTTGTGATGGTGTTGCTGATTACAGTCCGATGGTTTTCGTCCATAACGCCACCGCCTCCCGTTTGCTGGCCACGCCCATCTTGCGCGACGCGCGTGTGATGTAGGTGTTGATGGTCGACGGGCTAACGTCGAGCACCTGCGCGATATCGGCGTTGCTATATCCGTGCGAACACATGGTGAGCACCTGCTTTTCCTGCTGGCTCAGCGAGAGGATGTACGGCAGGCCTTCCTGCCGGATGCGCAGATGCGCCCGCCCCGGTGCCTCGAAGGGCGGTCGGACGGCGAGAGCGCCGGTGTCCGCGACCTCCATGATGATGCTTTTGAGGGCCGACAGCTCGTTCTTGCCGATAACCGCCTGCATGCCGGCGTCGGCGGCATCATGGTAGAACTGGGTCGGCTCGTATGAAGTGATGCCGAGTATCGGCATCGTGCCGTTGGTGTAGCGGATGGCTCGGCTCATATCGACGCCCGACAGGCCGCGCATCGAGATGTCGGTGATGAACAGGTCCGGCAGATCGCGGATGCCGGATTCGCATTGTCGGTAGTGGTCGAAAGCGTCCGAGCCGTTATGTTCGGTCCAGGTGATGGCGACGCGCGGCCACGCGGACATGATCTCGCGCAGCATCTTCAGCGCCAGGATGTCGTTGTCGACGAGCACGACCTGCACGGTGCCCGTCGTCTGGTCGCTGCCGGTCGCGGATGGTGTCTGCTGTTGGCTCATGGTGGTGCCTGGCTCCGTGCTTGTTCGAATACGGTATTCATACACCAGCATAGCTCTGTGTCGGTGCCGCCGGATTGGCGTCAACAATGGGTTTCACGGAAACCGTTCCGTAGGATATTCCAAAAACAGCGCCAATATGTGAGACGCGCAATCATGATTTGCTTGGGAGATGAGGCGCTGTATCGGCGGAAAGTCAACGAAAAACGGGTAATCGTGCCGCAAAGCCATGTTTGGCGCGAGTGCCAGTATCGCGACCGTGTAGGTATTTGCACGACAAGGATTTGCCTGCGGATTCCTCCCCACCGATAATGGCAACGTTTCGATTCTGCACGAAGGAGCACAGAATGCGGCTGCATCACTATAAAACCGGTACAAACCGGAACGTTGGCCGCAACACTGTGTCCGTCTCCGTGACTGTCCTGCTCGCGCTCGTCATGCTGGCGGCCGGCGTGTGCGGCGGGTTTCTGCTCACCCGTGAGCCCGAACCCGCCGCGTTCGAGTCGGCTACGCGCGCGGGCACACTCGCCGTGCGATCGGAACCATATGATGACGAGCGTTCCGTCACCGTCACGGTGGAACGCAGTGAATCCGGTTCCGTAGCCGCTCCGGTTGGGGGAGTGGTTACGGAGTTGAGACAGTGCGCGGCCGGAAGCAACATCGAATCAGGCTCCGCGTTCATTGCCATTGACGGACAACTCCAACTCGCCCTGTATCTGAGAACACCACCGTATCGGACGATGACCAGTGGCATGAAGGGCGGTGATATCGCGGCGCTCAATGCGGAGCTCAGACGGCTCGGATATGCGGCTCCGGATTCGGACGTGATGACGTGGGATACGGTGAAAGCTTTCAATGCGCTTGCCACAACCGCCGGGACGCAGGGAACCACGCAAGAGCGCCAGTGGAGCATCGATACGTCGTTGTTCGCATGGTTGCCCCAACAGCAGGTGACTGTCAAGGAGTGCCAAGCCCGATATGGCGGGCAGGTCGAGCAGGGAGCCGATGTGCTGACGACTACCAGCCAACCGGTCCGTGCGACGTTCCGACGCAATGATTCCTCGATGGTGCAAGGTGATCGGGTCATGGAAGTCAACGGTGCGACGTTCACCATCACCGATCAGACAGCAGACAGCACTGACGCCTCCCTGCTCTCAGCCATCGGTGCGAGCAACGAATACCGTGCCGCCCAACAGCCGACAGCCTCCGGGCAGGCTTCCGATACCGGAGGGGCCCAAAGCGACACGGGACAAGACACCGCTCCGAACACCATCAACGTTACATATCGCTGGAAGCTCGCCAAAGCGCTGAACGTGGTCTCGGTGCCGCCGGCGGCGATGTACGATGTCTCTGCGGATTCGGCATGCGTGGTTTCGCGCGGCAAGCCGGTCGCCGTCCATGTGGTCGCCTCCCAGCTTGGCAAATCGATGGTCAGCGTGCAATCCGGCGCATCCCTGACTTCCGTCGATGTTCCCGCCAGCACAGGTAAGGCGTGCCGATGAGCGGGCAAGACCGGCTCGAGTCCATACGACCCGCGGTTGCAGGATTGGCGGGAACCAGTACAGTTCAGGACAATTCCGGTGATGAGCAGTCTGCCCATGTCAAGCTCGACGATGTCGGGCACAGCTTCGACGGGGACGACTGGCTGTTCAGGCATATCACCATGACGCTGTATCCCCGGCGCGTTTATGCGCTGGTCGGTCCTTCCGGCTCGGGCAAATCCACGCTATTGTCCATTGTCGCAGGCTGGCAGCAGCCAGCGCAGGGCAAGGTCATACGCGTCTCATGCGGTCGGGTGTGCTGGGTATTGCAGAATCCTCATGGAGTAGCGCGTAGGAAGGTCATCGACCATGTGGCACTGCCCTATATTTCTCGCGGGGAACGCAGGAACGAAGCCGAAGAGCACGCTTTGTCACTGTTACGCGTGTTCGGGCTTGACCATCTTGCCGCCAAACAGTTCCGTGACCTGTCCGGTGGCGAGGCTCAGCGGCTGATGCTTGCGCGCGCGGTCGCCTCCCACGCGGGACTGCTTCTTGTGGATGAGCCGACAGCACAACTTGATTTGGCGACTGCGGCGAGCGTGAACCGAACCTTGCACGGGTTGTCGATATCAGGGGCGATTGTCGTGGTCGCCACACATGATCCGCGCACCCGCGACGCGTGCACGGACATCATCGATTTGAGGGACTACCAGTGAGCCGGGAACAAGATACCGTTGCGCCTGCCATTGACCGGGATACGGCTGCGACAGGGCGTATGCGTCTGCGTGGTGTCGTGGACGAAGCATGGCGGGATATCGTGTCCGGAACCTCGCATGCGTTCATGCTTATGTTGATTCTCGCCGCGTTGGTCGGCGGGTTGTCTGCTGCCGACCTGTTCAGCATTCGGTCAATAGCGCAGCAGGTTGACCGATATATCGCATCGGGCGCGTCGACGTACGTCATCGAGTTCAAAGGCAGGATTAGCGGTGAAGCATGCGAACGGTTGTCCAGTGTGGACGGGGTGCTCGCATCCGGTGCGTTACGGTCGAAGAACGACAAGGTCACGTCCGCCGTCCTGCCATCTGCGGGCATCCCCTCGCTCGATGCCACCACGGGGGCGCTTGGCGTTTTCGCCTCCTCGACACGGTCTGATGGAGAGACCTTGACTGCACGGGACTATGACGGCATCTGGCTGTCTTCGCAGGCCGCCCGGTCTGTGCACGCTCGGGCGGGGAACCGGCTCGCATTGCGTGCTGGCGGCAAGGTGCGCGTCGCCGGGGTGTTCCAATACCCGGATGACGGCAGATCAACCAGCTACGACTATGTGGCGCTTAGCCAGGTTCCCGCAGCTGCAGACGATTTCGACCAATGTCTGGTCAAGGCCTGGCCGGTACCCGATGCCATGCAGTCATTGCTCCAATCCACAGTATCCTCGTGGCCATCGGACGCCTCGCAGCAACCTACAATCAGCCAGCTCAACAGCACACAAGGCACGCAGCTCGATGCCGTCAAAACATTCCGGGGGAGCCGAAAATCGCGCTCTGGCTGCAAATGCTGCTTGAAACATTGATGTGGTGTTGTTCAGCGATAATCGTGACGGCACCGTTGGTCGTGTGGGCGCTAACCAATATGGAAACGGGCATCATCATCTCGTCTACGACGCTTGTCGGCATTCTCGCCAGGATTCCGTCGGCAGCACTCGTCGGCGTACTTGCCGGAGCCTCGATGGCGATGCTGATCACCCGTGAACGTGACTTGTTCCGGTATTTCAAGAACCGATAACCAACAACCTGGTCCTTGTAGCAATTTTAACGACAAGGATTTGCATCGTCTGCTCAAGCGCGAAACAATGCAGGCATGGCGTCAACGGGGCGTTACCTAGATACAAGAAGGAGTATCCGCAATGAAGAAAAAGGCTAAAACGGCATTGGTGGCGGTTACTGCGTCGTTGTTGCTCGCTACCGGGCTTGCAGGTACTGCGAACGCAAAAGATGCTGACTGATATTGTCGTCCGTGTTCGCTGCATAGTGTCGATTTTCGGCATCATTGTTGCATGTCTGGCATGCGTCGCGTGCGGTACGGGGCGTCAGGACGCGGTTCCGAGCCCGTCGCAAACCACCGCGAAAGCCGAAGACGGGACCGTGTTCACAGGCGCCTACGCCCGCAGGTTCGCGGACACGTACGACAATCTTCAGACTGGTTTCGCCCGGAACCTCATCAAAGACGGCAAAATCAGCGAGAAGGACATCGCAGCGTTGGAAAGTAAAGTCATGGA
>Ga0310695_10012747_pt1 | contig 11699 bp, 15 predicted proteins | sample RumenRJG_04DNA_FD_203882 | JGI IMG/M metagenome (GOLD analysis project Ga0310695, IMG submission 203882) | Bovine rumen microbial communities from Lethbridge, Alberta, Canada - RJG_04 (v2) (version 2) | ecosystem: Host-associated > Mammals > Digestive system > Stomach > Rumen | place: Canada... | reverse complement strand
ACGGCGTTTCATAGCAGTTACGTTCGCAGGAAGATTTGCAAATTTAGGCTTTCTGTGGTCAAAGTGTGGTCAAAAAATAGGCGGCGAGGATTTCTCCCCGCCGCCTTTTGCAACCTATTTTGCAACCTATTGCAACCTATTGCAACCAGAATTGAACCGCTGAAACCCTTATGCCGCTGCCGTCTGCGTTTGCACCGTCTGAAGAATCTGCTTGCCGATGTAGAGGCCGATCTGCACCGCGAACGGAATCACAATCGCGTCGCGAATCTTCGTCCAGCCTGCCTCATTTGCCGACTGCTCTTTCACCTTCGCGGTGAACTGCGCCGCGTACTCCTCGACGACGGGCACGCCCGCCTCGATGAAGTTCGTCATGAACTGCCGCTTCGTCTCCTCGGCGACGTTGAGCGCGCCCTGCTTCATCGCGTCGAGTGCGCCGTCTCTGATGTCTGTCCACTTGCTCATAGTGATTACCTCCAATAACCTGTAAAATATTATCTTCCAAGGCAGAAGCACGCGAATACATACCACAAGGCCATAACGCCCCGCGTGCATCGCGTTCTTCTGCCATCGAAAAGCACCTTGATTGTTACGCCGTCGCGGTACATACAGAGGGCTTCTCCGACATCCGGGGATTGCGATATGTAGCCGTGATGGCAGGATAGCCAAGCAGAAAAAGCCGGAATCTTGTCAAGCTCTACGAGCCCTATCCACTCGCCTTTTCCTGCCTGCTTCTCCATCTTCTTCAATGTCTTACGGTTCAGCTTTGCCTTCAAGCTGGTTCCCCCTTAAAACGCACGCGCGCGTTTATCTGCAAAACGTGCTTATGCGTGCGATTCGTGCGTAAATGAATCGCAAAAATTTGCGCCCGCAATCGAAAAACCAGTACATAATCTACCGATTTGCTTATTCGTTGTAGTAAATATCTGCATCGTAGGGGAAATCGTCGCTGTAATGGTCGCTGTACTGCCAGATACGCACGCGCCCCGGATACTCGTCCGCGAGGTCGTTGTAGCTGCTGTACTGTGCCGACCAGAGGGGCACATAGCCGGGCAGGGAATCGACGTCGATGTAGTGCGCGCCGTCCTTGCTCAGCCAGTTCCAGCTTGCATAGATGCCCTGATACTGATGCCCGTAGTCCGTGAGCCGGTTAAGGAACGTCATGCAGCACTCCGTCACGTCGCCCGCGGTCATGCGCTGACTCTCTGCATCATACCAGATGCCGAGCTCCGGCGTCTGGCCGTTCAAGTACTCCTTGACCCATGCCGCAACGGTATCGGCTTCCCGTACTGCTTCATCACGCGTGCACGCGTGCGCGTAGTAGTAGATGCCATACTTGAGGCCATAGGCTACTGCGTTGTTGACGTGCTCGACAAACATAGAGTCCATCGTATCGCGCTCGCCGATCTTTAAGATGACGCCCTCGATGCCGTCATCGATAAGCCCCTGCCAATCCACATTCTCCTGCCATGCCGATAAGTCCACTACCTTCATTTCTTCTGCTCCCCTTTCTTCTCATTTCCGATGCGGAACCGCTTCGGGAACGGGCACATCTCGAAGAGACTGTCCTCCATCTCGTCAATCTGACTCATGTAGAAACGATGCCGCCGCGCTTCATACGCGAAATCCGCGAACGCCTTATAGAGCGTTGTCCATGCAAGCCCTGTCACGTCGCACCGCCTCCTCCGTGGTCGATGGCAGTACGCCCGAGGTAGCCGATGAGGCCGCTTGCAAGCGTCGTCTGGAGCTCCGTGCTCCCATCGTTGAGGATCGCGGCAAACAGGGCAAGCACAAGCCCCGCGCCGACGATCAGATCCGTCGTGATTTTCATCCGTGCGCCCTCCCCTCCAGCACATCAATGCGGTGGTGAGCAGAGCGCACAGATTGATCTACTTCGGCGAGATGCACCTCCAGTTCCTGCCGCTGTTCCCGGCTCTCTTTCATCTCCACTCTCATCTCATCAATGGTTTTCTGTAGCGCCTTGATAGAGTTGTTGAGCGGACGGAGGACAGCGTAAGAGAAGGCTGCGCCGATGACTGTTGCGATTGCCGCAATCTGTGCGGCTGTTTCAAAAAGGTTCATGTCGCTCCTCCTAGAATCTCACCTGGTACATCAGCACGCCCGCACAATCTGCGGCAAAGTCGCCGTGGTCGAAATGGTCGTCAATCCACGCCTCTTTCGCTGCGCCAATCGCGAGCGTCGTTGTCGCGGCCCAGAACGGATTGAAATGCGCGTTGCGTCGGAGCTGGTCGTTGATGATGTAGCTCACGCCCGCGTGGGCGAACCGGTCAACGCCTACGGTATCGAACGCGTCATTGACCGTCTGCGCTGAGCACATCGTCGGCGCGAGCATTGCCAGCGCTGCCGCTGCTGCTAAAATTACTCTCTTCATGCCTTTCACCTCCCTTGCCGTGTAAGTACGAGATCCTGCAAAATGCTTTCCTGCAACCTGTATCCATCGCAATGCTTCAACATGCCTAGGTAGCTCATAAGCGTGTCTCGCACGCTTTTGACCGTGACGCCTAGCTCACCTCTTGCATACGCTTTTCGAAGCCATCTGAGCCGGTGCTTCATTTTGAGCGCGCTTTTCTTGCGGAGCCGAATATGGTCGCGCCATACGCGGTATCCGCAGAAATCGACGCCCTGCGCCTCGGAGCGGATGCTGGTTTTCTTGTTCAGCTTCAGCGCTAGATTTTCTCGCAGAAAAATCTCCATCTCATCCTGGACGGCCTTGAGGTAATCGCGGTCACTGCTCACGACTACAATGTCGTCCATGTAGCGCAAATAATATCTACATTTGAGCTTGTGTTTTGCAAATTGATCGGCTTCGTTGAGATACAGATTCGCGAACATCTGCGAGGAAAGATTGCCTATCGGCATTCCTACGCCGGATATGCGCGGCCCGCTGAAATCGTAATCGTCTGCGTCGATGCCGAAATCGTGGTCGCTATAGATGATCTCGTGCAGGAGCCATAGGAGCCCTCTGTCTTTGGTGATTCTCTCCAAGATCCCCATGAGTACATCATGGTCGATGCGGTAGAAATACTTACTGACGTCCATCTTGAGCACGTAGGCCGTGCCGGTCTGTAGCCGTAAGTACTCCTTGAGCTTCGCAACCGCGCGATGCGCGCCGCCGCCGATCCTGCATCCGTATGATGTCTGTAGGTATCTCTTGTCGAGAAGCGGATTGAGCTGCCGGTAGATTGCCCACTGCACTACACGGTCGCGAAACGGCAAGGCCATAATCAGCCGCCGCTTTGGATCGTGTACGTAAAATTCGTGGTATCTGCCGACGCGATATGTGCGCCATATCAGCTCATTCTGTATCTCGATAAGATTTTCTTCCAGATTTGCGGTAAATGTCATGACTTCTTGACGGTATCGCTTGCATTTTCTCGCTTCGAGATACGCGCAATACAGATTTTCGAAATCATAGATCTTGGGATAAATATTCCCGATTCTTTTCAATCATAACCCCTACTAACATGCCCGCGCCCTTCCAGCCTACGCAATCCTGCGCGCCGTACTAACCGCGGGCATCCGTTTTTATTTTTTGCGCCGGTTCCTCTTTCGGTCGCGGCAGCACGGAGAATGGCCCCTTTATTCTTCGTGTACTGTGCGTAGCCCCGTAGGGCTGCGCCTTCTGACGTTCGAAGTAAAGCGGAGCGGAACCCGATGCTGCCGTCCGCGGCCGAGCGACGGTTATTGACGTTCAGCTCGAAAACCCCCGCGTTCGAACCGTTGTTCCAATTGCCGCCAGCGATCGGGAGCCGAATATACGGCCATCCCCCAAAGTTTTTAGCGTTTCTCCGCTGCTCGTATCCAGCCGCCAAGCATTTTTCCGATTTCTTCGATGTAAGCACAAAGCCTCTCGTATCTCTTGATGCTCATATAGCGGCGCTCGAAGCCCATGCGGATAAAGTGTTTCAGGACAAATAATTCGACGTCTGCGTCGTGGAGCGTCGTCTTTTTGTAATACTTTTTCGATGCTGCAATAATCAGCCGGTAGAACCGCATGAAGCTGCTCTTTGTGTCCGCGCCGAGCGCGAACTTCTCGGACTTCGGATATTGCACAATCGCGTCATAAATTTCGTCCATAAAATCCGCAGACTTTGTAAGTATTGGTAACTTCTCGATTTTTATCTGTCCCTTCTATTGCGCGGGCTATCGCCCGCGCGTCAAAACACAATCTTCAAACGTCAAATCGCAATATAAGCGGAGCGGAACCCGATGCTGCCGTCCGCGGCCGAGCGACGGCTAGTGACGTCCAGCCCGAAAACCCCCGCGTCCGAACCGTTGATCCAATCGCCGCCAGCGAGCGGGAGCCGTTCGCCGTAGTTGCGAACCCAAGAATAATCGTCAACATCGCTCCAAGAAGAAGGAAGGGCTACGCCGAGCTGGTAGATAGACTTCGGAATCGTAAATCCGCTCTTTGCCGCAACCTCAATCATCTTGTTCTCATTGTGCGCATAATATTCTTCTGTCGATTCGCCGGTGTACTCTTTGTTCGTCACGCTACCAGCAATTTGATACTTTCCGAGATTCGCGTCAGACTTATCGCCGTTGCCGGCAGCGACGGAATCGTAGCATGCCCCAGTGTCAATAAAGCCGGCCAGATTCTTGTAGGCGTTCTGCGTGTCGAAGTTGTTCATGATCGTGCCATCTTCACCGACTGCGTAAATCTTGCTGTCGATGGTTTTCATGCCGTCATTCCACTCCCACACACCGCCGCACAGGTCGCTGATGCCGTAAGGCGTGTTGTCGTGGTTCCAGCTTACAGGGCCGCTGCCGGTAAGCGTTCGACCATCGCCGCCCATTACGCCATGCTCATGCGGTGCGTCGTAAGCCTTGCCCCAGTTCGTGTTGCCGCGCGGCATAAAGCCATTCTTGTGACACCACTGCGCGATTGCCGCAAATTCAAGGCGGCTCATGAGGTGCCAGCCGCGACCCTTTGCCTCGCAAGCGGCTTTCGAGGCGTCAAAGTTGATCCAGTTCGCCGGATCTTCATGCGCGAGAGAATAAGCGCGCCCGCCGACTACGACGTTCTGGTACTTTGAAATCATGATCTCCGGAACTTCTTTGCCGTGGACGATGAACGCTGGATGCGTGCCGGTGCCGAGCGTGCCGGACGGGTCGACGTCCTCCAAGTTGAATTTCGGGATAACGACCATAACGCTCGGATTGCCCGCGTTGTCGTAGATGAGTGTGTTCTTGCCGCCGGATGCGTGCTCAATCGCTTTGCGGTCTTTGTCGATGATGAAACTTTCCATAGTTGATTATTCCCCTTTCGTCTCTGCCGTGTTTTCTTCTTCTACCGCGGTCGTGGCTGCGCTTTCCGTCGCGCCCGTGGTCGTGCTGGCTGCCGCGCTCTCTGACTCGATGGCAACCTGCAAAGGCCAAAGCGTGAACTGGATGTTATCTACGTCAATCGGGACGCGCTCTGGCTTGTACTGCTCCTCGCCGTCTTTGTTCTTCTCGCCCGTGTCGACCATCTGCGTCTGATACGGAGGGATCTCCGCCATTAGCAGAATGTACGGGAGAGAAGAATCGAAACCGACGCTAAGCGTGCCGGAATAGTCCTGCATGACGTAGACGGTCTGCGCCATATCCGACTGGATTTCTTGCAGATCTGCGTGTACCGTGTTCTCGCCCTGCCCTGCGTACAGCGTCGTGCCGTCGACTTTGAACGGCACGTACTCCGCTTTTCCCCACTTCTTGGGGATTCTCTTAATCAGCATATTTCTCTGCCTCCTCTTATGCGTTCGGTTGCGTCAGTGTCCAGCGCACGACGATGTTGTCCGCGACGCCGTGGCTCTTAATCGTGAAGCCGTTCGGACTCTTGCCCGTGACCTCAAGCACCGTATCGCGGTTGTATGCCGTGCTTTCAATGTTGAGTGCGACGGAATAATCGCTCCCGATTGCCGCGTATGGGAGCGTGACCGCGGTCGCTGGCATAGTGCCATAATAATTGCGGTAGTGCGACTCGACGCGGCGAATGTCCGTAAATTTCGCGTTGTTGAGATTTGCCGCGGTGTCCCCAGCCGGAATCGTGATGCGGTAAAGTCCGAGCTTGCCATCCGGCACGCTGTCTGCAACCTTGACCGTATACTTGTCTCCGTCGTTGTCGACGTAGGCATAATAGTTGACCGCCGCGCTGCCGCTGTTCGCTGGCACCGCCGCTACGCTGTCCTGCGTGTCGTAGATGGAGACGAGTTTGCCGTCTACATACATGAGCGAATAGTTCGCCGCGCTGTACGTGCCGGTTCGCGTAATCTTGACGTTTCGCGTGCCGTCGATAGCGTTGATAATGCCACCAGCGACAACGAATTTGTTGTAGATCGTCGCGGTTCCCTGCTGGATGCGCTGATTCTTCCACGTCTCAAGCTCTGCCGCTTGCTGATGCACGGCGGCAAAAAGCTCTTTCAGCGCGGCCTTGTCGCTCTGCTGGTCGCTGTCCTGCTCGTAGGCGCTTGCGACTGGGTAGATCGACACTATATCGCTTGCCGAGATGACGTCGTGGTACAGCCCAGTTGCGATCGTCACGCCGGAACCATATGCCGGGGCGCCGTATGGGTTGTCCGTTTTGTTGTACGCCGTCTGATTGCGGCGGTGAACTCTAAAAAGTGGCAGGGCGTAGACGTAGCCATCCACGCACTTGAGCGTTGAGCATGCCTCCTCAGAGCCATCTCCCGCGCGGTACAGACCGTTGCCGACACTGCCGAACGTGTAGTTCGTATCGCTCCGCGCTCCTGCTCTCGCTTTCACGCGGTCGCCATTGTCGACGCCTTTCGGGTAGTTTGTGAAATTCACGTCGGTGACGGTGCGGATGTTCCACCTGAGCTGGATGCGCCGCGTTGTCTCGGCACCTGCCACGCTGTCTAGCAGGTCATTCGCGAGCGTGCCCGAGGCGATACCACCGTAGCGGTAGACATTCTCGTCATCATCTTCGGGGCTGCCGGACGGTGCGACTTCTTCAAACCATACCTCGACGAATGCGAGGTCTTCGCGGCTGCCGCTATTTGGGGCCACGGGAAATACAATATCAGACATGGCATCGCTACGGTTCTGGCCGTTCAGATATACGAGCCAGCCGTTGACATTCGCGACAGCTCCCGAAATACGGAGCGCATTGCGCCGGTCTGTGACACCTGTCGTCGTGGTCAGGCTGAGAAGCCCCGGACTCAGGAGGGCGCGGAGAATATCTGCGCGGGCTTTGTTCTGGATCTGCTGCGATAGGTTCAGCTCGCTGTCCATCGCTGGCTTTGCCTGCTGGAATGCAACCATCGAGAAATTCCTATTCATAGGACTGAGGATGCGGCTGAATCCAGTAGAGCCAGTAGGCCCTCCTTCCCATAGCTCGCGGCTCGTTGTATCGCCGCCAAACTTTACAATATTTTCGCTCATTGTAATACCTCCTATAATCTTAAATAGCCGAGCACAGCGTGGTCATTGAGCAAGGTTCCACGCCTCGGGTCAAAATACTTTTCCGGGTGCCCTTGCTCAGTATGAGTGATGCGGATTTCTTTGATATGATGCGCCGCGGCATTGAGCAGGGCGGCGCCTTTATAGCATTTGACATCCCGCCAAACCGGGATATGGACTGTTCGCGTGATGGTCATCGGCTTGCCGCCGTTCAGTATCAGCTTGCCGGACAAGAGACTACCGGTAAACTGTACACGGCTTTTGGTGATAGTGCGAGACTGTTTCTCCACGTGCAGAGACGAACACGCTTGATTCAAAACAATAGGTTTTTGCGAATTGAGCCGTGCCCCGGTAAAGACTGTCCTCTCCCTTGCTACTGTCTGCGTGATGCTCTCTACCTTGTGGAGTGCTTTGGCATTGTTGAGCACCGAGCCGGTAAAAAAGGTTTCTGCTAAGACCGCATCACGGCCGACATCCATCCGTTTTGTCGTGACTGTGCCGCATTGATTGAGCGCATAGCCCGGTCGCTTGAATCTATGCGCTGTAGTCGTTCGCGACGAAATCTCCTGCCAGCGTCTTTCCCTGCTTCTGGCGGCGTTCAAGCAGTTTGTATAGCAACTTACTTCCCGCCAATCTGCACGATGGTAAGACCGAGACTGCGTCTCCTTGCGTGCATCGTTCAGCCGCAGAGGCGCCCGCGAGTTGGTACGGCTGCCGACGAATACAAGCCAGTGTTCGGTTATCGTACCACCGAGGTCTTTTGTCGTTGTCGTCTTCGCGGCATTGTTCAACCGGAGCCTCCCGGAGAGTGTACTGGCCGTGAACAGCCTGTCCAGGTGGCTCTTGCAGGTGGTTGATGTGCGAGATATCGTTTCGACATCCCCCGACGCATTCAGCCCGCACGAAAAAACGACATAGCGCTGAGTTTCTGTCCATGTCATTACTTTTGCCGGTCGTATCTGCATCGGGCCGCAGCGGTTGAGAAACATCCGGCGGGATGGAATAGCGATAATGCCATAGGCCAGATGAGCCGGCTTATATATATCCAGGCCCTCATGCAGGCCCTTCCGATCTACCCGCAGCTTCGATAGGTCGCCGTCAATGCAGACATTAAATATGTTCTGCTCGTTGCGTTCCACGATATGCGTGGAACCACCGAACACATACCGGCTTGACAGACGTTCGAGGAAATCCACGGTGCTTATCTGTCGGCCCTGCAGATAAAGCAGGATTCGATTGCGCCGCTGTTCGTAGCTATCGCCCGCGTCCGGCTTCAGGTCGAGGATACGTTCCCAGTCGGATAGCCCCCAGGTGGCGGTCTCGACATAAAACTGATTTGTGATTTCGTCAATGAGCAGCCGGTATTTCTCATGCTCCGTACTGCATGCCGCAAGCGTCGCCTTGAAATGCTCATCCTCCTGCAGAAACTGCGGCAGATACCGCGCCAGATTTGGCGTCTGATTACGTAGATAAAGCACTCACTTTCACCTCCTCGACGACCGGCAGCACATCCGCGCCAATACTGAGCCGCGGCGTGTCGTTCAGCAGTACATTGTCGCAATCCTCGACAGATGACTGATTCATGATGATGTCGATGACCTGCGCCGCGGAAAGATATGTCGCGGAGAGCGCTGTTTTTGCGAGGCGCGCGTTGATTGCCTTTTTGCAGGCCTCTTTATCCAGCACTCCCTTGACGGCTACGGAAACCGTGATACCCAGCGGTACGGGACTGGCAACGGTGACCGTCGCTCCGATAGGGCGAACGGTCTCGATGTAGTCCGCGACATTCTTGATGAGCTCCCGCGAGGCTGTCTGTCTGTTGCTGTCGATGATGAGCACCTTGACTGTGCCAGGGCCATTCCAGAGCGGCAGAATCTTGCAGTTGCCAACGCCCTTGACGCTCATCGCCCAGTTGAAATAATGGTAGACGTTCCCGCTCGTGGCAGGCGTACGCACGGCGATGTAGTAGCGCTTGAGCAGGGCCTCGTCGCTCTCCTCATCGTAGCCGTCTGCCATTGGTGCTTTGTTCGTGGCAGCGCTGATGCCGGGGATGCTCATCGGGATGACATTCACCGTCCCCGCGGCCACATTCCCTGCAGCGCCCTCGAGGACGGCTTCGACCGGAACATCTGCGCTGCCGACGGCATCGACGTTCTGCGTCGCGACAAACAGCGTCCCCGCAGCTGTCGCGAAGCGGCTGCCTTTGCTGACGCTGCCCGTGCCGGTGACGGTGACAGTTCCCTTCGCCTTCCCCGCTCGCTTGCGGTCGACACCAAACTGTGCGGCGATCATCGTGAGATAATCGCCCCAGCTCGTTTCTGCAAATGCCGCCTTGTACGCCTGCTCCAGTTCGACCTCGACCTTGGCAAATTCCAGAGAGTTGGCCGCGAGCATATCGTTTTCAAACGTGCCCTCGATCTTGCTGGCCGGTGTGCTGCTCGCGGCCTGCAGTTCCTGCAGAATGTCCTCCTGTTCCCTTGCCTCATACATGGATATTCATCTCCCCGTAAATCGTCGTCAGCCGGATCATCAGATGCACAGTCTCGCCGTGCTTCTCCGCCGCAAAGGAAAAAGCGTCGATGCTCTTGATGTAAGGGTTGACCATCAGGCACTCCGTGATGACGCGCTTGAGCTCGCTGTAGCGCTCCTGCACGCTCATGACTTTGCCGACGAACGGCTTGAGCTCGATGCCGTAGCCCCAGGAATAAGCGAGATAGGAAAAGCGCTCGGTCTTGAGCGCTTTGTAGATCCACACTTCGAGAGCATCGTTGCCCGTGAGCAGGATGTGATTGCCGTTGCCATCATAGCGGAACTTATCGGTCTCAAAATCCCATGCATATTCTTTGAAGAGCGGCAGGTCATCGGCGGTTTCCGTCGCGGCTGAGATGAAAGGAAACTCCTCGCTCATAGCTTCACCACCCTGTTCTCAATAAGGAAAAGCTGCCCGCCTGCCTGCGGGTAGACAGAGACAAGATCGCCAGGTTTCAGCGTGTCTGTCCAGGTTTCATCGTTGTCGATGGGGTGATTGTGGCTCTCATAGGCCGCATCGCCAGAGCCTCCTCCCCGGTAGGATGTCGCGCCAATGATATGGCGCGTGTGCCCCGGTAGCCAATACTCGTTGAGATAGATCTGTTCTTTGCTGAGCGTGATGTCGTTCCACTTTACCCGTATATCCGGCGGCGGTGAAAGCACCCTCCCCACACTCGGCAGGAGCGGCACGTGTTCCTCGGCGATGTCGTGCTGGATGGCCACCATTTCATTTACGGAGTGTTCCGCGCTCGGGATGACTTTTTCGCCCCCTGTCTTTTCCATTTGCTCACCTCATTTCTTGTCTTTCTCTTTCTCGACCTTTTCCTCTTCCATCATGTTCTCGTACTCGAGCACGAGCTTCATCTCGTGCTCACCGTCTCGGAAAGTATGCATGTCGGATTTCACCCAGAACTGCGCGGACTGGCTGTTCTGCAAGCTGTCGCGCACCTCGACGGAGTAGGACGAGACAACGCGATAATCGCCGAGCGCGACGATCGTCCCCGTGCGCTCCGGCTTTTTGAGAAGTGCCTTCGCTTCGGTCTGCGTGTCTTTGTTCGGATCTTCCTTGTAGACATCCTGAAACATGGAGTGCTTCTTGATGTCGTCGTCATCCTTGACATAGCTCTGACGATTCCCTTCCTTGTCGACGATCATGACCTGATTGATGATGCTTTCGATACTCTCCGCGTAGGTGCTTTCTGTCATATTGGCCGCCGCATCGAGCACGAAGTCCTTGATGCGCTCGCCTTTCTTGACGACGTTGAGCTTCGCGCCATCCATGAGCAGCTGATATTTCGGATCCTCTTTGTCTTTGCCGTTTTCATCCTTGCCTGCTTTCTGTTTGATGATTTTCGCAGCCTCATTGTAGGCGCCCATGATGATCTGATAGCCTGTCTTGCGGTTCGCGATGAAGGAGACGGGCGTCCCTGTCTCAACGATTTTCCCCGGCAGCACGCCGAGCTCCGCGCAAATCTGCTTCGTGATTTCTTCGGGTGTGATGCTCGTAAACTTTCGCGTCGTCTTGCTGTGAGCGAGGACGAACGCATGGTCATGCGCGGTGATGTGGAGCGTCCCCTTCGCCCTGTCGCGCTCAATCTTGTAGATGTTGCCGATAAAAACCGGCTGTTCCTCCTGCTTGTCTGCGTTCTCTGCCGCCGTCTGCGCGGGCAGTGCGCCGGTCTGTGTCTCGGTGTCAGCTTCTTTATAGCCGTAGACCGTGATGCCGGTGTCTGCCTCGACAATGGGGATGT
>Ga0310695_10012745_pt1 | contig 11699 bp, 8 predicted proteins | sample RumenRJG_04DNA_FD_203882 | JGI IMG/M metagenome (GOLD analysis project Ga0310695, IMG submission 203882) | Bovine rumen microbial communities from Lethbridge, Alberta, Canada - RJG_04 (v2) (version 2) | ecosystem: Host-associated > Mammals > Digestive system > Stomach > Rumen | place: Canada... | reverse complement strand
TCAGCATAACGCATAGGAGTATTTACAACATCATCAGATTCGGTGAGTGAAAGATTGGTGATTTCGTATTTTTCCCAAGTAGCGTTGAAACTCATATCAAGACCCCAGTCTTTGGTGTTAAGAACGTTGTAATTAACCGAAAATTCAACACCTTTGCTTTCTACATTACCAACGTTGGTTGTAATTTGGTTGTCGAAGTTACTGCCGGCGGCTGCGGGAACAGTAGCAATCAAGTCTTCTGTTTTACGGGTGTAGTATTCGATGCTGCCGCTAACTCTGTCTTTCAAGAAACCGAAATCAATACCGAAGTTCCAAGATTTTGTGGTTTCCCATTTAAGGTTTTCAACGTATGCAGAAGGCAAGTAAGTTGCGATTGGTGTGCCGTTCCAAAGGTAACTGTAAAATGATGTACTTTGCGAATAGATTGGAAGATAACCGTAGTTGCCGATACCGTCCTGCTGACCTGTTACACCGTAACTTACACGGAATTTAAGATTGTTCATAACATCTCTTAAACCTTCCATAAAGGATTCTTCAGAAAGTCTCCAAGCCAATGCCACAGACGGGAATGTACCCCAACGCTCGTCTTTTGAGAATCTTGAAGTACCATCGCGGCGGATTGTAGCTGTAAGCATATATTTACCTAAAAATGTGGTGTTTAATCTGCCGTAGTACGACAAAAGAACGTGTGTCTGGTCGTAAGCAGCTGACGTACCGTTTTCAACACCTTTGGCATTGTAAGTTTTGTATTCGTCGCAGTTGGTGTTCCAATATTGATAATCGTAACCGGCTGTGAGGTCGAAATTTACGATGTCAAGACTTTTTGAATAATTGAGGTATCCTGTAAAAAGTTTGTTGGAACTTTTTTGCGGACCGTATTCATAATCAGAACCGCCGGTTTGATATTCATCGTATGCCTCAGCGGGGACGTAAATATTTCCCTCGCCTTTGCCATAATCAAGACCGCCGGTAATGTGAGCTCTCAAATCTTTCAAGAACGGGAAAGTGTAATCAACATCCAAGTTGGTGATAAGACGGTTTACTGTAGATTCGTCTTTTCTGTAATTAAGCAAACCGACAGGGTTGGTGGATGCAGAAGCAATCGGCAACAAGCCGCCGTCTTCACCGACATTATAAACCTCGTTGTATCCAAGGAAAACATCGTCGTTGCCGGAATAAACAGGCTGTGTAGGGTTGAAGTTTTGAGCAGTGTAGATTGCGCCTTGCGGAGCAAATTTGTTTTGGTTCATAGATGCTTTCACACTTAAATTAACTTTAAGAGCATCGTGGAAAAATGTCGGATTAAGATTGATATTTCCTGAATAACGTTTTGTGTTGTCGTTCAAAAGAATACCGTCTTGAGCCATATAACCCAACGAAACACGTACAGGAAGCACTTTTGCAATGTTGCCCGAAACAGAAAGGTTGTTGTCAGTACCCCAAGCCGGACGGAAAACTTCGTCAATCCAGTCGGTGTTGGCATCTCCCAAATATTTTGAAAGGTCGCCTTTTTCTGCTATTGTTGCAGGATCGTTAACAACTTCTCTTAATTCGTCAGCAGAAAGCATATCAGCAGTTTTCGTTTTGAACGAAACCGAATTGGTGGTGTTGAAGTTGATTTTCAAATCATCCTTAGCACCTTTTTTAGTAGTGATAATGATAACACCGTTTGATGCTCTTGAACCGTAAATAGCAGTAGAAGAGGCATCTTTCAAAACCGACATTGATTCGATATCGGCGGGGTTGATAAGAGAGAGAAAGTTGCTTGAGCCGGAAATGCCGCCTGTTTCCAAAGGCACACCGTCAAGGACGATAAGCGGGTCGTTTGATGCGTTAAGAGATGCACCGCCACGGACTCTGATTGTGCTGCCGCCTGAAGGCGAACCGCCGCCGTTTGTAATCTGAACACCGGCAACTTTACCGTTGATGAGTTGTTCAGGAGAAGAAACAACGCCACCGTTGAAGTCTTTTTCGCTCACAGAAGCAATAGAGCCGGTGAGGTCGCCTTTACGTTTAGTACCGTAACCGATGGCGACAATTTCGTTGAGCTCGGTAACGGCGGGGCGCATTTGAACGTTCAATTTGCCCGCAGAAGGAATGTTTGTCGTTACGCTTTCGTAACCGAGAAATGAGAAGATTATAGGTGTGTCTTCGTTTCCGTTAGGGATACTCAAGGTATAATTACCGTCAATGTCGGTAATCGTACCAATAGTAGTTCCCTGTAAGACAACGGTAACGCCTATCAATGGCTGATTACTTTCGTCTGTTACATTTCCCGAAACTATTTTCTGGGAAAATGCAGAACATGAAAGCACCATAAATGTCATACATAGCATTAATCTCGCTATAATATAACGCAAATTTAATGTTTTACAGTTCATCTTTTTACGTTTAATTGTTATTGATAATATTAATTATTGTGTTGTATATTAGTTATTTACATTTTCAAAAGTACGAAATCTTATGTTTTTTTGTCGGAATAAAGGTAAAAAGTATATTTAATATATGCAACATTATTTTAAACTTTTTTTAACTTTTATCCGATTCTTTTTACTTGTCTAAGCAATAATTGTATTATAATAGTTTGATATACAATTAAATATATGTTTGTTGTTTTATTAATGTTTTAGCAAATGTAATGCTTTTTATAATAAATTGCAAAAAAATAATTGTTTTGTTTCAAAAAAATATCGCAAACGATTGCAAAAAAAATAAAAAAAAGGTTGCTGAAAAATTCAACAACCTTTTTTTGAAAAGAAAATATCGTAAAAAAATCAAAATTATACGATAGTTGAAATATATTTTTTGATAATTGAGATGCCTTTTTCGTTGTCGCCACCTTGAGGAATGATGATGTCGGCATAGCGTTTGGTCGGCTCAATAAATTCTAAGTGCATGGGTTTTAACACATTAACATATCGTTCCATAACCATTTCCGCTGTTCTGCCGCGTTCTATGACATCACGTTTTATAATACGGATTAATCTTTCGTCAGAGTCTGTATCAACGAAAATTTTCAAATCCATGAGGTTTCTCAATTCGTCTTTGATGAGGGTCATAATACCTTCAACAATCATAACCGGCTTTGGTTCAACGTGAACGGTTTCTTTCAGACGGTTGGAAATAACGTAGGAATAAGTTGGCTGCTCCACTGCGTGACCGTTTTTCAATTCGGAGATGTGTTTAAAAAGCAAATCCCAGTCGAAAGCGTCAGGGTGGTCGAAGTTAATGTTCCGGCGTTGTTCCTCTGTCAAATCGTCAGTACAATTATAATAAGAATCAAGTGGTATAACTGCCACATTGTCAGGCGGTAATGTCTCGGCGATTTTTTTTACGACCGTTGTTTTACCGCTTCCTGTTCCTCCTGCTATTCCTATGATTATCATCGTATTATAAAAGTTTTTATGAAAAAAAATTATTCCTGAGGTTCTATTTCTTGTTCAGGGTCTTCTACTTTTTCTTCGTCAGAGAGGTCTGCCGAAAAATTATCTCCTTTCATTTGAGCCCTTACTTTGTCTTCAATTTCTTTTGAAAGTTCAGTATTTTCTTTGAGAAGTTGAAGCACTGCATCACGTCCCTGACCAATTTTGCTGTCGCCGTAGCTGAACCAAGAACCGCTCTTTTTAACGATTCCCATTTCAACAGCGGTATCAACGAGTTCGCCCGTAAACGAAATACCCGTACCGAACATCAAATCGAATTCCGCTTTCTTGAACGGAGGCGCAACTTTGTTTTTAACAACTTTCACTTTGATTCTGCCGCCGATAACGTCCTCTCCGTCTTTGATTTGACCGATTCTGCGGACATCAAGTCTGAGAGAAGAATAGAATTTCAGAGCGTTACCGCCTGTTGTTGTTTCGGGATTGCCGAAAAGTACACCGATTTTGTCCCTCAACTGATTGATGAAAATTACACAAGTATTTGTTTTAGAGATGTTTGCTGTAAGTTTTCTTAATGCTTGCGACATCAATCTTGCTTGAAGACCCATTTTAGAATCGCCCATTTCGCCTTCGATTTCTGCTCTTGGGGTAAGTGCTGCAACGGAGTCAATGACGATAATGTCAAGTGCGCCGGAGCGGATTAACGAGTCGGCAATTTCCAAGGCTTGCTCACCGCAGTCGGGTTGTGAAATCAAAAGTTGTGAAACATCAACACCGAGATTTTCTGCGTAAGTGCGGTCAAAAGCATGTTCGGCGTCGATTATAGCTGCAATTCCGCCGAGTTTCTGAGCCTCTGCAATAGCATGGATTGCAAGTGTTGTTTTACCTGAAGATTCAGGACCGAAAATTTCAATCACACGGCCTCTCGGATAGCCTCCGATACCGATTGCAAAGTCCAATCCTAACGAGCCTGTCGGAATGCAGGGAATATCCTCGGTTACTTTGTCGCCGAGTTTCATAATTGTTCCCTTTCCGTAGTCTTTATCTATTTTGTCGAGCGCAAGTTGCAATGCTTTAAGGCGTTCAGCTTTAGCATCAACAGGCGCGGCAGTTTCTTTTTTTGCCATTTTTCTTTTTTTTATGAGGTTTAAAATTATTCGTGCAAACGTAATAAATAATTTACGAAGTTGCAAATTTTTTTAGAATTCCGTTTCGGCTTTTTTCAAGAAATCACGGCATGAATCTTTATGAACCATAAGTCCTGTTGTTTTGGCTTTAACGAAATTGATCGAAACATAAAAAAAACCGTCAAAATTATTTGTTTTGCCCCAAGAGTTTTTCACTTTATAATATTTGTTGCCGTTTTGATCGGTAGCCGTGCCGATGATTTGCATTCCGTGGTCATCGGTTGTGTTACGGTTTTCAAAATCTATTTGACGGCTTTGTTGTGTTACGCCGATTTCTAACCCCGGTTTTGTAAGGCGTTTGGCTTTTTCGGCTTGTTTTTCAACGGGGAGGGCTTGAAAATCTTCAATTTGTTTTTTTGTCATTTTGTCAGTGTCAATTCCGGGTAGCAAAGCGTATCCGCGTCTGTAATCAAAACCGTTTTCCGAGATGTCGCTTGCCCACAAAACCGTGTGTCCTAACTCCAAAGAATTGTCAATTATCGTTATCAAATCATCGACTTTAACATTCAGAAACAACGACCAACGCCAATTGTCAGGCAGCTCCAAGGCAATGTATTTGTAAAAATCGTGATGAGAAAACGATGTTACTTGGATATAATCGTCGTATTTCAATTGACAATAATCCTCGGCGAAACTTTTCGGAGTGTATGTTTTACCTTGATATTCAAATGTTTGAGGAATAGTGTCAAAAAAATCGTCCAAAAAGGAATTATATTCGTTTATCCAGTTTTGTGATACGAATTCTCTATCGGGCGAGGCGATAGAATCAATGTAATTTTTCAATTTTTTTTCCAAATCGGAGTGGTCGATGTTAGAAGCCCCCGATTTAGTATTGGGATAATTCTCTTCGGGCATCAAACCGTAATTTTTCATTATCGCCAAATTGTCCAAAAAATAACTGCCTTCGCTAAATGTCATATTGCCATGAAGCATGACATATTTTTTGGCACGGTCAAGATAATTGTATCTGACAACGAACATTTCCGACAAATTCGGCGGATTTTTAACACCGTTTTTTATCATTTCGGATTCTATAAACGACATTGACGAAAAACACCAACACGTTCCTGAATAGCCTTGGTCCTGAACATTTGGACATTCTAAAACATTTTTGTCGGTAAAAATGAATTTGTTTTGAGCGTAACTTGTTATCAAACAAGAGCTTAGAAGTAATGTTGAAATTATTTTTTTCATGATTCTTTTTCCTTAATTTTAATTTTACAAAGTTAAGCATTTATTTTTAATTAAAATACTGACAATTTGGCAGTAAAAATATATTGGCAACATATTTGATTTATTTAACTTTGCAATCAAAAAAATAGAAACAAGATGTCAAAAAGAAACAGAAGAAAACACTTTGATAATAAGAAAGTTAATAAACAAAATATTACGATGGAACAAAAAACCGCTAATTCTGAGGCTCAGGAAACTGATTCTCAGACTGAAAATTTGTCAGAAAATGACGCACAAAATGTCAGTCCTGACGCACAAACTGACAGTCAGACACAATCTTCTGACAATGTGTCGGAAGAAAAATCTGACAATATGACAGAAGAAAGCTCTTCCGAGGGAGAAAATTCAGCTCCAAAAGAAGAAAATTTTGAAGAAAAATACAATGAACTCAACGACAGATATTTGCGTCTGATGGCAGAGTTTGACAATTACCGCAAACGTACTCTTAAAGAGAAAATGGAACTTACCAAAAACGGTGGCGAGGATGTTTTGAAAGGCATTTTACCCGTTGTTGATAATATGGAAAGAGCCATGAAATCTATTGAAACGGCTACGGATACCGAAGCGGTGAAGGAAGGTATTAATTTGATTTACAAGAAATTTCAAGAGTTTTTGACCGGCAAGGGTTTGAAAGAAATTGAGGCTCAGGGTCTGGAGCTTGATACCGACAAACACGAAGCCGTTACCAAATTTCCTGCTCCGAGCGAGGATTTGAAAGGTAAAATCATTGACGTAATCGAAAAAGGCTATACCCTTAACGACAAAGTTATCCGTTACGCTAAAGTTGTTATAGGAGAGTAATTTATCATGGCAGAAAAGAGAGATTATTACGAGGTACTCGGTGTTGAAAAAGGTGCATCGAAGGACGATATTAAAAAAGCTTACCGTAAATTGGCAATGAAATATCACCCTGACAGAAATCCGGGTGATAAAGAGGCTGAAGAAAAATTTAAGGAAGCTGCCGAGGCATACGAAGTCTTGAGCGACGATCAAAAACGTGCACGTTATGACCAATTCGGACACGCCGGAATGCAAGGTGGCGGTGCGGGCGGTTTTAATATGGACATTGAAGATATTTTCTCGAATTTCGGAGATATTTTCGGTGGTTTCGGTTTCGGCGGATTTTCTGGTTCGCGTGGCGGTTCAAGACAGAGAGTTAATAAGGGTTCTAATTTGAGAATCAAAGTAAAACTCACCTTGAAAGAGATAGCCGAGGGTGCCGAGAAAAAACTGAAAGTAAAAAAATATTGTTCTTGTCAGGCTTGTAGCGGTACTGGTGCTCAAGGCGGCAAAGGCGGTACTGAAACTTGTCCTACTTGTCATGGCTCAGGTGTTATAACTCAGGTTAGAAACACGATGTTAGGACAAATGCGCAGCACTTCGCCATGTCCTAACTGCGGCGGAACGGGAACTGTTATTAAAAACAAATGTACTTCATGCGCTGGTACGGGTATCGTTCAAGGCGAGGAAGTTATCACGATTAATATTCCTGCCGGTGTAACAGACGGTATGTCAATGACGGTTTCAGGCAAAGGTAATGCGGCAAGAAATGGCGGTGTTAATGGCGATTTGATTGTCGTTTTTGAAGAAGAACCGGATCCGCTCTTGACAAGGGAAGATAATAATTTGATTTATAAACTTAACATCAGCGTTCCTGATGCAATTTTGGGTACAACGGCTGAAATTCCGACAATTTCAGGAAAAGTTAAATTCAAAGTTGAAGCAGGTACTCAGCCTGGCAGCATTTTAAGGCTGAAGGGCAAAGGATTACCGACTTACGGTGAATATGGACGTGGCGATTTGTTAGTTTTGGTAAATGTTTGGATTCCTAATTCTAAAAATCTTTCACGCTCGGAAGTTAAGTGTATTGAAGATCTTCAAAAATCTGAAAATTTCGGAGCAAAAACCACTGATACATCATCAAAAAATTCAGGTTCGATTTTCGACAGATTGTTCGGAAAGGATTAATAAAAAAAGAGGTTGTCTAAAAAGGCTTATTGGAACGCAGGCGGCTCGCCTGCAAGTACTTGTAAAGCAGACGAGCCGTCTGCAATCCACTTTTTAGACAGCCTCTTTTTTGTATTATTATCTGGCTTCAAATTTTTTACCCGGATACGAATTTATCAAATCTTTAAATTCCATTGTTAAAAGTATTGACGCTAATTCGGGTTGGGGAATTTCTGTTAAAGCTGATAAAATGTCAATATGTGTCTGACCTCTTGAGCGTAAAATGTCTATGATTTTTACCTCTTTCGGTGTTAAACCTTCAAGTGCTAAAGAGGTTTGTTCGGGTGTTTTTCTTTTGGTTTTTGTCCAACCCATAAGACGTTGTAAATCTTCCGCTGAGGTTATTAACGAGGCTTTTCCAGTGCTGATTAAATTGTTGCAACCTGCATACAAACTATCGGAGGCTCTTCCCGGAAACGCAAAAACATCTCTTTTATAATCAATTGCATCTTCTACCGTGATGAGTGCACCGCCTTTTATTTTGCTTTGTGCTACGATTAACGCATCACAAAGTCCAGCTATGATTCGGTTTCGTGACGGAAAATTAAATTTGCTGACGGGTTCGCCGTAATAGTATTCCGTCATTAACATTCCTTGATTGTGGATTATGTCGCTTGCTAATTTTCGGTTTGTGGATGGATAAATCATGTGGAGACCGTGTCCTAAAACGGCAGCAGTCGGTATTTGAAATTTTAATGCCGCTTGATGCGCAAAACTATCCGCTCCGGCTGCTAATCCGCTGATTATTATTGCGTTAATGTCGTTTTCCTTTAAATCCTTGACTAACGAAAAGATATTGTTTTTGCAATCGGCATCAGCATTTCTTGTACCGACAATGCCTACGGTACGGCTTAAGTCAAAGTTGATGTTTCCAAGCGAAAAAAACATTGCCGGCGAATCAGAACATTGTGCCAATTTTCTCGGGTAATTGTTTTCTTTGTAATATGTGGCGTTAATTTTATGCGACAAACATGTATCAATCTGATTTTTAGCCATATCCAAAACTTTTCCGTTTATAATACGGTTTTTAATTTCTTCGGATATGACTTTTTTTTCGACAAATTCATCTAAATTCTCGAAAAAATATTTTTCAGATTGGGTATTTGCCGCAATTTTTTTAACACCGGCACTGCCTACGCCGGGAATCATGTTGAGCGCAACAATGTACAAAGCGTCCTGACTTTTTAGATCCATTTTTTTATTTCGGGGCTTTAAAGTACAACACTATTCCGATTATCGTATAAATTATGTTCGGTATCCAAACTGCTAAAAGCGGAGGCAATGAACTTCCTATTGCAAACTGTGTGAAAATCTGCATGAACAGTATGTAACTGAAACTCAGTCCTAAACCGATTCCAAGATTAATACCCATTCCGCCTCGGACTTTTTTGCAGGAAAGTGTTACGCCGATTAGCGTTAAAATAAAGCACGCAAACGGATACGAAATCCTGCGGTAACTTTCCACTTCAAAAACTTCGATGTTTTCGCTTCCGCGTCTTCTTTGTTCGTCGATGTATTCGTGAAGTTCGTCCGAATTTAAGGTTTCAATTTGACTTAAACGCTGATTGAAATCGGTCGGTAAAATTGCTAAAACCGTATCCATGGTTTTGCCAGTTACAACGGAATCTCCGTTTTCGGTGATGTAGCGGATATAATAATTCTGAATTTTCCATTTTTGAAGTGTGGAATCCCAAATTATATTGTCGCTCATGAGCTTTTCTTTCATCTCCTTGCCGTTGAATTTTTCCCAACTGAAACGGTAGCCAATGTTGGAGGCGGCATTATAAGACTGTAAATAAAGCCGTGTAGAATCGTTCACCTGTCTGTGAATGTTTCTTGCATTATTGACGTAAGCCCTTTTAATATAAGTGTTTTCAAAATTCAGACGTATGGCTGTTGCCGGTGGAATAACGTATGCACTAAGCAAATACGAGAGCACCGCCAAAACAAGAGCCGATTCAAAATATGGTACTAACAATCGTCGAAAACTTATTCCGGCACTTAAAATGGCTATGATTTCGGAGTTGTTGGCAAGTTTCGATGTGAAAAATATCACCGAAATAAATATGAACAAGAACATGAACATATTAGCATAATAAGGCGCAAAGTTTACGTAATAATCGAAAACTATCGCCTCAAAAGGTGCTTTTTTCTCCATAAAATCATCGAGTTTTTCCTGAATGTCAAAAACGATGATTATCGAGATCAGAAGCAACAACGAATAAAAAAATGTTCCTAAAAATTTTTTTATTAAATATCTGTCTAATATCGTAAACATTTTTTAATGCTTAATTTTTTTTTAAATCATTATGCATTATGAATTATGAATTGTGCATTATGAATTATGAATTGTGCATTATGAATTGTGCATTATGAATTCCTCATAACCGTTCCATCATTTTTTTAGCGGCGTTGTCTTTCCAGTCAGCGAAAGAGCCGTCAAGTATTCTTTGGCGTATTTCTTTTACAAGTGCAAGATAGAATGCAAGATTGTGAATACTTGCAATTTGTGATGCTAATCTTTCACCGGCTATTGTTAAATGTCTTAAATATGCTTTTGAATAATATTTATCGACGTATGATGTGCCATCCGGGTCGAGTTCGGAGAAATCGTTTTTCCACTTTTCGTTTTTGATGTTGATAGTTCCGTTTTTGGTGAAAAGCATTCCGTTGCGACCGTTTCTTGTCGGCATTACGCAGTCAAACATATCAACACCTCTTGCAACGCCTTCAATAATGTTTGCAGGAGTGCCTACACCCATTAAATAACGCGGTTTGTCTTTTGGTAAAATGTTATTGACAACTTCAATCATTTCGTACATTTTTTCAACGGGTTCGCCGACAGAAAGTCCGCCGATAGCGTTTGCTTCCATGCCTTGAGAGGCGATAAATTCCGCTGACTTTTCTCTCAAATCTTTGTACACAGAGCCTTGAACGATAGGTAGATACGCTTGCGAATAGCCGTAAAGCGGTTCTGTTTCTTTATAATGTTTAACACCGCGTTCAAGCCAAGAGTGAGTTATGTTTAAGGATTTTTTTGCATAATCGTATGTGCAAGGATATGGCGTACACTCGTCCAAAGCCATCATAAAATCGCTGCCGATAATTCTTTCGGTATCAACGACGTTTTCAGGCGTAAAAATATGTTTTGAACCGTCAATATGAGAGCGGAAAGTAACACCTTCTTTTGTAATTTTACGGTTTTCGGCAAGTGAAAAAACTTGAAATCCGCCGCTGTCTGTCAAAATCGAGCGATTCCAATTGATAAATTTGTGCAAACCGCCTGCGTTTCTAATTATTTCCATACCGGGGCGCAAATAAAGGTGATATGTGTTTCCTAAAATGATTTTAGCGTCAATGTCATCGGAAAGTTCCCTTTGATGAACGCCTTTAACGCTTCCTACCGTGCCTACGGGCATGAAAATCGGGGTTTGAATTTCGCCGTGCGCCGTTGTTATAACGCCTGCACGAGCTGAAGTCCGTGTATCTGAATGTGTAATTTCAAAATTCATGTCAAAATCTTTTTTATTAGGGTACAAAGTTAGTTTTTTTGCAAGTAATATCCAAAAAAGATGATTTTTTTATGTTAAAATTTTTTAATAACAAAAAATGATTTTAAATTTGCAGAATTATATGATGGAAATTTTTAATAGGTTTTTAGAAATAGTAACGGACTTTAGATGCCCTGAATTTTGGTTTTTATGTGCGTTAGTCCTATTTTGGCTAATACAAATGAGTTATTATTTGTTTGTATTTCTTAGGATTTGCGGCAAAAAGAAACCGGGAGAATATGTAGCAGCGATGCCCGTTTCGGTGATAATATGTGCTAAAAATGAGTCAGAGAACCTTAAAGAAAGGCTGAAATTTGTTTTGGAGCAGGATTATCCCGATT
>Ga0310695_10012743_pt1 | contig 11700 bp, 2 predicted proteins | sample RumenRJG_04DNA_FD_203882 | JGI IMG/M metagenome (GOLD analysis project Ga0310695, IMG submission 203882) | Bovine rumen microbial communities from Lethbridge, Alberta, Canada - RJG_04 (v2) (version 2) | ecosystem: Host-associated > Mammals > Digestive system > Stomach > Rumen | place: Canada... | reverse complement strand
TAAAAGTGACTTGGAAGAAATCAAGCAAGAGTTACGTTTTGCAAAACAAAATATTGAAAGTGCGGAAAAAAGCGAACAAAATATATTCAAGGAAAGAGGTATTAGTTCGGATTGGATTCAAAAACTTGAAGAATATGAGTTTGAAAGACAAAAATTGCTTAAAGACCAATTGACATTACAAAAGGATTTGGATAGTGGTAAAGTGGATGCCGATTCAGAAGAAGTTGTTAGGGCGCGTATCAAGCAATTTGATAAGGCTTTAAAAGCAAGAAAAAAAGCATTTGATGCTTCTGTTACAAACAATGCTGATTTGAGTGCCAAAGAAAAAAGTGCTATAAAAAAAGTTAGAAAAGAAGTTGATGCCAATAAAAGTGAAATAAATTCAATTGTTGAAAAGAAAAGAGAAGCAAAAGAGTTTCTTGATGTACAAAAAAGAAATCTTGAAATGCTTCGTCAATATGAAAGAGAGGTTGATAAAACGGCAAGGAAATATGAAGAAAGATTACAAAAATACAAGTCAATCGTTAATGATATTGCTGTTGTATTAAAAAAACCCCTTGACAAATGGCTTGAAATTGAAAAGGCTTCAAAAGAATCAGCAAAAGCCATTGGATTAAACCGTGAGCAAACAATTGCATACCAGAAAGCCATATCAAGAACTGCCAAAGAACTTGCTAGAACATACGGTTTGAGTTTTGAGCAATCAGCCAAGTTGCAAGACATGTACAATAATGCTACTGATAGGTCAGCAATATTGAGCGAAAACGAAATGCGGAATGTTGCAGCAATGTCAACACTTGTAGGTGAAGATACAACACGCACAGTCATCGAGAATATGGATAAACTTGGTGGTGGTGTAGAAGCGGCAACTGTAGCAATTGGAAAGGCAAATTTGAAGGCAAAGGCAATGGGTCTTAATATTGTAACGGCTTCATCTGCATTTGCAAAGAATATGTCAATGGCTAACAAGTATTCTTTCAAGAATGGTGTCGATGGTGTGATGCGAATGACCATGCTTTCGCAAAAATTGAAATTCAATCTTGAATCAATGGGGGGTGTCATTGATAAATTTACGAATATCAGTGATGCAATCGAAACATCAGCCAACTTGCAAATGATGGGTGGAGAAGCAGCAATGCTATTTGGTAATCCTCTTGAAAACCTTTATCAAGGATTAAATGACCCAGAAGCATTGATTGAAAAGGCTACAAAGATGTTTGCAAGTAGGGCAGTATTCAATCGTCAAACGGGAGAGGCTGAATTAAAAAGTTATAATTTACAATGGGTCAGAAATACAGCACAAATGCTTGGCATGAATCCAGATGAGGCTGCTCAAATGGCAAGACAAAGTGCAAAGATACAAGCCATTGATGCTGAAATGACAAATTCTGCAAAAGGTAATCAAAGGGTAAGGGATATAATTGAAAGCATAGCGAAATTTGATGTTGCACAACAGAAACATTATGTAACATATCTTGATGAAAGCGGTCAAAGACAGAGAGTTGATGTTAGTGCGATAAATGCAAACAATAAGGAACTTATTGACCAAATTGCGGCACAAGAAGAACCAGTTGAAGATATTCAATCACATGTAAGAAAACTTGCTGAAACGCTTACATCAATTGACAGTAAAATCAAGGGTGCAGAAGAAGCATATTCAATTGCAACAGCAGAAGTTGTAGAAAATACTGGTATTGGTGATTTGTTGAGAAATATGTTCCAGGGAAAAGATTCAATACCAAACAAAATTTATGAATCCTTAATGAATATATTTACCAATGGTTCATGGGGTACTGGAATTAATATGCTTATAGGTGCTTTAGGAACTACATTTATTGGTAATTTGGCTAAAGGAAAATCATTAAGGTGGTTTGCTAAAAAGAATGTTGATAAACCTGCTTTAGAACAATCACAAGAAATTGAAACTTTAACAAATCAAAAAGGTTCTAGAGGTGGCGGTACACGCGGTAGTGGAACACGTGGTGGTGGCACTAATGGTGGCGGTGGTGCTAGAAATAGTGCAAGACCAAGATTAGCACAACGAAATGGCTGGCAAAATAATAGTTATCAGCAACTTAATGGTAGGTATTATAGGATTGACGAAAATGGAATATCCACAAGAATTGGTAAAACCGAATATAATGATGCGGTTCAAGGTCAAGCACAAGGTGGACAAAGAGGCGGTCAACGTGGCGGTAACACAAGAACAAGTAGTACAGCACAACCTCGCGCTACATCAAGAGTTACTGCGTTTAAACGTTTACAAAGAATGAAATTTGGCAAAGCATTGGGCGCAATGAGTAAAGTAGGTAAATATGCAAAATTTGCGGGTAAAGTTGCTGGACCTCTTGCTGCAATATATGGTATTGTTGAAGGTGGCGTTGATTTGTATAAAGCATATTCACAAGGTAAGCAAAAAGAAGCAGAAATAGAAGCAAACACCAATTTGACAGCGCAACAAAAATCTGCTCTTAAAGACGCTAATGTGGCAAATACTAGTAACAACAAAACAAAAGCAGTAACTGGCGGTGTTGGAGCATTTGCTGGCGGTTTAGCGGGAGCAAAAATTGGTGCTATTGCTGGTGGTTTAATTGGAGGCCCAATAGGTGCTGCTATTGGTGGCTTTGTTGGTGGTGTCGGTGGTGCTATTGCGGGTAGTGGCATTGGAAAAGGTTTGGTTGGTTCTGATAACAGAACAGACACAGATATTTTGCAAGAGGATTTTGAAACCCAAAAATTTGGAATGGATGCCATTGCAAAATCATTGCAAGTTGACCCAAGTGGTGAAAACTTGAAATTATTGGCAGCACAAGCAACCATTAAGATGAATGATGTTCTTGTTTCAATTTGGAACAAGATGAATGGAAAACAGTCAAATGGTGCTGTTGAGCAAAAGGGCTTCATTGATAATGTTGCTGACAAGGGTATTACCGCAGCAATTGGTGGCGTATTCAAGAATTTGTTTGCTTCTGATAAAGAAAAGGAATCCAAGACACATTACTTTGGTGCTTTCAAAGGTGAAGGTGACATTGATGGTGGAAATGGTAACAAATCTATTTCTATTCCTCAGAACAGTGCCATTGGCAATGATATAAGGCAAGAAGGTAAAAATGCGGGTATTGCGACAGTCAATAGTGATGAGGTTGTAATGCACAGAGAAAAGATTGTTAATCTTGGTAATGCTTTCAATGATTTGGCAAGTACAACAAATGCAATAAGCAATGTGAACGTCAGAAGAAATGGCAACACAGTTTTTGATGGTGATTATTCTAATAGCATTGCAACTTTCAAAGGTGACAAATCAACATTTGTAACAACAAATGGAATAAGTCAGCAATATTCTTTAGCCCCCGTTAATCAAAAACCAGTTGAAGCAAATTTTGTTACACCAATGTATTCACAACCTAATTTCAGTGTTCAACCGCCACAATTTGGTCCAGAAAAGTTGGATTTGAATATTAATTTAACGGGTTCAATAGATTTAAAGAGTGATGGTATTTACAGTGGAAACAAGTTGGATGCTGACAAATTGATGAAAGACCAACCATATTTTATGGACAGATTGACTTATATCATTATGGAAAACATTACAAGAAAGATGCATGGCGGTCAAAGATTCGGTCAAACAAAAATGTAAAAGTATTTATTTTTAATAAATTAAAAATATATTTTATATATGTTAGGAGATAGATATAATAGTAGTCTTTTAAGAAAGAACTATGATTTCATTCAAGAAACGCTTAATAGAAATATCGGTGAGATAAACTATAAGCAAGATTATGGGTATGATATGGCAGAGGTTTCTATGGTTGGTTACGGGAAACCTCTGGCAGATTATGCTACAACAATAAGGAACAGTTTTGCAAATTATGTTGATTATGCAATTAGTTTGAATCCAGAATTGGTTTTTTTCAATACTTCATACCCAATTGATTTCTTTGGTTCTGACATATTGAAAAATAGTGAAAAAGATGCGTTATATCAACGATATTTGACTAAAAATTCTTTTGCTTCTTTGAATCAAGCATTTTCGGATGCGGCAAACAGATTTTTAAATGCGGTTGATATTGATTCAAAAGAAAGATTTGTTTACGCATATGATAAATTGGGTAGCATAAGCAATCATTATATATCATATGTCAATCAATTGATGAATGAAAGCAATATTGATGGTACTTATCAATTTGGTTATGGTATGATAAATGGCGTAAGGGTTGTTGTACCGCATCAAATAACAATGGGATATTCTTATTCATCACTTAAAAGTGACATAAATGATGGAATTTCAGTTGTTAACAACATTTCTTCGGTATATAATCTTGATGTAAGGTTCAATACACCGTTTACAACATTGGATATAAGGGAAAATACTGATTATCCTAAATTAAATGACAATAACTTGTCAAATGACATTATTGGTGATTTCAACATTGCGAACATTAAAAGCGAATATGGAAGATTGTTGGATTCCGCAAAGGGTTGGGATTTGATTTATAATCTTGATACAGATGGGGATTTGACTGCAAGATATAATTTTGACACAAAATCAATTTTTGAAAACAATTATGGCGATTCAACCATTTATGTTTATAATGAAGCATATGATGAAAATCCGTTGTCAGATTTTGAATTGACAAGTTCCAAGAGTGGTGCTGATGCCGTTACAACATCATTGGATGATTTGTATTATAGGTCAACTATAAACAGAAAGAGTGGAAAGGATTTGATGGGGTTCACCAACAATCAATTCAGAAATGGCAAATACAAGACGATGATAGCCAAATTTGGCTCATTTGCCAATGACGAATCAAAAGAAGCGGTTAAACAGAATGAAGAAGAAATATATCATACGGCAATATCTAGTTATGGTACTTCTCACGGTAGAAACCTTTTAAGGAAATATGGGAATAGGGATGTTTGGCATTCTGGTGGTAAAATGTACAATGACCCTTATTGTAGAGTTTGGACAAACTATCATCAATATTCGCACGTAAGGAATTTGATTAGACCGTTTGCTGATGAATATTTGGATGAGGCAAGACCATATGCTTCTGATGAATTGTATGACAAATATGGTTTCAACAGAGTTAGGGCATATGATGATGACAAAGAAATGGGTAATGGTCAGCAAAGATTATCCAAATATGGTGTTATGAGTGATAGCGGTTTCATCAACATCACACCAAAAAGAAATGATGATGATTTGGATTTTGCAACAAAGACAAAGCAATGTATGTTTTCAATTGAAAATCTTGCTTGGAAAGATGCTTGGAATTCAAATGATGAAATAAAAGGTTTGTCAAAGGAACAGCAAGGCCCATTTGGTGGTAGAATAATGTGGTTTCCACCATATGGATTATCTTTCAATGAACAAGTTTCAGCCAATTGGACTGAAACACAATTCATTGGTAGAGGTGAAAAGGTGTTCAGTTATACTGATACAGATAGAACTGGTACATTGAATTTCATATTACTTATTGACCACCCTAGCATTTTGAACGAGTTTGATTTATCAAACGATGGTGACAGAAATGGCGGATATGATGACAAATATGACCAAAACGGTTCAGAATATGATATTTTGCGTTTCTTTGCTGGTTGTGGAATACCAAAATTAAAGGATAGAAAACCAAATTTATTTCAAATTGAAAAAAAAGTTGTAGAAGAAGAAAGCCAAGATTTTGTAGACCCACAAGAACAACCACATGACGAACCAACCCCAACAGAGGGTGAATTGAATTTTATGGTTTATTTCCCAAACAATTATAGTGGTATTGAGGATATTGATTTCATTGGAAAGAACGGATTGGGTGTTGACCCAATTGTTTATTTGATAAATGGTATCGGTTCACAGAAACAATTTAAAAATGTCGAAACATCCAATGGCGGTTCAAAAAAAGAACTAGTTGACTTGCCAACAGATGAAAACATCAAGTCATATTTGGGTACTGACGAAATTGTTGGGTATGAAATGAACATAAGAAATGAAATGGCACAAGAATCATTGACTTCTGGTATATCATATTTCGTTTACGATGATTTGAAAGATGCACAAAGCGTTGATTCACTTACAGAATGCGACAATACAACCGTAAGTGCAAAATATACGTTTAAGGTTCATACATCTGCAACAACAGTTGTTACAATAAACAGTAGTAATGATAGTGGTGAAACTTTTGTGGTAACACAAACAAACGTTAAGTTGTATAATGGTGATGGAAATTTTGTAAGACAAACAAATAGATATGTTGATGATAAAGGCACATCTGACACAACTTGGTTGGAGAAATGGGGTATACCAACATCACAAACTAGCGGAAACACAACATATAAGTATTCTGTATATGATGAAACTTCATCATTAAATGCAAGTGGTACAGTTGATTACAAAAATTCTGTGGTCATTGATAACATACATGATGCAGATAAGACAATTGGCGATGGTGAGGAAAAACTGATTCAAACGCAAGATTATTCATTAAAAACATCCATTTCCACATCTGTTAACGGAAATCAAATCAAGGCAACAATAAAACTTTCACCAGTTATAAGTGCGCAAACACAAGATGGTAGTTTGAATTATCTTTTCAGTGCCACAAATAGTGCATTGTTCAAGAAATTTGATGAAAAAACATATACACAAACATATACTGTTGATTTTGTTTCTAAATCAAATTTAACTGTGAATGGGCAAACATCTGATTATGATTTTACTGCAAGGGCAAGTGAATTTTCATTAGCCCCAATGGAAGGTGAAAACAGAGGTTATCCTAATCAAAATGTAAATAATGCGTGGTGGTACAGAATTGATGGTGAACAAAAGTCTAAGAGTTGGAAATACAAGAACCAACAATTGGGTAGAGGAAAGAAATACAATTCAGCCAATTATATGGATTTAAGAAGTTATGGTTTGAATTCCAATGGTTTTTATTCAATTAGTGATATGTTGGGTGAATACTATGAAATTGAAGATGCGAACAGTACATATTCATTGACAGACGTATTCTTGGCTACAGCACAAAAGAGAGGTGGCAACATAACACAATTAAAGGAAAATCTTGATGGCTATTATGATAATGAAAAATTGGAAACTCTTTTGAAAATTTTGAGTGAAGTACAAGATGTTACCATTGAAACGCAAGGATATGCTTCAACACAAGGTTATGTTTCTTCATCTAACATTGATTTGGTTAACAACAGAGCAAAGGTTTTGGCTGAATGGTGTAGATATGCGTTTCCAAATGTAAAGGAAGTGAAACCAAATATAGTTGATATAGAAGGGAAAAACCAAAAGCAAACCAAAACAAATAATGATGAAAACGAAAGATTGGCAAAATTGGGACGTGCTGCGAAAGCAACAATCAAATACAAGTTATATTCAGTAGACCACAAGTCAACAGAAACGGATGACACAACAAATGAAGAACTTACGGATAAGAAATATGACCCACAAACAATGCATTTTGTTGTTTCAAATCAAATTTCAGAGGCAACCACAAACAACAGTTTGCAAGACATTCGTGCGCAATTGGATGCAAAGGCTTCATTGTTACGTTTCAATGATTTTTCTGCTGATAATCCAGTTCCAAAAAACAATGCATTAGCAAATATTCAGAATGATTTGCGTTTGGATGCAGAATCAAGAAACATTAGTGTAGATTCAAGATATGTACCATTTGAAAAGAACAATGAGGTTGGTGATAAGAGAATGTGGACAAAAGAAACATTGGATGCACATAATGCAGCAAAATCTAGTGGTTTTATCCGATATGACAATGAATATGAATTTTTCCACAAGATTTGGATTAATGACCCTATTTTGAGAACAAAGATAAAAGAAAAGGTTAAGTATTTTAATCCAGCGTTCCATTCTATAACACCAGAAGGATTTAATGCAAGATTGACATTCTTGCATCAATGTACAAGACAAGGCCCAACTTGTGGTAACAGTGATATAAACAACAGTGAATCAAAGACAGCAAACAATTTGGCATTTGGTAGACAACCAGTATGTATATTGAGAATTGGTGATTTCTTCTATACACGAATCATCATAAAGAGCATTTCAATTGATTATGACCAAGGAAGCAGCATTGCTTGGGATTTGAACCAAGAGGGTATTGGTGTTCAACCGATGTATGCAAAGATTTCGATTAGTTTCTCGTTTATCGGTGGTAGTGATATTGCTGGACCAATTGCAAGATTACAGAATGCAGTTTCGTTCAATTATTATGCTAATACTAGTGTATATGACAATCGTTCTGAAATCGTTGAATATGATGACAAGGGTGAGTTGTTTAGATATAGGACTTATAACCCAATAGGTCAACAAATTAAAAATATAGAAGTCAATAAATCGTAATTATGGCTAATTTCAGTAGATATGACAAATTCAAAATGGATGGCACTATGCGTTTAGTGCCATTCATTGAAATACCAAGAAAGGAAAGTGACTGCTATGACTATTATCAGAAAGGTGTAAAGCGTTTGGATAATATGTCATATCAGTATTATGGTGACCCAAACTATGGATGGTTAATATTACAAGCAAATCCAGAATATGGGTCATATGAATTCAATATACCTAATGGTGCAATGTTAAGGATTCCATTTCCATTGGATTCAACATTAGTTCAATATAACACTGATATTGATACTTATGATAAACTTTATGGTTTAAATTAAACAAAAAATATGGCAATCAACAACAAGGTAGTATATGTAGAACCAAACTACTCCATAACAAAAGATGGTGAACCACTTGATGAATATTTCAGAAAGGATGATGAGGATTATTGTATATATGTAGATTTGCAAGTTGAAATATATACAAGAAACGAGGGTTTTGGTACAAGTGGTGCTAAAACATTGTTATTGTCTTGGAAATCAACGCAAAGCGGTGGTGATTCAGTATCTTTCATGCAAGGTCAGCATTATAAATTCTATAATATAGGTGGAAAATATGAAGATATGAACATTATGACAACAGATTATGTAAACACGCATTACAAGGATGTTGTCAAACACCCAACAACCGAAACGTTTGGTATTGAAAGTATTGATATTCAATATAATAACCGATTTGTTCCAGAAGTAACAATCAAGTTTAAGGATATTAAGGGTGCGTCACTTTTCGCCCCCGAACAATTAAGACATTCAAGAACATCTGCGGGTGTGCCTGGATGTGCAGAAGATGATATAGCGGGTTCTTTCTTTAAATGTTTCTTTACTTTCCCGTGGCCGAGGTTTACCTTAATGGTAAAAGGTTTTTACGGGCAAGCGGTAAGTTATGAACTTACATGTCATGATTTCAAGGCTAGTTTTGAATCATCAACTGGTAATTTTGGTGCTACAGCAAGTTTCATTGGATATGATTATTCGTTTTTGAATGATATTTCGTTCAATGCAATTATTGCTGCCCCAAACTCACCATATCTTGGTGCTGAATATTGGGAGCAAAACAAAAGCAGATTTACTAAAATTGATAGTAACGGTGTAGAAGTTGAGGGGTTGCCTAAGATTAGTGATATTATCAAGGATATAAAATCTTGGACATCAAGGGTTGAAGAGGTTCAAAATACAGAAGGTCAAGTTGTTATTGATAAAACTCAAATTATGACCGAATTGCAGTTAATTCAATCTGAATATGCAAAGGTTATGAGTAATTTGGAAAATATCATATTCAAGTTGAATGAAAAGAAAAACAAGACTGAAAAGGATTTGTTTTATGGTTGCATTGAAAACAAGAATTATGGCTTTGCCATAATAAGTGACCAAAGTGCAAACAGTTTAAGGGATTTGACAGAATATGCAGCATATTTGAGTTGCACTGAGCAATTTGGTAAAATCAATGAAAAGATTGAAGAATTCAACGGTAAGAATGATGGTTTTTTTATCAATAAAATTGAAGAATACCCATTATATGAAAAGGTTGTACCATTTTATCTTTTTGACAATGACCGTTCATCACAAATAAAATATAGAAAGAATTTGACAAAATTAAACAATTTTGTCAAAAAATTGGAAAATGTCAAATGTCCTTGCAAGATACGTACAAAGATTGACACTTTTGTAACCATTTGGAATGAAAATGAATTACAAAAACGAAATAATGCAATTGCAAATAATACAAATTATGATTTTAATGCTGCCATTGCTTGGAATTCATATAAATGTTATTTGTTTGATAATTTCGAATTTGTTTCTTCTTTGGAAAAGGCAATTGAAGATGTGAATTTAGGTTTGCAATCATCAAAATCAGAATTGAATGCAACACTTAAAAAGATTGAAATTGGCGGTGAAAACTCTTTGATTCCATCAATTGAAAATATTACAAGGGTTCTAATGGCGCATCTTGAAACATACATATATATGGTGTCTAAGTCAGCAGAACTTGTTGGAAGGCAAACACCAAAGAGAACCATACACACACTTGGTCTTGAAAGTGGAAATACAACGCTTTCAAATTCGGAAATAGAATGTGGGGCTTGGCCAGATATTAAAATACCACGTAAATTGTCAAATTACGAAAATGATGCCCCATCAATGGAAGATGGTTGGATTGGTGATTTGCTTCATGGCGATGAAACGCCCGAATATAAGTTGATTGAGGGGTTGGTTGCAGCGACAAAGGAAATGTCAGATGATTTGGTTAGGGCAAGGAATGCATTGAATTCAATACCATCATCTGATACTGAAACATTATCTGGTGAAAATACGCAAGAAACAAACAACGAACACTTTGCGGTAGAATATCCATTGACTATTGCAGATATGCTTGTGGATGGAAATGTGTTTGGTTTAAATTCTTTAAATGATTTGAGTCCATATGATTTGTATGCTCGAATGTTTGTAAGAATGATGAATATTTTCAAGTTTTCTTATCAAGGTATCTATGACAAGAATTCTTGGTATAAGAATGCAAAGGATTTTGGTAAGATTGATGCTGAGAATTTCAAGAAACAATTTGGCTATAACAAGGTTTATAAACAATTGAAAACTGCTAATGATGCAAAAAGAGTTCTTGATGAAATGACATTTAAGAAGACTTTTGTACCAATCTTTTTTAGAAGCCCAAATGACAATGTTACGCCACCATTATTGACTGAAAATGGTAAAAATTATCATTTGAATGAAAAATTTTTCAAATATTCATTTCCACTTGTTAATTTAACTTTGAGTTCAGCAATGGAAATCAATGGTGAATTGACCAATGGTAAACCAACGTTAGACAGATGCAATAATTTCATTATTTCTCCAACATTACAAGAACTTGGAAATTCTTATGAAAATAGTGGCAAAATCGTTATGGGTCAAGACCTTTTGAAATTTTCAAGACTTTGCAAAAATAATGAATTGCATACAGAATTAATGAAAAAATTGTATGGTGATTTATTGGATTTTGGACAAAGTGGAAAGGTTTTGGACATAACCAAACCAAGCATTGCATTGAATGTTAAAATTCCAGAATCAATATATAATGAGATTACAGAAGAAGCAAAATTCAAAGGTAATCATTACGAACATATTTTACCTAAGAAAAGAGAATTGTTAAATAATTTAGGAAATCTTTGGTATAGAGCAGTAGAAGAAGAAAAACAAGATACATCAGACAGAATCTATTATTCAAAGGCTGATGGAAATATTTATCCTTATGATAGAGAAATAAATGGTTTTGCTAGTGCTGTTTCTGTTGCAAAT
>Ga0310695_10012741_pt1 | contig 11702 bp, 9 predicted proteins | sample RumenRJG_04DNA_FD_203882 | JGI IMG/M metagenome (GOLD analysis project Ga0310695, IMG submission 203882) | Bovine rumen microbial communities from Lethbridge, Alberta, Canada - RJG_04 (v2) (version 2) | ecosystem: Host-associated > Mammals > Digestive system > Stomach > Rumen | place: Canada... | reverse complement strand
GTTTAATATGCCTGTTATAGATGTTTCATCGAGATTTACATTTGCGGCGTTTAATGTTCCGTTTATTTCCGTCTGACCGGCTGTGTGTGTAAAATCTGCATACGAAGGAGTTGAACCAATATTCATGGTTGACTGAAAGCTCACCTTGCCCGTTGTCGCAAAAGTTGCAGCGCTTGCAATAGTTCCGCCTGCATTAAACTTGTACTCTCCAGAATTTGCAGTATCAGAAACAGTTGTTATAGAAACGGCTTCATCAAAAGTTGATTTATTGCATTTTACAACGTTCAGGTCTGTAGCAGTAAAGGCTTTCAAAAAGTGAATTTCATCGGCTTCTGTTACAGTCAGTTTTGCAAGGTTTACAGTTTCTTCAAAATCTGCATTTTTTGCTTTTACAATTTCAATTTCTGTAAGCGGCGTTGTGCTTCCAATTTTTCCTTTGCACAAAATATTAGAAGTTGCTGGAACTTCAAGATTAAGTTTATATGCGCCGTCTATTGTTGAATTAAAAGTGATTGTTGTTGCGCCGGCAAGTGTTGACTTTACAGTAGAATCTGCGCCAAGTGTAACAGCTCCGTTAAAGGTGATTTCCTTTCCGTTAATAATTCCATTTAATTTTGTTTTTTTAAGAGAAAGATTTGCCGCATTTATAGTGCCATTTATTGTCGTTGTTCCTGAAGAAAGAATTTCGCAATCATTTGTTATTGTGGCAGTTCCTTCAAAATTATAATTTCCGCCGTTTGTGGTATCAGAAAAAGCTGTAATTACGGGAGAGCCCGAAAAAGTTGTGATTCCGCCTTTTGTGATTGTAAGATTTTCAATCTGCGGATTATCAGAAAAAGTTGTTGAAGTTGCGTTTGTAATTGTAAATGTGTCGGCAGAGAAATCACCTTCCACAGTAAAACTTCCGCCGGCTTTATCTTCTTTTATGCCTGAATATGTTCCCGTTCCTGCCGAAAAAGTCTGAGCACCAGTGCTGTTAAAAACCAGATTTCCAGTTCCGGACATGCTTCCTGTTGAAGTTACATTAGCTTTTGCAAAAATCTGAGCATTGTTTGTAAAAGCTGTTTGAATTGTAAAAAGTTTTTCAACTGTTGTGTCGTCAGAAAAAACAATGCTCCCGCTTTTTATGGAAAGTTTTTTGTATTCCGTTCCCCAGACCGGCGTTGAAGCCCCATCGTAAATTATGGAACTGTTATTTCCGTTTGTGATAGCTGGCTCTGGAGTGGCAGTTGTTCCTGTTATGCTGCCGCCCTTTATTGTTAATTCACCATTGTTTGTAATTTTTTCAGTTTTTAAGGCAGCACCCGAAGAAATTGTAAATTTCGCCTCATCTACAATTGTGATTTCTTTTATTTCTGCAGTTGTGCTATCCAGATCTGGAGGTGTTGTAACTTTTGCAATTATTACAGTTGAATCATCTGAAGGAACCCCCAAAGCCCAGTTCCCATTTTCATTCCAGTCAGAACCAGCCCTTCCTGTCCAGACTGTTTTTGAAGAATTTATTGTAATGCCGGTTCCAAAATTCAGAACATCTGCACTGTCGCCGTAGAAAATAACATCAGGTGCTACATTAAATGAATTTGTACCAGTGCCACTGATTATTGTTGTTCCGGTGCCATTTACAAGCAGTTTTGATGTAACAGAAAAGCTTACGTCATTCAGGGTTAGAGAATTGCTTCCGTCATCTTCAGTATCAAACTCTGCTGTTGTAACAGTTCCATTATTTAGAATAAGGTGACCGGTATCAAGCTGACCAAGTCTTATTCTTGTAGAAATTGTCAGATTTTTACCGCCCAGGTCTATTGTTGCGGTATCGGTATCTGTAAAGATAAGAAGATTTTGAACTGTAACATTGTTTGATAGAATTATAGAATCATTTCCGGTTATTATTGCGGTATCGCCTGATCCAGGAACTCCAGATACTCCGCTTCCATTATTTATAGTGTTCCAGTTTTCGGCTGTATTCCAGTTATTGTCTGTTCCTCCAAGCCAATAATACGTGTATGCCTGCGCGCCTGAACAAATCATCATAAACACGGCAAGACTGATGAGCATTTTGCAGTGTTTTTGAGAAAAAAAAACTTTGATTTTTTGCAGACAGTTACACATATCTTCTATATTATTATCGGTCTTTTCTAAAAAAAAATCTAATAAATTTAATTTTGCTGCCGATTATATCATTAAGGAATGCAAATTAGTTTGCAGTTTCTTAGAAGAATAATGGAGTGAAAGCGGCATGACTACGTCAATAGGTAACATTAATAGTACTTTCTCATATGGCATGGCCTCCGGTATAGGAGCTGCGGGAAAGCTTTATGTTCCTGTTAGTAAATCGGCTCTCCTTTATTCTCATTTTGATCACGTTTCAGGAGTTGCTGCAAAAGCAGGCCAGAACGGAGTTTCAATCAGTAAAATCAGAATTCTTAATTCAATTATAGAACATCTTTCTGCAATCAAAAACGAAAAGGCTCAGTCATTTTCCAATATCAGCGATGAGCAGGCAGACGTTTTGATTGAACAGTATCAGAAGCAGATTCAGCAGGCAGCAGTTCAGACTCCTTATGTTATGGCTGGCGCTCAGCCTCAGGCCGGTGCATTGTTTGCAATTGATGCATAAGATTAATCGGTCCAAAGTTTTGCCGTATTTTGATATTTAAACCAGTCAAAATCAACATAAAAATCTTTTTTAGTATAATCACCGCCGGAAATGGCAAACATCCCGATTATTGTTCCAGATTCATATTGTGTATTTTCTGAACTTAAAACATTTGTGCTGATATTGTCTGCAAAAAGAAACATATTTCGTTCATCTGCGCCGTATTCAAAGCGAAGATTTTGTTTTTCACAGACTACACGAATTGTAAGCGTGCAGTGAGAGGTTCCGCCCGTCATTATTTCTTCTGCAAGCAGAGTTTCTTTTCCATTTTCTGTTTTTATAAGCTGAAGAGATATAACCATTCCTTTGTTTATAATTTGCAGCATGTAGTTGTACGCTTCTGATTGAAAGCAGCAGATTCCGGCTTTGTCGCCGACGCTAGAAAAATAGCATTCAAGGCGGGTGCTTGCTTCAAAAGAAAATGCAGTCTGACGTCTTCCAACAAAGCTTATTATGTTATTTGAATTGATATTTGAGAGCGGAGCACCACCGTACATCCGTAAATTTCCGATATTTTCGCTGCAGTTTATATACTCCGGGTTACGGCTTTTAAGACTTATCCAAAAATTATCAAGTTCATTTGTATTAAAATCATCAATAACGGGAAATTCAACCGAATCGGCATCTTCGTTGTTGCGTTTTACAACGTGCCCTGTAAAGCTAAAGGCTTGCTCAATGGTTTTTGTTTCAAAGCTTGGAACCGGCATTCCGTTTTCCCACTTTACGGGAACCATAAAAGTTTCGTTTCCCATCGTGCAGAATTTTTTCTTTGCATTTAACGGCCGGGTTGCATTACAAGTCATCCACCAGAATTTGTCGTTGTTGCAGAAAAATTCTGCCCCGCAGGTTCCTGTAATTTTGGCATTTGCGCCCAAGTGACTGTGCGTAAAAAAAGGTTCAGTTCCGCTTTTCCAGTCATCAGTTAGTTTGTCTGATACAGCCAGCCAGACTTCTTTTTCAAGAATATTCTGACCTTTGGAATATAAAAGAAAATATTTTCCATCGATTTTATAAATGTGAGGCGATTCAACTATTTGAGAAGAAAATTTAAGGATTGTTTTTGATTCGCCTGTAAATTTAAATGTGTCGGTATTGAATTTCTGGACAAAAATTTCCGAGATAAAATCTTCTGAATCCTGATTTTCGGGGCTTTTTTTTACGGCACAGTACCAGCAGGTTTCGTTTTCATCAAAAAAAAGTGAAGGGTAGAAATTCTGCTCAGTTTTTATTTCGATTGGAGCAGACCAGTTTGATTCAGATTCTATTGCTGAAGTTATAAAAATTCTAGAAGAATCTGCGTTCGAAAAAATGCAATAAAAAACGCCTTCGCTAAAGCGAATTACAGGTGCTTTTATTGGACCTGTTTCGGAAATGTCTTTGTAATTTGATTGATTAAGAATGTTGCCAATTTGTTTCCATTTTACGCCGTCTTTGCTTTTGAATAGGGGAAGGGCAGGAAAGAGAGTGTAGCTCGCCGCTGTAAGATAAAATCTTTCTTTTTTGCAGCAGATTGAAGCGTCTGGATAGAAACCTTGAAGTACAGGATTTATGATTCTGGTTGCCATAAAATGCGTCCTTAACCTAGATTTATGATAAGGGCATTTTTACAAGGACGCAATGTTTTTTTACTTTTTTTTATGATTTTTAAGCTTTTAAGACCAAACAAACCAGAGCAGAATTGCGGCAGCGGCTGTAGTCAGAATTGTGAATGGCGCACTGATTTTTAAGAAGCCCGGGAAGGTAATAGGATGTCCTTCTTTTTTTAGGATTCCCATTGCAACAACATTCGCAGAAGCTCCAAACGGAGTAAGATTTCCGCCAAGACAGGAACCAATCAAAAGTGCAAACATAAAAAGCTCTTTTTGAATTCCAAGAGTTGTTGCTAAAGTCCCGGCTACCGGAAGCATAACAATGATGTAAGGTACGTTATCGACAAAACCCGAAATTAAAACAGAGAATGCAAGAATTAAAATAAAGCCTGCTAATTTGCTGCCGTTGGTAAGGTTTGCAAGCCAAAGGGCAAAATCATCAAGAAGACCAGCTTCGCTGATTGCTCCTACAATTACAAATATGCCTATTAAAAAGGCTATTGTTTCCCAGTCCAGTTCTTTTACAAGAGTCCAGATTTCACCCGCATTTTTTTTCTGATTAAAATGATACCACAAAAGTCCTATAAGTCCGAGCCCTAGTACAAAGCAGCCTGAACTGTAACCAAGTTCTGTGCTTAAAAAAGAAATTACGGCAAGACCGGCAATCATAATTAAAAGCAGATAAAGCGGTAAGTAAGAAATTACGGTTTCGCGTTCAACCGTTGCCTTTTCCTTTGCATTTTTGAAAAAACAGTAAAAGAAAGTACAGCCGACAAGAAGCCCTGCCTGAATAAAGAAGCAGATAGAAATCTTTCCCTGATGAATAAAAAAGTCGTTAAAAGTGTAATGTGCATAGCTTGCAAAAATCATGCTTGGTGGGTCGCCGACTAAAGTTGCGGTTCCTTCCAGGTTAGACATAAGTGCAAGACCAATCATAAATGGCACAGGATTCAGTTTAAGTTTTTTAGAAAGGGCAAGTGCAATTGGCGCCATAACTAAAACAGTAGCTACGTTTTCGACGAAAATTGAAATGATGCCGGTCATTGCAAGAATCAGGACAACGGCAATTCCTGTGTTTGGCGAAACTGCAACAAGCGCGTCTGCAATTCGTGCCGGCACCTTTGAGTAAATAAAAAGTGCGGCAATAATCATACTGCCTACGTAAATCATAAGAATGTTCCAGTTTATAAGTTCAAAAAAAATGTGAAAAAGAAGATTGCCGGTATTTTCTGATGCAGTAAAAATACTTCCCGCTGTAAGTCCCAGAATAATTGAGGCAAGTGCTGCGGCGCTGGTAAACCAGACTTTCTTTTCCTGAAAAATAATTACAAGCAGATACATCACAAGTGCGATGCCAAGAATTAACCATTTGATATTCATAGTTTTAATATAACTTTATTCCGCTCAAAATACAACGCAATTTTTCCATCTGAATCGGTGCGTAAAACTCACTTTTTTATCTTAAGCAAAAAAAATAAAATTCACACAATTAAAAACAAAAAAGGGGATTTTTATGAAAAAACTTTTGTGCTCATTGATTATGGGCATTGCACTCATTTCTGGTGTTTTTGCACAGGAAGCAAAATCTGCTGAAAAATCAGGTGGATTTGATTATCACAATTTGCGCCTTGAAGCTGCAGTTCCATTAACATTTATTGGAATTGGTTTTGATATTCGCTGTGCATACGAATTTCCAATTAATGATGACTGGTCATGGAATCTTGGTGTAGATACAAACTTTTCTGCATACATTTTGGGCGGAAATATCAGTATCCTCGGATTTGGTTCTATCTGGTGGAAGTCAATTTACCTTACTTACGGACTAGGACTTGGTATTAATACAGAATTTGGCTCGCTTGGTTTTATTCCGTTAGACATTCGCTTTGGATGGCAGCCAAACTTTACAAGTCTTGAAAAATCAGGCTTGTCATTTAAAATTGAAGCCGGTTTGTTTGGTATGTGGGCAGCAACCGGAATAGCAGTTGATATTGATAAAGGCTCGCTTAGTGCAAACGACATGGGCTTTATAGCTCCATTTGGTATAAGCCTTGGTGCAGCTTACAGATTCTAAAAAAACTGTTTTTAAATCATATTATTTAAAAATAATTTAAAAAAGTTATATTGATTTTATCAGTCATCAGGCAACAAGCTGAAAGTCCGTTTGAAAAATTAAAAAGGGGTCAAACGGACTTTTTTATAAAAAAATGTTAGTATTTGTTTATGAAATATACAACGTTTAAAATTTTCGTAAGTATAATCATTTTCAGCATTTTGGATTTTTTTGCAAATATCTTTTTTCTGGATGTTTTGCATGCTCCGCTCTTTTTTGACACAATTTTTATGATGGCGGCGCTTTTTATTTTTGGTCCAGCCGCTGCTTTTCTGGAGTATGTGATTTATATCAGCATTGTATGTGTAAAGCTTTTCCTTTTGTATGGAAAAACCGATTATGTATATTTTTACGCGCTCTCCGCCCTTACCATCATTTTTGTAACCTGGCTTTTTTCGCGCCGCAAAGAAAACTTACAGAAGGGCGTAAATAATACCTTTTTGTACCTTTTTACAGCTGCAGTCGTTGCAGGATTTGCATGTTCAGTCGTTTCCGGTGTTATAAGCTATTTTACTTACAATATGAATCATAAAAACTGGACTTTTGATCACGTTATTTTTGCATTTAAAGGCGAGCCGTTTAATATTCTTGCTATTGCAATTCTGGGCAGAATTCCCATAACAATTTTAGACAGAGTAATTACAACCTTTGCAGGCTTTGGTGTTTACAAACTTTACTTGAATTTCAAAAACAGAGGAAGTAATTAAGGAAAAAACCTGGAATTTTTATGAAAAAAACGTATTTATTAATTACATTTTGTTTGCTTTTTCTTGTTTCGTGCAATACGGAAGAGCTGACTTTGGGTAAAAGTATTTATTCTGATTCGAAGTTGTACGAGCAGAATGAATTTTCATCTAAAACCCATGGAGAAAGCCAGTCAAAAGACGAAATAATCCGCTTCCTTGAAGAAAAAAATCAGGAGCTGGAAAGAACACATAAAGAACTTTTTAATTATTTTATGTGGCTTTTTGGTACAATTTTTACGGGGAGCCTTATTCTTATTCATTTGAACATTCGCGAGAGCAAACGCAAAGATAAAATCATTTATAATTCAGAGCAGTTTTTAAAACATTCAATTCAGGTTCAGGAAGCGGAACGGCGGCGTATAAGTCAGGAGCTGCATGATTCTGTAGCGCAAAGTTTGCGTTATGTTTCGCTTCTGGCAGAAAATCTTAGTGACAACGAGACAGCTGAAAAAATTATTTCAACTCAAAATGAAAACATCGAAAATATACGAAAGCTTTGCTACAACCTGACTCCGCCGGTAATAAGAAAGGACAATTTTATTTCGTCACTTGAATTTCTGGGACAGAAAATTTTTGAAACCGAAACAACAGATTTTCAGTACAGGGTTGTATGTGAACCTTTTGTAAAGTTTGATAAATGGGATGAACATCAGCTTATGCATATTTACCGCATTGTTCAGGAAGCGCTTCAGAATATTCAAAAGCATGCTTCGGCCACAGAAGCTACGGTATTTTTTAAGAAAAATGAAGCGGTCTTAAAAATTATAATTACAGATGATGGCTGTGGAATGGACGAAAAACTTGTTAATCAGATAAACAGTGGATTTTTTGAAAACCTTGAAGTGCTGCATTTTGGACTTAGAAATATTTTTGAACGAACAAAACTTTTAGGCGGCAAAATTACATATTTTTCAGAAGAAAATTCCGGTACCCGCCTGTCCGTGGAGATTTAGAAAATGGGAAAAACTTTTTATATTATAGATGATCACGAAATGCTCCGGCTTGGAACCATTTCTTATATAGAAAATAATTCAGAATGGAAATGTCTTGGAAGTTCAGATAATCAACAGAAAGTAATTAGTGATTTAAAGGATTTTTCGCATACAAAAAAACTTCCGAATATTGTTATTTCTGATTTGAATTTTTACGGAAAGGATTCCGGGTTTGAACTTGTAAAGCAGATTCATGAATTATGGCCGGAACAGAAAATAATTGTTTATTCTATGTTTTTTGCAGCAGGAATTGTTCAGAATGCAATAAAAAATGGAGCAAACGGTTATATTTCAAAAAATGCGTCCTGCAACGAACTCCTTTTGTGTATGGAAAAGGTATTAAGCGGAGAAGTTTTTATTCAAAATGAACTTCAGCAGAAGCTTGAAAAATTCAATTCATTTATTGATGCGCTTACCCGACGCGAAAAAGATGTTATGGATTTGCTTTTACGACATCTTACAAATGATGAAATTGCACAGGCTCTTGATATAAAAAAACGTGCCGTTGAAAACTATATTTCAAGCATTTACGAAAAGACCGGCATAAATGATAAGGCTGAACTGATTAAAAGATTCGGCTAAAAAACAACTTTAACACCAAAAGAAATAAGCATTCCCTGCGCGCCTTCGCCGCTAAAGAGCGAGCCAAGCGGAAGTGCAAATTCTATGATTGGACCCGCTTTAAGGCTTTCGGTAAGATTAAACAAAATAGAGCCGCCCGTCGTAAGATACAGAAAATGAGCTCCAGACCAGAACCATTTGTTTATTTCTTCAACATCACTGGCGGCAGAGCCCGTATAGCCTGAATCACTTTCTGAAACGCCGGAAGACAAAAGCCCGAAACGGAATAAAAGGCCAAGTCCGCCGGTCATCTGAACGCAAAACCTGTTGAACGAAAGCGTGTACATAAGCGGCACATTAAGAAAAAAAGAAAGCGTCGTTGTCGTTCGGTTTTCAATTTCGGCAGGAACTGCAATTCCATTGTAATAAAGATGATACATTAAAAAGAAGCTTAATGTTGGTTGAATGGAAAAATTCTTATAAAGCGGAATATTAAGACCAAAAGTAAGCGGATAAACAATAGGAGACGGAGCCGAAACCGTTGTACTTTCAGGGTTTATATAGACAGTCGGTTCAAATTGAAGAACAAAATCAAAACGGCGTTTTGCGTTCCTGGAATCGTCGGCAGGATTTTCTTTGGAAATATCCTGAGTGGTTTGTGCGGCTTCACTTTCGTTTGCCAGAGACGAATCTGTTTCTTCCTGAGCAAAAATCAGGGCTGTAAAGAGAGAACCTAATATTACTGCCAGAAACAGTTTTTTTTTCATTGGCAAAATTAATTACAGAATTTTTGCATAAAGGGTTTTGTCCAGATTTACCTGAATAAAACCGCTTCGACCAGTTGTATAGAACGAGCTTTCTTCCCAGGAAGCGTAAAGCGTTGTTCCAGAAATAACAAATTCAGAATATTTAAAGCCGTCCGGAAGTTTTGGAAGACGAACAACAACAGGCTTTCCGCCTCTAAGAATATGTTTGCCGGGCAGAGCGCCTTCTATAAATAAAGTTCCATCCTCAAAAAGAACACCGCTCCAGCTTTGCGAAATTATTGCTTTTGCATTTAGAATCTGTTCAAGTTCATTTTCCGAAAAATCATCAGTTAAGATACCGGCTGAATTAAGGTAACGGCGCGGCGAAGTTCCGCCGGCAGTTTTTACTTCAACATAAAAAGGAATCTCTTTTGAAAAACCGGCAAGAAGCTTTTTAATTCGTTCCGGCACATTTTTATAGTCAATAAATGCCTTTGCATTTCTAAATTCGCTGACATTGCTTTCCGAAACAACAATGCTGTCTTTTGCTGTGGAAGGCGAAATAGAAAGCAGCGAAACAGTCGGCTTCCATTTTACGTAAGAAAAAGTGTTTTTTACGTCGGAAATAGTTTTTACGCTACAAATCCATTCAAATCCGTTCCAGCTGAAATCTGTAACTTCGGAATTAATTTCGTCGCAAATATTGTTGCAGTTGACTACCGGGTAGGCAATTCTAGCTGTGTCATCAAACTGAACTAAAAATAAATGCTGTGCATTTCGCTTGTAAAGCGGATCCGTAATTGTATCATTAAAAAAGGAACTCTTATAAACAGAAAAAAGCGGAGTGTTGTTCAAAAAAACAATATTTCCCGCAGTGCGCTGATTAAAAAGATTTATATCTTTGGAAAGCTTTATTGAATCATTTTCGAAAACAAGAATTCCAAGCTTATTTACAACCGCGTAACCTTTGCAGGTTGAATCCGGCAAATTTGCGGCATTGTTTGCAGAAGAAATTCTTAAAGCTTCTGTCCACGGAGTTTGCACCATGGAAGGAGAATTCTGAGGCTTATTAATATGTTCAAAATTTGTGTAGCTGAAGTAGTACCAGGAATGACTGTCTTTTTTTACATCAATAACATCCAGCGATTTTTCCAGATTAACCGAATTCTTTTTTCTGCTGCAACCGGTACTACAAACAAGAGCAAACACAGATAAAACGCAAAGCGTAAAATATAAAATCTTTTTCATAGCTTACTATTAATTATCGGCAAAAAAACCTGCTCTTGCAAGATATTTTTTTTAGCATCAAGTTTAAGCACAGTTCCAGTCGAAAAATCGTTGTTTAGAACGAGCAGCTGGCTGTCTTTTTTGGCGGAAATCACCTTTTTTCCCATAATAATTTTGTTTTCCGGCACAAAACTTGTCAACGGAAAACCTCCCACTTTTCGCGCTTGTGCACTTTCATAAAAAAGTTCATTTACATTTACAGAGTAAACGCCTTTAAGATTTAGAAGCGAGGCTTTAAAGTTCATGCTGCAGATGCCATCGAAAAGCTGTTTTTGATTTTCGCCAAGTAAAAGCCACGGATTGTAAAATGCGGTTTCGTCTCTCTGCCCCAAAGTTTCCGAGTCCGCGGATGCCGCTATTTTTTTACAAATAGTATCGTCAAATTTCTTCCAGTTGAAACGGGTCGCAAGAACCTTTGCTTCGTTGTTTTGGATGAGAATTTGCGCCAGCACAAAAGCCGTAAAACCCTGTTCCCAGGTTAGCTGCTGGCAGCTTCCTGTTCCTGTGCAATGTGGGTAAACCGCCCCTGCCGGCATAAAAAAACTTATTATTTTGGGAGCTTTACAAGATTCACAAATTTTGACGCTAACGTCATTTTTGCAGCATTCTGCCTGCAAAGCCTGCGAAGACGACTTCCCCGCAACCACAAGCGGCTCGGCAAGCACGCTTAAAATGTCGTTTTTTCGCGCCGCAACAGTCACAGATTTTTCTGCCGTGTAAAATGTCTTGCAGCCAGCAGAAGAAACAATGCTTATTTTCCATTTGTAAAGTTCAGGAAAAACACAACTTTCGCAGCTTTCAGAAGAATCAGCGTTGTTCGGGGCGCATGCTGCATGACTTTCGGGTGAGGCAAGGTTATCAAAACCTTCCGGCGGCCATTGCGGAATTAAAAAGGTTATTTCTTCAGTTTCATCAAAAAATGCATTTGCACAGCTGCAAAACAAGGTGCACAATAAGAAACAGAATAACATGCAGAACAAACTGCCTGCAAAAAATAAAATTCCGTCAGTTTTTT
>Ga0310695_10012740_pt1 | contig 11702 bp, 15 predicted proteins | sample RumenRJG_04DNA_FD_203882 | JGI IMG/M metagenome (GOLD analysis project Ga0310695, IMG submission 203882) | Bovine rumen microbial communities from Lethbridge, Alberta, Canada - RJG_04 (v2) (version 2) | ecosystem: Host-associated > Mammals > Digestive system > Stomach > Rumen | place: Canada... | reverse complement strand
TCATATTTACGGTTTTGTCAATGTTTACAAGGGTTTTGCGGGGTCTGTCTGAAATTACATTTATAATCTCAATCAGAAATAAGCCAATAAAAAAGGGCGGTTGCTTTGCAGCTCGCCGCCCTCTGGTCTGTGGTCTATATGAAATTATCTCTTTCGCTGTAGCGCATTTATTGCAATGTCTTTTACCTCGCTGTATGTCTGCGTGCGCGGGCTGTAGTTTAGCTTTATGCTGCCGGTCTTGCCGCTGCGGTTTTTCGTGATTGCAAGCTCTTTGCTCTGCGTCTTGTCATTCCACCAAAGAAACATAATCTTTGTAGCGTCGTTTTCCCATGAGCCGCTTTCTTTCAAGCTGCTATTTGCTGGCTCTTTCTTTTCGTCTTTCTTGCCCTCGCGGTTTTGCTGCAAAAGCACAAACATAATAATATTGTTTAGCCGGGATATGCGCCGCAATTCCTCACTTATATGTGTAAAGCGTTCGTAACGGCTGGCCGATTTGTTAGCGGTCGTTACTAATAGGCCGGTGTCTACAAATACTATTGTTGGCTCTGTTCTGCCCGCTGTCGCCGCCTGTATCTGCTTTTCAATCTCTGCAAGGTCGTATACGTCGGCTATAAGCCTTATTTCTTTGCGCTGCGTGATTTCCTGTAAAGCTGCATTTACCTTGCTGCGGGTGCGCTCGTCGTGTTTATAGCCCTCTATCTCGTCAAGCTCTATGCCGGTATGGATTGCTACAAGGCGTTGTAATATGGTCGCCTCGTCCATTTCCAGATTGACATATAGAGCCGGGTAACGGTCTTGCAGCTCATGCAAGAAATTAAGGGCAAGGCTACTTTTGCCCGCGCCGGTATCGGCTGCAATAACTATTGTGTCGTGCGTCTTTAGCTTTACCATGTCGCAAAACGTCTTAAAATGCGGCATTTCTAAATAATGGTCGTCTACGGCCTCAAGTATTGCTATTGCCCTTTCCAGCGTCAAAAGGCCTAAAGGCTGCGCCGGTTGTGCGTCCTGTGCGCTCTGGCCGTCTGGTACGTCTGTCTGCCGATTTCTGCCGATTTCTGCCGGTTGTATTCCGTTTCTTTCTACAATGTAAGCGTTGCGCCATTCCTCGCGGTTATAGCCCATAATCTCATATTTGAACTTGTCGCAAGCTGCGCCCATGTCTAAATCGTCCTTATTCATCAAATAATCAATTATGCTGCCGCCTGTGCCGCCGCTCGCGCTGTGACAATGGTACACGCTGCCGGTTACTTGAAAGTCGTCATTGTGGCCGCATATCGGGCAAGGGTTAAAGAATAACGCCCGCCCCCTCTTTACCGGCCTACTATTCGTTGTGCTTTCGACGTATGCAGCAAGGTTAAAGCTCTCTTTGTCTGCCTCAAATTGCGCTTGCAGCTCGTTATACGGCCTCTGTAAGCCGTTTTGCGGTGCGGGTGTCCGTTTATATTCCCATTCCTTTTTTACGGCCTCTGCGGGCGTTTCTGCGCGTTCTGTGGTGTCCTCATATACTGGCAAGGCCTGTAAAAGCTGTGTGCTGGTCGTCTTGCCGCTGGTGTATATAATGCTATCAGCTTTACCGCCATAATATAGCCGGGCGTTGTCGCTGGCCGTTGTGTCTGCGCAATGGTAAACGGCTTTATTGAATATTCCGGTAAAGCGGGCTATAAGGTCGTTTGCCGTGTCCGGGTCTGTTATAGGCGCGTCCAGCACAAGCACAATGCGGAATTTCGGCCAATTATCAGCATTACTAAAGCTGTAATACATAAAATAAGGGTCTATGCCATGCTGCGCCATTACCTCGCGTGCTTTCTCTGGTGTTAAAGGCTCTGCAAGCCTTATTTTGTGGCCGTCTGCGTCTTTCTTGCCGGTGTCGTTGTCAATGTCTGCGCATATTACTTGCTGCGCTTGCCATGTGTCGCCGGTTGTGCCGGTCATTGCAGCCGGTGTAAATGTAAGCCCCTGTTTTACGCTTTCTATAAGCTGTTCGGGCGTTACCTCTCTAATACTGGCCGCGCTGCATAGCCTGTTACGCAAAGACGGCGGGAACGGCTGCGGCTTGCTTGTAAATTTCTGTGTATCAATGTTTAGCTTAATTTTCATGCGTTATAATTCCTTTCTTGAAAGCAGCCGCCGCCCTCGCTATAATAGGGCATAAAGGGCGGGGCTTGCCTTTGCTGGTTAGTCTGCCTTGCGGTCGCGTTTGCTTTCGTCGGTGGGCGCGTCCGCTTTTTTTATTGCCTCTTTTGCTCTGTATTCCTCGCTTTCGCTCAAGCTGTCGCCCCTCATGTATCGCAATACAATTACGGCCGTTTCCAGCTTGTCAAAACGTGCGATTTCTTCCAGGCGTTCTGCGCCGGTGTCTGCTATGCTGTTACATAGCGTGTAAATGGTGGTCTTTCCGTGTGCGCCTATGCGCTGCTTTTCAATAATCATTTTTTAGTGTCCTTTCTGCCGTCTTTGGCTGTTTATTTTCGCTCTGTCTGAAATTATCTGCATAATCTCAATCAGAAAATAGCCTGTTTTGAACGTCTGCGCCGCAATGCTTACCAATGAGAAAATATATTTCCTCTGCGGTTGTTTGCAGCTCGCCGCCGCCCCTCTCTTGCATTTCTTGCCCTATGGCATATTGAATAGCTAAATCAAGGTCGGTAAGCTCTGCGGTGGTCTTTACCTCGCCGCTCTCTATTCCAGCGCGGACAATCTCGCAAAATTCGTTGTAATTCATGGTTACGCCCCCTTTCTGCCTTTATTTTTCGGCGGTTATCGTTGCTTTCGGCCTTTTCTCTGGCCTGTAAAGCTGTGTATATTATAGCTTTCAGACGGCCGCCGCCTCAAGCGTGCGGCTGTCGTACTAATCTTATTAAAGATTAGATATTGCGCGGGTGAAAAATGGCCGTAAGCCCTGTATTTATGCGGTTTTTCGCGTTTTCTGCTAAACCACAGCCCACAGGAAACTAAACCAACGCCCACAGGAAACTAAACCACAGCCCACAGAAACTAAACCAACGCCCACAAAATGCCCCTCACTCTGTATATTGAGGGTTGCGCCCTTTGTGGGTTATAACCATGTACCGGGCAAGCGTGCTTTTCGTCGGTATGTCGTATGCCTTGCTTTTCTTTCCCTTTACTGTGCGTGTTGTCGTCGGTAGGGTAAAATCAAGGTATCTTGCGGGCGCGTCGCTTTTCTCTGCAATAATCCTAAATGCAGCCGTGAAAACGTCTTTCAGCTTTTTATTTACGCGCTGCGGTATGGTCTTTTTATCCTTTGCCCGCGCCTGTTTTATTTCCTCTGCGGTCGCCTCGCGGTTTTCTTTCTTTGCCTTTTCCTCTGCCTCTCTTTCGGCCTTGCCCTTGCCGTTTATAATTTCGTCCAGCTCGTTTTTAAGCTGCGGGCAATCGTCTATAAGGGTCTGATACTTCACTTTATAGGTAACTGTCTTTGACGGTGCGGGCGTGTCGTCGGTCTGGCTGTCGGTGTCGTATACCGTCGTTGTGGTCGTTCGCTGGCCGTCCTTGCCGGTGCGGGTAACGGTCTTTTTCGCTACTTTCGGCTCTGCTTTATAGGTTCTGTAATCAGCTCGCACGCCTCGCGTTACAATGCCGGTTAGAATACGGTTTGCAAGCTCTACGGCCGCCCTGTTCGGCTCGTTTACTACGGTACTATGCAATAGCCGGTTTAATTGCGGGTGCTTTTGCCCTGTCGCCCTCTGCTCTGCTATGGCCTTTAGCCTGTAAAGGTAAGGCGTGCTTATTGTCATCGTGTCGCTGCCTTTGTCGTAACTCTGAAAGGTTAAAACGCGGTAAAAGCTGCCGTCTGGCGTGCGTCCTACAAGCGGGTCAAAGGGTGTTATCATATCCAGCATTGCAGCAAGCCGCATTTCTGCGTAATCTTGCCCGGCTCTGCGCTTGCTTGAATATGTGCGCGGGTCTATTTTCAAGTCGCGGCATATTGCGGGCAAATAGAAAGATATTGTATTGTCGCCGTCGTCTATCTGCGCCAATGATACCGCCTGTACTACGGCCATTAAAAAGGCTGTGTGTATCTGTGTAAGCCCCTCAAGCGGTTTATCTTGCAGCACAAGCGCATTAAGTTTGCCGGTATCGTCAAAAGCCTGTTTGCGGTCTACGTTTGACGGTAGCCGGTAAATAGAATAGGCGTTTAGCGCGTCTTTTAGGTCGTCTGTGGAATAAGACGCAATGCGGCCGCCTATTGTCATTAACGCGCCTTTTTCAATAGCTGCGCTGCGCGGGCTGGCCTTTTCCTGTGTTACTTTATCCCATGCGGCCATAAAGTCGTTAGCATAAAGAGATACCGGGCGGCTCTGTTTTATTGCCTCGTCTACTGCGGGGTTGCCGGTCGCCTTTATGGTTGTGTCTGTGCCTTTTACCTCATAGCGTGCAGCGTGCAAGGCCTCTGTTATGGTACGGTCAAATAACGCCGGGTCTGCCTCATACCGCGATAAATCGCCGTCCGGGTGGTATGATATATAGCTTTCCAGCAAAAAGGCCTTTGCGCCCTCTGCGGTTATTTCGTCTGCTACGGCTTGCAGCTCTGGCGGTAAGTCGCCGTAAGCAATGCGCGGTAGGCTTTCCCAATATTTGCCCGCTGCGTCTGCGTTATAGCTGCCGTCTGCATTTGCTTTGCTGGCCTCATATTCTGCGTTTACTGCGTCTATCATGTCTTGAATTTCCTTTAGGGTCATTGCTGCCCCCCCCTTTTACTGGTCTTTGTGTCGTTCCATATCGGCCGTTATAAGGTCGCATAAGTATTGCGTAAGCGATATATTGCGCCGCTGGTCTATGCTTGCCTTTGCAGCCGCTACGGTTAAATACTCTTTCAGCTCTGCCGGTATTTTCAGATTGAGGCGGGCAAGCTCTACGCCCTCTTTGTTTGTGTCTTTTACGTCTTTTACGTCTGGTACGTTCTTTACGTCCTGTACGTCTTTTACGTGTTGTGCGCCGCTTGTAAGCCGGTCAAGTACGCTTGCGCCCTCTGTCGCTGCGGTATTAAAGCCTTTCTTTGCCATTGTTTCATATCCTCACTTTCTTTATAGGCCTATTTCTTTAATAAGCTGCTTATAGTCTTTCGCCGGGTTGCTGCGCGGTGCATAGGTAAATATGCTTTCGCGCTGCGTCTGTGCCTCTCTGATTGCTACGCCCTCGCGTATGGTCGTTTTATATACTGGTATGTCCAGCTCTGCGCATTTGCTCTTTATAACGTCTGTAAGGTCGCGTGCAAGTATGGTGCGGGTGCTATGCTTTACAAACAGTACGCCGCCGATTTTAAGCCCTTTATTGCTCTTTTGACGGTCTTTTATGGTGGCTGCAAGCTGGTAAAGGCCTTGCAAGCTGTACATATCAGCCGTAAGCGGTATTATTACCATATCTGCGGCCGTAAGCGCGTTTATAAGCAATGTATTAAGCGTCGGCGGGCAATCAATAATAATATGGTCGTATTTGCCGCGTAACGGCTTTAAGGCGGCCTTTATTGCGTCTGTGCGCTGGTCGCCTGTAAACTCTGTATCAGCAAGCGCAAGGCTGCTGCTGGCCGTTATTAAGTCGCCTTGCTCTGTGTGCTGTATGGTCTGGCCGGGTGTCGTCTGGCCGGTTATCAGCTCATATAAGCCCACGTCTGCGGAATTACCGCCCATGCTAAAGGTTAAATTTGCTTGCGGGTCTGCGTCGATTGTAAGCACTCTGCCTTTGCAGCCGGTCGCCAATGCTTGCGCCGTTGTGGTCTTACCTTGCCCGCCTTTCTGGTTTGCTATCGCAATTATCATAAACGTGCCCCCTTTCGCGGCACTATGCCGTTTTCATCATATTTGACGGTTTCCGGGTGCAGCCTGTGCAGCTCTCTTTCTAAAAGCTGTCGGGCGTATTCGTTGCCGGTCAAGTCGTCTGCGCCCGCCTCTGCCTTTAATGCAAATACGCGGTCGGTGTCCTCATTTGATAGCCAAAATTCAAATTGTGCCATGCTGTTTTTCCTCGCTTTCTCTGATTGAGATTATGTAACTAATTTCAATCAGCCTTATTTTCGGCCGGTACTTTCAGCCGTTCCAGCTCTGCCGCTGCTATTCTGATTTGTGCGCCTACTTTGTAATGCTCAATAGCCTTTTTCTTAATCAGCCTGTAAATGGTGTTTTCATGTACGCGTAAAATCTCTGCCGCCTCTGGTACTGTGTAAAATGGTCTTTCAAAGTCGCTCATTATTTCGCCCCTTTCTGCGCCTTAATATGCGCTAATAGCTCTTTTTGCTGGTCTGCTGTAAGTGTCATTATTTCGGCCTCAAGCTCTGGCAATATGCCGCTTACCGTCTGGCCGTTAAACAGATAATCATATATAGCACGTCTGCCCGCTTTCTCGCGTTCTGCGTCGTCGTCGGTGTGTATATAGATTTCTGTCGTTTTCGGGTCGCAATGCCGCATAAGGTGTTGTACGTTGTAAAGGTCAAGGCCGCTTTTGAAAGCTGCTGTGCCGCTTGCGTGTCTGATTGAGTGCGCCGTTATTCTTTCGGAATTGTAACCGGCATTTACAAGCATTTCCTTAAACATGCTGCTTATAGTGTTTGAGGCTATGCGGCCGTCATATAATACCTTTACGCGCTCGCCGTTTTCGTCTAATACATAATTGCCGTAACGGTCTTTTTTATATCCTTTGAGGCTGCCGGGCTTGCCTTTGTTGCTGGTGCTTACAAATAGCGGGCTTTTACTGGTGTATTTGTCCGTTCTGGCCTGTAAATACTCGTCTATTGCAGCCTTTACCTCTGGCAATAAATATTGTTTCTGGTCTGGCTCGTCGTGTCCTTTGCCCCATATAAATATAATAAAGTCGTCGCCGCTTTGTATGATGTCGCTAACATTAAGGCGGCTTAATTCTACGGTACGCAGTCCGTTTACTGTGGTTAGCTTAAACATAGCGTAAAGGCGTTTGCCGTCCTCTGTGCTGCGGTCTATGCTTGCAGCTATGGCCGGGAAAGCCTCACACGGTACAGCGTCGCGCTTGTGGCCGTCTGTTCTGGTCTTTTCGCCGTGTAAGTTGTCGCCTATGTCCTCAAGTATTAAGCCCTCACAATAAGCCCAATGTACAAGGGCTTTTGCAGCTCTGAAATACTGCGTGCGCGTTCCAGCTTTAAGCTCGCTGTTGCTCAAGTAGTCGCGGTATGCTTTCATGTCCTCGCGGGTTGCGGCCTGTAAAGTTATGCTATTCTCTGCAAGCCACTTGCTAAAGCGTCTAATACACGTTAAATAGCCCTTTACGGTCGTTTTCTTGCGGTCTATGTAGTCTATATACCTCTGGCACAATTCCGCGCTTGTAAGCCTTTGTGCGGGCTGTAAAGCGGTATTCTGTGGCATAGGGTATATATGCGGCTGCGCCGGTATTCTGGCCGGTGCTATTGCTAATGCTGCGCTACTGTATGCCATATTATCGCCCCTTTCTGTTTATGGTATCGTCTACGGTTACTATTATAAACAGATGGTGGCTATTTGTCAAACACTATTTTTACGTATCCTGTGTCTAAAGTGTAAAATCTGCAAAAGGCGCAATAAAAGAGGGCGGCCGGTGGTAGGCTGCCCCCTCTTACTGTATCTATAATATGGCTTTACAGATGGCTTTTACATATTCTCAAGGGCGTTGCCTGTAAGCTCGCCCCAATGGTCAATCATGCCCGGATTGTTTACGGCGCGGTTGTACACGTCGCCCATAAGGTCAAAGGCCTGTAAAGTTTCGTTGCCGTTGTTCTGGTTTGCCGTATAGCTAATAGCTCGCAAGGTGCGTGCCTGTTCGTCGTTCTGGCCGTACTTGCTGCCCCTCTGCTCTGCTGCGTCGCCCGCATATTTGGCAATCATACGCGCCATAGTGTAATTGCCGTCGCTCTGCGCCTTGTCCATAAGTTTAGCGTACTCGTTGGCTTTCAGTACGCCGCTTTTCATAAGCTCAAGCGTGTTACTGTCCAGCGCGGCCGGGTCTGCTGCGTAATGGTCGTCAAGCTCTGCAACAAGCTCTTTGCGCAATGCTGCAATTTCGCTTTTGTGGCTCTCAAGTACGCCTTTTGCCTTGCGGTATGCCTCTTTAGCCTCTAAAAAGTCGGCCTGTGCGCGTGCGCTCTTTGCTGCATACTGCGCGTCTACCATTCCATGCCGGGGCGGGTACTGTCTGGCCTGTTCCTCTGCCTTTTTATAAGCCGCCTCTGTCTTGCGGTATTCCTCAAAGGCTGCCGTTGCAATGTCGTTTACCTTGCGTGCATAGCTGTTAAATTTACTCATTGTTATTTATCCTCGCTTTCTGTATTCGTCTTAATTCCTGTAAGCGTGCAGCCGGTGGCCTTGAATAAGGCGCAATCTTTGCGGCACGCGCTTTTATATTTGCTTAAAGGGCATTGCAAGCCCTCTGTTGCCTTTGCCGGTGGTCTGTCGGTCAACCTGGCAAGCGTGCAGCCGTCCATATAAAGGGCGCATTTCTCAAGGCTGCAATCTGTATTCATGCCGTCTTTAAGCGGGCAATATCGCCGCTTTGCTGCCCTCTCTGCGGCTTTTGCCTGTTCCTCTTTAAGCTGCTTTTCGCGCTGTTCTTTCATGCGCCGGTTGCTTTCAAGAAAAACGCTCTGCGGCACGCCGTTTATTTCCATTTCGTATTCAATGCTTGTACCTACTCTGCGGAAACGTCGGCCGTTCTTGTCTGTTTCCCACTCGCCCGGCTCTGGTCGCTGGTATGCCATGAAATAGCCTCACTTTCTGGCCGATTTTACGGCCTGTATTTGGTGCTGTCTGAAATTATTTATATAATCTCAATCAGCTTTTTAACCGTGTATAAAGTTGTCAAATTCCTGTAAACGTTCTGCAAGCGGGCAAGTGTCGCCGCCTGTCTTTCTGTTTGCGTAAAGGTGGTCTGCTATTACGTCAAAAGTAAATAGCGGTCTGTGATAGCCTGTATGGTCTTTGAACAATTCCGCGTTTGCGTCGTTTACTGCGCCGAAAGCCGGTAATACTTCCTTTTCCCATACGCTGCGGTCAATCTTTGCGAAACAATGCGGGCATTGTCTGGCCTTGTCGTCTTTCCAGTTGTCGCGGTGGTATACTTCCCACGTGCCGCCGCATACGTCGCAATGAATACGTAAATATGCCATGCTCTCGCCCCTTTCTGGCCTTAGGCCGATATTCTTTTATAGTTTATAATTCTGTCCAGCGCATAGCGTACCGCGTCTATGCAATGGTTATCTTTGTCTGGCACGTCGGCCAAAAATTCGCCGTCTTTCGTCGTCAAATACTCATATTGTATAAACTCGCGGTGTGCGTTTGGCGTTCTGCGCGGGTCTATCACTATACGCCGGTTTTGCAGCCATTTAACGCCGTATAGCACGCTGCCGGGGTACTTTCTGCAAGCTATGGCCTTTAAGCCCTCGTTTTGCAAGTCGTTTATGCTTTTCGGCTCTGCGCTGTCGGCTATAATAAGCTGCCTTTCCTCGTGTACCGTTCCCATAAAGAGGCTATAATACGCCTCTGCCGGTGCTGCCCTGTCGTATTTTCTGGCCTTTATTTCGTCTGCAAGCTGCTTGTTGCTCATGCCCTTTTTATAGATTTCGTCCAGTAAATACACGGTGTCGTATTTTTCCCGGTATGCTACGCGCATAAATACGGCCGGGTCTACGCTAAAGCCAAAATCTACGCCCGCATAGATGTATTGCAGCTCGTTTATTTCGTCGTCTGTTATCTCGCGTACCTCAATATTCGGGAATACCTCGCCGCCGCTACCGGTCGCAAGGCCTAAATATTCGTGCTGGTATGCCTTTTCGTTTATTTCTTTTAGCCTTTCAGCCTCTAAAATAAAGTCATTGCCTAACCATTCGGCCGGTACGTCTAAATAGCTTGTATGCAGCGTTATTGCGCGGTCGTCTGGCCTCTGTATAAATAGGTTTGTCCAGTTGCTCGCATTTATCGGCGGGTTAAAGCTGCGGAATACCACAAAACTATTGCCGCCTCGCTGTACTGATTGCATAACAGAACGTGTAAAGTTTTCGCCCGGTAGCTCTGAAAATTCCTCAAGCCATATATAGCGGAAATAACCGCGCCGCGCCCTCACGCTCTTTAATTTGCTGCTATCGTCAAGGCCTCTAAAGACGATTTGCGCCCCTGTGGGCTTGTATGTCCAGCTCATAGGGCTTATATTGCCGCGCCAATACTCGTTTACGTTCAATACGTCAATAGCCCATGCAATTTGACTGTAAACGGACTCACGCATTGTATTTGCGGTACGTCTAAACACAATAGCGTTACTTTCGCCGCTCTGGTCGTGCATAATGCCGTTTACAATCTCAAGGGCGCAAAAGCTACTTTTTCCGCTGCCTCTGCCGCCCGGCAAATTGTAATATTGATGTGCTGCGGCCTGTATATCGTCGTGTAACGGCAAATATACCGGGGCTATGTGCTGCGTTACGTCCAGCGCGTCTATTACGTCTATTGCGTCTTTTCTGTGCTGTACTTCCTTTTTCAGCTCTGCAAGCTCTCTTTTGATTGCGCTATTCATTCGGAAATACCGCCTTTTTCAATTCCTCAAGCTGCGCCAATATGTCGGCCTGTTCGGTCATTTTAAGGCTATTGCTTGCTATCGCGTTTGCTGCGTTTAGCTGTACTTGCGGGGCTGCGTCCGGGTCGTTCATTATCTGGTACATTTTCTGCAATGCCTCGCCGGTTATGCCCTGTAAATATGCTGTACTCTGCGCCAAGAGCTCACGCCTTGCGCGGTCATATTTCGCCTTAAACTCTGCATTTCTCAAGCGGGCGTATATTTGCGCCTCTGATACTTTGCATATTGCAGCCGCCTTTTTTACGGTCGGATTGCTCAATAAAGCCGATATAATAAGCTCGTCTTTGCGTTCTGCCGCTTTTGCCATACTGTCGCCCCCTTTCCTGTATATTTTCCATGCAGTCGCATTGCTCGCCGGGGTCAAGGTTTGCGCCGCAATGCTCGCACGTTTTGTAATATGCCATGTTATCGCCCCTTATTTTATATATATTGTTTCGCCTGTGGCCTTGCTGGTAACGATAATAAGGCCGTGTACGGTCTGTATTGTGATTGTGTCCGTGTCTGCGGTGGTCTGCGCCTCTTTTACCGGCTCTGCTGCGCTTTTCTTTACTCTGTGGGCTGTAAAGGTGTATTCTGCGTCGCCCTCAAGGTCATATATGCGCGTCTGTGCGCCCTCTCGTTCGATTTTAAGGCCGTTTGCGTCGTATAGGGTAAATATACCGCCCTTGCTGTTTGTGCAGCCTGTAAGGGCAAATACGGCCATAATAAGGGCAAGCAATACCGCCGCTGCTTTAGTTAGCTTTCTCACTTGTTGCCGCCTCTCTTTCTCTTTTATTTTCTGCGGCTTTTCGTTCCCATTTTTTCGCGTCATACTCGCGCTGCTTTTCCGGGTTTTTCTTTCGCCATTCCCGCATATACTTTGCGCGGGCGGCTCTGGCCTCTGGTGTCATTGCCATTTTATACCTCGCTTTCTGTATTGTACGTAAAAGACGGTTCAAGCGTCCTTTGTGTTCTTTACGCCCTATACGTATAATACATCATATTTACGGTTTTGTCAATGTTTACAAGGGTTTTGCGGGGTCTGTCTGAAATTACATTTATAATCTCAATCAGAAATAAGCCAATAAAAAAGGGCGGTTGTTTGCAGCTCGCCGCCCTCTGGTCTGTGGTCTATATGAAATTAT
>Ga0310695_10012738_pt1 | contig 11703 bp, 12 predicted proteins | sample RumenRJG_04DNA_FD_203882 | JGI IMG/M metagenome (GOLD analysis project Ga0310695, IMG submission 203882) | Bovine rumen microbial communities from Lethbridge, Alberta, Canada - RJG_04 (v2) (version 2) | ecosystem: Host-associated > Mammals > Digestive system > Stomach > Rumen | place: Canada... | reverse complement strand
TTTCTGTCGATTTTTGCCAAATTGAACGGATATGCTCCGTTTTTTAGGCCTTTTGGGGGCCTTTTTCAGCTCCAGAACTGAACGGATTTGACTGTTTTTAGTGGGGGGGCATGCTCCGTTTTATCTAAGTACAGGTAGTAATACCTACAATATTATACCATTAGCAGCTACAATCACATTCGACAGTAGCTGCTAATGTCTTTTTGTTGTACCTATATCATGCAGTTTTTGTCATCAATATAGTTCCTCACATAACAAAAACGCTATATTGCGCTTTTGAGTATTTGATTTTTAAACTTCTAGCATGATGATAAAAAGATTTTTTTCAAAAAAGATGAAAAGTTTGGTTACATTGCAGGATTATGTTGCATAAACAGACAAATGTTTAATTTAAAACCAGTAGAAAATATGAAAAAGATTAATGCAATCACATGGCTCATCACAATGATGATGATTTTGGTGGCCAGCCCAGCATTCGCTGCATCTGGCACAAACTATGAAGTAGAAGTTGGTAAGACGCTTCGCCTTGACATCTCCAATTTGGGTGTCGAGTGTATGGCCAATGGTAGCTCGTACACATGGGAGATTACTCAAGCCTATGTAGGTGATGACACAAACTACAGTGAGTACCTGACATTCACAAGCAAGTCCAAGAACTATGCCATTGTAAAAGGTATAAAGGCAGGAAAGCTTGTTTGCATTCAATACACAGGCTACTATTATTATAATGGTACGCGCAAGGAGTTTTATGATGTATTCTATGTCAGGGTTGTTAACTCTGGAACCCCATCGACTGGACCTGCGACACTTGAAGTTTTTCCTACTCCCCAGACTATGAAGGTTGGTGAAACAAAATGGGTATATGCTAAGCAGACAAGAGCTATTGGCGGAACTAACTTCTACTCTGAGGATGAGAGTATTGCCACAGTTACACGCGGTGAATTGGCCAGTTCGGGTAGTTATACGACGGCAGCAGAAATTACGGCCAAGAAGGCTGGCAAGGTGAATATTATAGCCAAGAATGTGAACGGGCTCACTGCTGTATGTGAGGTGACTGTAACGTCACTGCCAGTTAGTAGCGTAAGCATTCTGTCCTCGCTGACTTTGGAGATTGGTGGTACATATACGCTCACACCTTCGGTCTATCCCTCTGATGCAGAAACTTCATATACTTGGACTTCTGATAACAGTGCTGTGACCACAGTTTCAAGTTCTGGTAAGGTGACAGCCAAGAGTGCAGGAACTGCCAATATCAAGGTTACTACAGACAATGGAAAGACTTCTACATGCAAAGTTACCGTAAATTCTCCTCAAACGACAGAATATGATGTAAGCTATCATGTCTACGACAATGGCAAAATGACATATAATGGTACTGTGCTTACTGGCTATGACAGTTTCAAAGTTGCTGAAGGCAGTGACGTGGCACTGACAATCGTACCAGATGAAGGCTACCAGATAGATAGGCTGTGGATTGACTATGAAGATGTCAAGAATCAGTTGGTTGGTAATGTGCTGACTATTCGAAATGTAAAAAAGAACACATACGTGTTGGTGTCATTTGAAAAGGACAAGCAAGTTTCTGAAGAACCCAATGAACCTGTCGTGACCACAGAAAACGCCCTGACACTTGGTAATGTAACAGCGAATACAGGTACAACAGTGGCTTTCCCCATTAGTATGACAAATAAGGATGAGATAACAGCACTTCAGATGGACTTGCATTTGCCATCAGGTATCACTATGGCTACAGATGCGGATGGTGATGTGAAGATTGAAACAAGTAGCCGCGTCAGCAACAAGCATACAGTGGACTGCAATAAGATGACTGATGGCAGTTATCGTATCATCTGCTACTCTACAAAGAATGCAACGTTTATTGGCAACAGCGGTGAGTTGTTCAACGTGGTATTGAACATTGGGGCTGATTTGGCAGATGGAGACTACGAGATTATGGCAACGAACATTGAGTTGTCGGACAATACAGGTACGGCTCACACGGGACAGGATGTTAAAGGCAAGGTAACGGTTAAATCATATATGCTTGGAGACACCGACAACAACGGTAAGCATACCATTAACGATGCAGTGTGTATTATCAACCACATCCTTAACCAGCCCAATGCGGTGTTCATTGAAGCCGCTGCTGATTTGGATGGTAACGGTAAGATTACAGTTAATGATGCTGTACAACTCATTTCTAAGTACATTCTTGGAACCGCATCGAATGCACGAAGAGCAACGCGGGCTGCAGAAGTCGGCAATGAAACAGACTTCATGAGCATTGAAGATGTAACGATGCACCCTGGCGAGATGAAGACCATTGAGGTGATGATGACTAATGAGCGTGAGGACATCAAGGGTATTCAGTGTGACATTAAGCTACCGCAAGGTATTTCTTTCCTCTACGACGATGATGCAGAGGAATACGTATCAGTTTCTTCTCGTGTTCCCAAGAAGTTGGCTTTGAGCAGCGAGAAATCGGACGAGAACACATTGCGTGTTGCAGGGGTATGCACAGGTTCTTCCTGTATCTATGGAAATTCCGGTTCTGTGTTTGCTTTCAAGGTAAAGGCCGACGAAAACATCGAGGCAGGCATCTATGAAATACAGCTTACTAACGTGGAACTCTCTTATGGTGAGGCCATCGATGTTGCTGACCGTTCTTCTGCCTTAGAAATCCTCAATGACGTATCAGGTATCACAACTCTTACCACAGATGGATGCTATAAGTCTATGTCATACGATTTGAACGGGCGTCGCATCGATGCTTCCAAGGCTAAAAAAGGAATCTTCATCGTTAACGGAAAGAAACTGTACATCAAGTAAAAAGCATGACCTGCCCCTAGTTGGATAGCTTGGGGCAGGCATAAACAGAAATAGACAGAATGAAACGTATAACTCTTTTGCTAATCATAATCTTTTCTTGTGTCTTAATAAAGGCTCAAAGTAGTTATTATATGCGTCAAGCGAGGTCATACCAGTGTGAAGCGGAGTATTATACGAAGCAGGCACAAGGATACGACAAAGAGGTCACTTATTATTACCGCCAAGCGCAAGGCTATTTGCGTGAAGCAGAGTATTATTCTAAGCGAGAGAAGTATGATCAAGTAAGGAGTTATCAGCATAAAGCAAAAGATGCATCAGATAAGGCAGAGTCGTATAAAAGGAAAGCTGATAATGCTAGAGATAAGGCCAGGTCCTATATGAGGAAAGCGGAAAATGCACTCCAGAATGCAAAAAAGTAAAAATTCCTGGTTACTTATACTTCTTTTTGAACATAAACTATCAAACAACATAAATAATTTAGAAGTTGCGCACGACACGAACAAGTGTAGAGAATTATGAAGAAGTTGATTATTTGTTTTGCAGTACTGATGACAATGGTTGCTGCTATGACAACATTCGCAGCCGGTATTAATAACATCCGTGTAGGACAAAAGTACCTGTCTGTCGCCTCACAACTGACATCTCAGGGTACACATTGCAGTGGAACGGTGGGCTGCAGTTGTCCAGGATTTGCTCCCATCACTAATGGTGATGTTTGGCAGCAGGCTTATTGTAAGCATTGTGGTCACAAGAAGAGTTGCCACAAATAATGAAGTTTAACCGATGTTTGCTAAAAGCCGGAAGTAGGCAGTTGGTATTATAACATTGCCTGCTTCCTTTCATTAAGAGAAGAAAGAAAATGAAGAAAGTATCTGCAAAAGTATTCTTCACCGTTGTGTGGAGAGGGATATGCCAAGTATTAGCGTGGTTCTTTGGGCTATTTGGCTATAAACGCGATGGTAAGTTTGCCAAGTGTGTCTGGGGGCTGTTTGCGACGAGTGGTGCAATTATCATGGCATTCTTTGCACTTGCCATAATCTGTGCGGGTGTTGAAGTGACATACGAACACTGGTTTAAGGGCCATGATTGTGATGATGACTATTGCTATCACTCTGAGTATATCAATCGTGACATCTACTTCCATAACACGGAAGATGGCAAGGGGTATATCTACAATAAGCGCACGGGCGAAAAGTTGATTAAGCACATTGCATGGATTGCTAAGCCGCTTGGTAAAGATACGCTGGTTTGTTACAGTGACGGCAAAAAACGTGGCTATTTTAGTATGAATACAGGTAAGGTGGTCATTGAACCGAAATATGATCGCGCTTGGGTGTTCTCTAATGGGCTGGCCAGTGTAGAAGAGAATGGTTTCATCAAGTTTATTGACGGAACAGGCAAGGTGGTCATTGACCAGAAAATGCCATATATCCACAATATGGAGGGTTATGTATTCCACTATGGATATTGTGTGGTGGATACCGATGACGGTGAGCTGTGTGGACTTATTGATAAGACGGGAAAGGTGGTGCTTGAGAAAGAATATAGCTCCATTAGCCCAACGAATGACGTGGAGATGTGGCGGGTAACCAAGGGCAAGGAGAATGGCTTATTGGATAAGGATTTGAAGACCATCGTTCCGCTGACAGAATGCTCAATGTGGGTATATGATGATATGATCCATATGACGATGCCAGATCATACGATGCGGAAGTTAACCCTACAGGGTGAACTTATTAACGATTTTTACATCACTGATGTACGAACATTGGAGTATTCGAAAGAAGAGGTTCGGTATCGTACTGACAAGACGACTGATGACGAAGGTAATATTGTGGATACTACCATAGAGGCATACCACCCCGTAGCAAATGCGAAGATGAAAGCGTATGTGGCAGGGGACTGCTATGAAGGTTTGATGAGTGCAGATGGTCATATCATTACAAAACCGTTATACAAGGATATTACGGCAATAGGGTACGATTTGTATCTATGCGCTGTGTCAAATGGAGATCGTGTGATAGTAAACGGAAAGGGTGAAATTGTAAAATAGGGTATGATTATGAAGTTGTTTTTCAGGAACTGGTTGGTACTGGCATTATTGCTGGTACCAACCCTTGTGTTTGCACAGGAAGATGCGCAAAGAATAGTTAAGCATGATCTAAAAGAATATGACCGGGTGGACATCTGTACAGGGAATCCGAAGTATGCCATCGTGATTAAGGACGGAAAGAAAGGTATCTATGACATGCAGCTTCATCAGGAAGTAACCCCAGTGGAGTTTCGAGAAGTAGGATTTTGTCGCCAGGATATTAGTGAAGACAGTCTTTGTTTCAACATTTTCTATGCTACGGAAGGAATCAAACGTGGTATTTTGAGTGTGGACGAAAGCACCAACACTGTGTTGTCCATTTGGATGGATGACCCAGACGAGGTTTATTCGTTGGATGACTGTACAACACTAGATAAAAAGATGACGAAAAGGGCTAAAAAACTATTGAAAGCTTTCATTCTCCAGCAACAGATGGATAATGCCCAAATCGTTATTCTGGATGCAAAGTCTGGTCATCTGAAGACATGGATCGCGTTAGAGTCAAATATGGAAAAGGAAGATGCCGGTAAATTGCTTTCACACTCTTGTTCTGGTTCATTAACGAAGCCTTTTCATGCTGTGATGGCTTTAGAGAAAGACGGGATGTCGCTTGACAGCGTATATAATGGTGTTAGTTATAGACAGGGAATCAAAACATTCAATAACGAAGTAATGCATCATGCTATTCAGAGCGGATATCGGAGAAGTGTGGCAGACAGAAAATGGAAAGAACTTGTTGATACTTCAGATCCTTCAACCAGCCCCTTCATTATGGCAGTTGGCTATAATAGTCTGGCTCATAACGGTACAATGATAATTCCGACAATGAAGGGAGATAGCGTGAATGTTGCGAAGGATGTTTTTTCTCCTGCTAATCTCACCAATCTCATAGAGGTCTTAAGGGTGGACAAATCAGAATCACCTCAATTGGCATGGTTGAGTGACGGGATTGATTGGCTGGGCTATGCTACGATGGAGAGCATTTATTCCAATGAAGATAAAGAGATGAAGAATCCAGTTGGAAAACAGATTCAGTTTGCCGGAGTATTTCCTGCTGAAAATCCTAAATATACAATTTGTGTCGTAGCTGACAAGCAATCGACAGATGTAACTACTTCTGTTTTTCAAAGTATTGTTAATCCATTGGCATCTTGGTTGTTGAAATGAATGTAGAAAAAGGTCTATTGTTATTTATGCAAAATGATGCGTTTTCGTGGGAGAAATAGGTAAAAATGCATTCTTGTGTAAAATTTACGCAGAAAAATTTGGAAGTTTGAAATATTATTCATACCTTTGCGTAAAAATTACACAAGACATGGAAAAAGAAGAGAAAAAGATTGTTGTTATGGGTGGGAGTTTTAACCCGCCGACGTTAGCTCATTACAGGTTGATGAAGGAGGCTATTGATGCGCTTGATGCAGATATAGGTTTCTTCGTTCCAGTGAGTGATGCCTATCTGAAGAGGAAGATGCGACACAGTCATCCACCAGTTGTACTGTCAGAGGAGATGCGTGTCAGGATGCTGCAATCGATGTGTACTGATGGCAGAATGCGGGTGTGCGAGAAGGAAATTGGTACTATTGAAGCTAGGACTATGCCAACACTGCTAGCCCTACAAGAAGATTATCCCAATGCAGATCTATACTTCGTGATGGGTGATGACAAGTTGGACTTGCTGGTTCATTTGACGGAAAAGAGAGCATTCTTGGATGCTTTCAGTGTGGTTCTTTATTCCAGAGAGAATGGAATGCTTGAAGAAACACTGAACAATCATGAGTTGTTGTCCCGTTATCTGAATCGGATTGTAGTTTTACCCCAACCAGATGGAATAAGTTCAATTAGTTCTTCAGTAATCAGGAAACGGATGCTGTCAGGAGAGAGTTGTCAGGAGATGTTATGCCCTAGAGTATGGGAGATGTTTAAGGAGTTTACTCCATCAGTCTATCCTGATGTGATAAACCAATTCAAAGGAGAGTATGACTTCTTGAGCAACCGCTTTAATTGTCGGTTCGTCTGGCAAGGACTGAAGTATGGCAGTGCAGAAGCTGCTTTTCAAGCCTCCAAGTGTGAGGACGAGGCAGAACGAAAGGTTTATGCCAGTTGTTCAGTAGATAAGGCTGCTTTGAGGGGGAAGGAACAGATTCCATACTCAGGATGGGAAACTGCACGTATTAGTATCATGGAGTCTATCTTGCAGGCAAAGTTCGAGCAGAATCCATCTCTGATGGAAAAGTTGAAGGAAACAGGTAACCGGATTCTGATAAATGGAAACAGTAAGCAAGAGACTTTCTGGGGTGTAGATCTGTATAGTTGGCAAGGGGAGAATCATTTAGGTAAAATCATTATGAAAATTAGAGAAAAGGAGACATTAATATGAAATACGACATTGAGAAAATCAAGCAAATTGTTCGTGAGAAACCAGAAACGGCGATAATTTATTTTTGGGGCCACACGCCTAATCCGAAGAAGATAACTGCTGCATGCCTGAGTCAGTGGTATGACTGTTATTTCGAGGTAGATGGAGTGCAATACCACACTACCGAGCAGTATATGATGGCCTGCAAGGCTAAGCTGTTTGGCGACAATGAAGTCTATAATGAGATAATGACGGCCAACAATCCATACGACTACAAAAAGTTGGGACGGAAGGTCCGTAATTTCGAGCCGGAGCCTTGGGATGCCAGGAAGTCTGAAATTGTCGTAGAAGGGAATAAGTCCAAGTTCGGGCAGAATCCAGACATCAAGGAGTTTCTTCTGTCTACTGGTGATGCCATTTTGGTCGAAGCCAGTCCATTCGATAAGATATGGGGCATAGGGCTTGATAGGGAAACTGCGATGAAAGGCACAGTTGAGCAATGGCAGGGCGAAAACCTGCTGGGCTGTGCTTTGATGGAAGTACGTGACTATTTGAGGGACTTAGAATAAATGACAGAAGCAATGGAAACGACAAGAGGAACCTATACGTATGAGTATCCGCATCCTAGTGTCACGACAGACTGCGTGATATTCGGATTTGATGGTACAAAACTAAGAGTGTTACTTGTTGAGAGAGGTGTAGAACCATTCAAGGGCCGCTGGGCGTTCCCAGGCGGATTCCTGAAGATGGATGAATCTGCTGAGAAAGGTGCATTAAGAGAGTTACAAGAGGAGACGGGCTTGGGAGATGCTTATATCAAGCAGTTCCATACTTTCTCTGATCCCAAGCGTGACCCTCGGGAACGTATTTTGACTGTTGCATATTATGCTTTAGTGAGGATGCGGGAGGTAAAAGGCGGTGATGATGCTGCTAAGGCAGAATGGTTTGCTTTAGACGAAGTGCCATCATTAGCCTTTGACCACGACATGATTCTTCGGATGGCCCTGAAAGAATTACGTAGACAGATACATTTTGAGCCTGTAGGGTTTGAGTTGCTTCCAGAGAAATTCACCATCAAAGAACTGCAACTTCTCTATGAAGCAATCCTCGATGTAAAGTTTGACAGGCGTAACTTCTATAACAAGATGATGCACCTGGAAATCCTTACGCAGTTGGACGAAACGGTGTTTAACTCCCCTAAGAAGGAGGCATTCCTCTTCAAGTTCAACCATGAGAAGTATGATGAATTGAAGCAAAAAGGATTCAGGTTAGAGTTTTAAAAAATGGGATATAATATGTACAATAGAGAATATACTCCCGAAAGAATCACGGAACTGAAGTCGAACGAGATCTTTGTGTTTGGCAGTAACCTTGCAGGTTCACATGGAGGTGGGGCTGCAAGTCAGGCTTACAATCGTTTTGGTGCAATCTGGGGCCAGGGCGTAGGACTGCAAGGTCAGAGTTATGCCATTCCCACCATGCAAGGCGGTGTGGAAACCATCAGGCTCTACGTGGATGATTTCATCAAGTTTGCGAGACAGCATCAAGAGTACAAGTTTCTCGTAACCCGTATTGGCTGCGGTATTGCGGCATTCACACCCGCCGAGATTGCCCCTTTGTTCAAACTGGCTATTGACATTGAGAATGTTATACTACCGGAGGACTTTGTGGTAGTATTGTATAATAAACAAGAACCAATACATCCATCAGTCATCACATGGAATGCTGAGAAAGATTTCCTTGAAAAGTATCGTGTCTTGATGGAGAAGGTTAAGGACGGCGACAAGGATGCCTACTACAAGGTGAAGGAACTACGAGCCAAGGAGTTTCGTAATACGATGGAAATAGTTAATCAGGGTAGTTATGTGACTGAGGCAAGGAAGGAGTATGTCTTCCCAGACGATTCGGATATGATGCGAAATTCAGTGTTCTATGAGCAAGAAATCCGTTTGCCCTACGGGAAAATAGGTAATGATCCAACAATCGTGGAAGTTCAAAACATCGATTGCCTGTATGCAGGTGTACAATTGAAAGAGCAAGGTTATAACCCTGCTGTTTTGAACATGGCCAGCCGTCGTAATCCCGGCGGTGGCGTGACGAAAGGTGCAGGAGCACAGGAAGAGACGTTGTTCCGTAGAACGAACCTGTTTCGTTCTCTCTATCAGTTTGCCCCCTACGCTGAACAGTATAGCATCAAACCTTCTTGCTATCAATATCCTCTTGACAGGAACTATGGTGGCATCTATACTCCCGATGCCATCTACTTCAGGGAGAGTGAGCAAAAGGGATATGCTTTGCTGGATAATCCTGTCAGCCTCTCGTTTATTACAGTTGCTGGGATGAACCGACCAGACTTGACGGCTGACGGAATGATCGCAGCCCATCATGTGGAACCTATCAAGAACAAGATACGAACCATCTTCCGAATCGGATTGGCTCATGGCCACGACTCACTGGTACTTGAAGCCTTGGGATGCGGAGCTTTCCGAAACCCACCTCGCCATGTGGCCCGATTGTTCCATGAGGTGATGAAAGAACGAGAGTTTAGGAACCAGTACCGTCGTATTGTGTTTGCAATCCTTGATGACCATAATGCCCGTCAGAGTCACAATTCCGAAGGCAACTTCAAACCATTTGCGGATGAGTTTGCTGCATGTACTGATTGATTTATGGTTACTTTCTTCTCTATATTGCATTAATAAGATGCAGCTTGTCATAGAACGAATTTTAATATTTAAATGAGAAAGGTATTATTTCTAGATATAGACGGTGTGCTGAATACGGAACAACAACAGTGGAAGTGTCAAATGGAAGGTATTCCTCCAGCAGACAAATTCGGCTATACCTTTGATCCTAAGGCAGTATATTACCTTGGCGAGATCCTAAATATAACAGATACAGAGATAGTATTATCCTCTTCCTGGAAATATTTAGGAATGTCCGTTTTACAAGACATGTGGCAGGCTAGGCGTCTTCCAGGCACAATAACTGATATTACTCCAGATAATCAAGAGGGAAAAGGATTGGAAATAAAAGAATGGCTTGAAAAGCAACAAAACGATATAGATAACTATGTTATTCTTGATGATGAGGATGTTGCGTTACCTGAACAGCAAGTTCATTTTGTGAAATGCAATCCTCAGTTTGGAATAAATAGGAAGGTTATGGAGGCAGTCTTGCGTGTCTTTGGATGATAGTATGATCAATAACGGAGTGATTGAAGGTGTTCTATATGATAGATGTTTGGTTACTATTCACTCTTTTATTACATTAACAATAAAAGATATATGAATGATGAAGAATAGAGTAAAGATGTTACAATCGACAACTCTTGACGCAATAAAAGCAATGAGACGTGGAGGTCGTGAGGCAGAGATGGAATTGCTTGGCCCTGGCTTTCATTCGCATAACAGAGTACACAAGTCGGAGAAAGTATATTCACGTAAGATGAAACATAAGAGAGAGTGGAAATAGAGTAAGTTGTATTATTTAAATTTGAGCATTATGTTAGGAAGTATTATTGGTGACATCGTGGGAAGCATTTATGAATTCCACAATATAAAGACAAAGGAGTTTCCGCTCTTCTCGGAGAGGTGCGGGTATACAGATGACAGTATTCTGACGATAGCAACGGCCAAGTGGATATTGGAAGGTGGTAGCCAGAGTGACAGTGGTAGTTACTATTTCCGTTATGGTTCTAACTATCCCCGTCCTAAAGGTGGGTATGGTGGTGGTTTCTTTCAGTGGTTACTTAGGGCAGAAGATGGTGATTTCTCACCATATGTCAGTTGTGGTAATGGCAGCGCTATGCGTGTTGGCCCTGTAGGATGGGCATATAACACGAAAGAAGAGGTACTTGCACATGCGAAGTATTCAGCAGAGTCAACCCATAACCATCCAGAAGGCATCAAAGGTGCACAGGCTACGGCCCTTTGCATCCTGCTGGCTCGTCAAGGGGCAAGCAAAGAGGAGATACGGAGGACCGTAGAGAGTGATTTCGGTTATGATCTCAATTTTACTTGTGACGGAATACGTAACAGCTATGAAGGTGGGAGTGTATGCCAAAACACAGTTCCACAGGCAATAGTAGCCTTTCTAGATGGTGTGGATTTTGAGGACAGCATCCGTAATGCCATCAGTATAGGAGGTGACTCTGACACTCTCGGTTGCATAACAGGTTCAATTGCTGAAGCATTTTATGGCATACCAAAGGATCTGTATGACAGAGGACTTGAATATCTTACCCCACATTTCAAGAATGTGGTGAAAGAGTTTGAAGAGAATTATGGGAATAAATTGATTCAAGTTTCGCAAGTTAATTAATAATTGAGATAAGGTCACAAAAAAAAGCACAGGGATTTCCGTATGTCGCGGAAATTTTGTAACTTTGAAGTGCTAACAAAAAAGTACAAAACCCTATGCTCAG
>Ga0310695_10012734_pt1 | contig 11706 bp, 7 predicted proteins | sample RumenRJG_04DNA_FD_203882 | JGI IMG/M metagenome (GOLD analysis project Ga0310695, IMG submission 203882) | Bovine rumen microbial communities from Lethbridge, Alberta, Canada - RJG_04 (v2) (version 2) | ecosystem: Host-associated > Mammals > Digestive system > Stomach > Rumen | place: Canada... | reverse complement strand
AAGCCCGCCTACCAGCAGCCCATCGACCGAGCCACGCTCGAGGCCACGCTGGGCTTCTTCGACACGCTGTTGCGCCTGATTCACCCGTTCATGCCCTTCATCAGCGAGGAGTTGTGGCAGCACCTGACCGAGCGTCAGGACGGCGAGAGCATCATGGTGGCCCGCATTCCCGAGCCTGGCGAGGCCGACCGCACACTGCTGGCACAGATGCAGCAAGCCAAGGACATCATCAGTGGCGTGCGCAGCATCCGCAAGGCCAAGAACATCGGCAACCGCGAGGCGCTGCAACTGCATGTGATGGGCAGCCTGGACAACCCGCTCACCGGCATTATTACCAAGGTGGCATGCCTGGACGGCATCACCGAGAATGCTGAGAAGGATCCGACCGCAGCGTCATTCCTGGTGGGCACGCTCGAACTGGCTGTGCCCCTGGGCAACAACATCGACGTGGCTGCCGAGATTGAGAAGCTCGAAGGCGAACTGAAGTATGCCCAGGGCTTCCTGGCTGGTGTGGAGAAGAAACTGGCCAACGAGCGTTTCGTTGCCAACGCACCCGAGGCCGTCGTGGCCATGGAGCGCAAGAAGAAGGCAGACGCCGAGAGCAAGATCGCCTCGCTCACGGCCACCCTCGCCGCCCTGAAAGGCCAATAAACAAGATGCGGATTTCGATTCTCGAGCATTCGATTGCTCGAACAATCGAGCAAACGAACCAACAACTAACAACTAAGAACTCTCAACTGATGAACAATATACTGAAAGAAAATGTGCCGGTGGGGCTGTGTAGCGACCACGCCGGCTGGGCGACCAAACAGGCCGTCATCGCTTGGCTCGATGCACAAGGCATCGCCTACAAGGACTTTGGAACCTACAATGAGGACAGTTGTGACTATCCCGACTTTGCCCATGCCTGCGCACTGGCCGTTGAGCGCGGCGAGTGCTATCCCGGCATCGGCATCTGTGGCAGTGGCGAGGGCATCAACATGACCCTCAACAAGCATCAAGGCATCCGCTCGGCCCTGTGCTGGCTGCCTGAGATTGCCCGCTTGGCTCGTCAGCACAACGATGCCAACGTGCTGGCCATGCCCGGCCGATTCATCACCAACGACGAGGCCATCGCCATGGTCGAGACGTTCCTCACCACCGAATTTGAGGGCGGTCGCCACCAGCGCCGCATCGACAAGATACCCGTAAAGGATTAAGGGTTAAAGGTGATGGGTTAAAGTTTTAACACACCCTCTACTGACAACGAGAGCCGCCTCCTTGGTTGGGAGGCGGCTCTGCACTTATTCCCCCTTTAGGGAGCTAGGGGGACTTGGCTATAAACTCGCTTGCTACTTCCCCAGCATGAGGTCGATGAGGGCATTGACATCGGCGATGTCTACCTCACCGTCGGCCGTGACGTCGGCCGAGCCAGTCGGTGCAGCCTTGCCCAGCATGATGTCGATGACAGCGTTGACATCGGCAATGTCGACCTGGCCGTCACCAGTCACATCGCCAGGCAACGTGTCGACCGTGCCGCCCGTCAGAGGCACACCCTGGCAGTTGATGACCTCCTTGTCCATTGTGCCCTCACTGCCGCGGCGGTGCACGAGTGCCACCACTCGCATCCGCTGTGGGTTCCAGTTGTTGCCAACGGTCAATTGATAGGTGCGGGAATAGGAGGTCCCAGTCACGTTGATGTAATCGCCATTGTAGGCAGTAGGCATGCTTCGCAACACATGACGATGCACATAGTTGCTGTTCCAACTGCCCTCGACCAGCTGTCGCGAGACCAGACTGTCCTCGGTGACATAGACCGTCAAGCCCATATTGCTGCCATAGACGTTGGTGAATTCAGAGCTTAGTTGTCCCGACACCTTGATGCTCAGACGGCGCGTGGCGGCATCGTAGGTTGGTTCGATGTTGACCGTGGCCAGGGCCGGTGTGGTATTGCCCTCGAAAAACTGGTCGACAAACTGCGTTGCCACCTGCTGCGCATAGGGCAACTGATAGGCCATATCTTGCATCAGGTTGTCGGCAAAAGTGGCATCAAATCGGTTGAACATCGCGCTCGGATAGGCCGTGCATCCGACATAGTCTGCCAGAGAGGTCGCCTTGGCGAAGGTGTAGCTGTCGGTGCCATTATAGTTGTTGTGGATAGACACCCACTCGACATCGTCGCGCAGCTGTGTCATAGCCTGGGCCACAGCCTCACCCCTGGCGGCAAATGGTGCCCCCTGGGCTGTGAACAACTCGATGAGTTGTTTGTGTCGGGCAAACGTCTGCCCGTAGGCGACAAATGTGGTCGAGACTTCAGCGCCACCCGTCACCGCCTTGCCATTGACAGCAGTGACGCGCAACGTCAACGTATGTTGGCCCACCGTCACCCCTCCGAGTGGACAGTGCCCCTCGTAGTAGGTGTGGTCAAGTTGCAATGTCATGGGCGACGTGATGGTGGTCTTGCGCTGACCATCGACCAACACGTCGATAGCATAGTTGTCGAGCGTGGCTGTGCCGAAGTTGCTCAGTGCCACACGATAGTTCAGGCCCTGTGTGATTCGGGCATATGGGTGTGTAGACAGGTCGGCCATCTGCAGCTGGTGCTCCGGAAAATTCTGGTTCTCGACAATGGCCTGAATGCTCAGGTTGCCATAGGCCGACAGCCCGATATCCTGCCAATTTCCACCCGTCAACGAAGCATTGAGCACATAGTCATCCAGTGGCAGCCCCTCGCTGACCACTGAGATGGGATAACAGTCGATGGTGTAAGCACCAGCCGACTGGGTGTTTTTTTGGGCATACTGGTAGCCCAACAGAAGCCCCTTCAGCCCAGTGGTGTTGAGCGTAACAGACTGGTTGAGCTCGATGGTGTTCCATCCGGCCGATGTTGCCTGGGTGATGGTCTGATTGACAATGGGATTGCCCAATGTGAGCGGATTGAGACTGGTCACGGGATAGATGAACACTGCGCCATGGGTGATGGGAGCGCACAGGCCCACACGGATGGCTTTGATGGTGCTTCCGCTGTAGCTCTGCACCCTGTCGATGGGCAACAGAGTGGCTACCTTGGTGGCATTGTCGGGATAGGCCGGAAGTCCCAGTCCATACTCTGCCAAGGCATCGGTCGTGTAGGATCCCATATACAGCTGATTAACTCCCAGCATCTTGCTGCCTGGAGCTTTGTTGCCTTGAGCCTCAAGCTGCCATGTCTGAGGGCTGCGTTGGAGATATTGAGCTCTAGTAGTGACAATGCACATGAGTGCCACCACACACGTGAAAAACAGTCTCTTCATAATCGCACATTACTAATGAACAAGCAAAATTAGCAATAATAACCGAAAGTGTCACCACTTCAAGCGCAAAAAATGCAGCATGAGCACAAAAACGGCGGCTCACCTTGTGATGATTCTCACAAAATGAGCCGCTTGATTAGAGTTTAGTTGTTTGTTCTTAGTTTTTAGTTGTTAGTTTGTAGTTACTGCCACTATAGGAAGTCTCCCTCTTCAGGGGGGACTAAGGGGGGCAAAACTACAACAGCCACAACCTTAACCCTGGCTACTTGCCCAGCATGAGGTCGATGAGTGCGTTGACGTCGGCGATGTCGACCTGACCGTCGTTGTTCATGTCGACAACCATGTTGACGGCAGCCTTGCCCAGCATCATGTCGATGGCAGCATTGACATCGGCGATGTCGACCTGGCCGTCACCATTGGCGTCGCCAGGCATGGCGGCGCTCAGCAGGGGCACACCCTCGCAGTTGATGACCTGCTTGTCGAGGCTTGTGGCTGCTCCACGGCGGTGCACCAGTGCCACGACACGCATATTCTCGGGCTTCCAAGCGCTGTTCATGGTCACCACATAGCCTTTCTCAAACTCGGTCTTTCCGGTGACGGTGATGGCATCGCCGTTGTAGGCGGTTGGGATGGCACGCACCACACCATTGTGCACATAGTCATTGACATAGGTGCCCTGGTTGAGCTGGCGAGCCACCAGGCTGTCCTCGGTCAGATAGACCGTCAGTCCCATAGTCGAGCCATAGATGGTGGCGAAGTCCTCGCTCAGTTGTCCGCTGACCTTGATGGCCACCTTATTGTTCTCCTGGTCGTAGGTCGGTTCGATGTTGATTGTTGCTAATGCGGGGGTGGGATTACCGTCGAAGTAATTGGCCTTGAACATTTCGGCGGCCATCTGAGCATACTGCTCATAGAAGCCCAGACTCTGAATGATAGACCCAGTCATCTCGCCATCGAAGCGGTTGAATGCACCCGTAGGTGCGCTGTTGGCGCCCAGATAGCCGGCCAGCGATGTGCCCTTGGCAATGACAAAGGGGTCGCCCGTCGTGGGGATGTTGACATGCACACCAACCCACTCCATGCTCTCGCCACACATTTCTTTCAGCTTCTTGAGCATTGTCACGCCCAGCGGACACCATGTGCAGGTGGTGCTGGTGAACTGCTCGACCAGGTTCTTCTGGCGGGGGAATGCTGTGTTATAGGCAGCAAAGGTAGCCTCGACAGTAGCCGCATCGGTCACGGCCTCACCGGCCACAGTGTTGACGCGCAGAGCCAGCGTGTGTTGCCCGGTAGTCACTCCATCGAGCGGGCAAACACCTGCATACTGCGACCCGGCCATGTTGACGGCCATGGGCGAATTGATGGTTGTCTTGACCTCGCCGTCGACCATCACATCGATGGTGTAGTCATTCAGCGACTCGGCAATGCCATAGTTGCTCAGCTTGACCGAGAACGGCAGACCCTCGCTGATTTTGGCATAAGGGTATGCGGCCAGGTTGCCCATCTGCAGGTTGTAGGGCGGGAAGTTCTCGTTCTCGACGATGGCCTGTACACTGAGGTTGCCATAGGTCGACAGGCCGATGTCCTCCCAGCCGTTGGTCACGCCTTCGGCATAGGCATAAGACGCCAAGATAGTGCCTTCCTCGACCACCGAGATAGGATAGCAGTCGTTGGTGTTACCTTTCTTCTGCATATACTGGTAGCCAATCATCAGACCGACGATGCCTTCGGTCGAAATAACAAATGGGTTGTCGAGCTCGACTTGGTTCCAACCGGTGACGGTGGTCTCGACCAGCTGCTCGGCCAGCGGCTCGCCCAGTGTGAGTGGCGACAGGCTGGTCACGGGATAGATAAACACTCCGCCATCGGTCACGGGACAACTCAGTCCGAAGCGGATGGCTTTGACCTCACCGCCCTCAAATCCACGCACCATGTCGATGGGCAGGACGGTTCCTTGTTTGAAGACGCCCGAATAGCCAGTCAATCCCAAGCCATAATCGGCTAGAGCATCGCTGACATAGGGGCCCATGTAGAGTTGGTTGGGACCCAGGGTTTTCTGTACTGGTGCCTTGGCGGCACGTGGCGTCAACGGCTGTGCGACAGGATTGCGCTGAATCAGCTGCGCACTGACTGTGGTGGCGCACATTGCCACCAGAGCCAACGATAGTAAGAATTTCTTCATAATCTTTTTGTTAATATTAAACTTCCTAAAGTAGTAGAGTAGTAGTGTAGTAAAGTAGTAAAGCCATTACATGGTGCCGTCCGCCAGCGGGGCAGCATTCAAAATTGCCTTTTGTCGAGGCGGACGGCGCGGGAGCGCCGTCCCTACAGTAGCCATGATTCCCCCTCTCCCATTGGAGAGGGAACTAGGGGGTGAGGCTTTACTTTCCGAGCATCATGTCAATGAGGGCGTTGATGTCGGCGATGTCAACGTTGTCATCGTCGTTCATGTCGACAATCATGTTGACAGCTGTCTTGCCCAGCATCATGTCGATGGCAGCATTGACGTCGGCGATGTCGACCTGGCCGTCGCCGGTAGCGTCACCCTTGACCTCGTCCTGGATGCCGTTGCGGAAGTGCAACGTCACCGTTGGGCCGTCGCCCAGATAGGTATAGGTGGGGTTGGTGATTGTGCCTGACATATTCAGCACCTCGATGGTCAATGTCACATCGCAGCCGCCCTCAGCCTCGGGCACCCATTCGGTCTGCAGGTCTTTCAGTTCATTGGCCATGATTATTCCGCCCTCAGTGACGACGTTAGTCACATAATCATAAGTCTTGCAAGCCATGGGGAAGCACAGCTGGTAGTCACCATTGTCAATGCGATCGATGAGCAGGTTGATGCGCAGATAACGCACGTCAGATGTCTTGTTGCGCACCTTCAGGTTGGCAAACATGGTGGTGGTAACCTCGCCAAAGACGTCTTCCTCAGTTGTGACCTCGGTCAGTGTCAGTGTCGTGCCGTCGGGCACCACATTTCCGTCTTTGTCGACAAATTCGAAGTAGTCATAGGTCTGTGCCGTCAATGTCATGCCCATGAGTACAGTTGCTAACAGTAGTAGAGATTTTTTCATATCGCTTGTTTTGATTTAGTTACTCACAATCTTGGTTTGCGTGGCTTGGAGAACACCCGTGTTGTTGTAGACAAAGGCCACGACACGCAGGTTCTCGAGCACATAGTCGTCGCTGATGGTGATGGACGACGCCTTGTGGGCCGTCTCACCCTCGGTCATAGCCACATCCTCGCCCCAGCTGCCGTTGATGCTGGTGCGGAACACATGGTTGTGCACATAGTCGGAGACACCGCTGCCGTCAGGCATGATTTGCGGGCTGACGATGCTGTCCTCGACCAGCCACAACTGCAGCTTTCCCGCCACCGCGCCATCGACTGCCATCATCTCGGCACTGACATCGAGTTTGCGGCTCTCAGCATCGAGCAACGTCTCCAACTTGATTGAGACCGCAGCCGTCTGTTGGATTTGCTCATAGACTGCGGCGGCCCATGTGGGATAGTCGCTGGGTGCTTGACGGTTGACCATGCCCATGGGCTGGTGCTCAATATTCCAGTGCTCATAGTAGGCATCGCCCTCGGCCGTCCACAGGGGCATGGTGGTCGTGTGCCTTGCATTCCAGGCAAAGGGGCCGCTATGGATGGCCACAGCAATCACCACCGAGTCGCCATACTGCTCTTGCAGCTGGTGGATGGCCGCCGTGGCGTCGGGGCAGTTGAGGCATCGCTGGCCGGTGAAGTCCTCGATGAGCACAGCACGCGACACGGCCGCCGGCTTGATGTAGATGAGTCGTTCGTCCTCGGGAATGTTGTCACAGGCGGTGAACAGTGCCAAGGCAGCCACTGCCATGGGAATGATATGATTGAATATCTTCATGATGGTCTAGAAGTTATAGTTATAGGTCAGTGTGACACCGCGGCTGGCGGGCACATAGCGGCACACGCCACCGGCGCAGTTATAGCCCGCGCGGGTGCGGCCATAGCCCAGCTGGATGCGGTGCGACTTGACGTTATAGGTCACCAGTCCCTGATAGTAGTGCAGGTTGGTCTCACCACTGTTGTACATGTCGGCAATCGAGAACATCCAGTGTGGTGCCCACGAGAGCTCCAGCAGTCCATACCACCAGTCGCCCTGGTCGTCCTTCGAGCTGAGATACTGCAGCTCGCCGCGCAGCGTGAGCTTGCGGGTCATATTCCATCGCACATCGGCCACAGCGATGTCGTTGTGCACCATGCCCCCGTGTCCCTCGACAGCCGTCTGGTTGTAGAACTGGTTCATATACATCAAGTTGATCTTGACCGTGCGCGACAGTTTCTTCTCAATCTGCACATTCAAGTCCTGATAGTAGGTGTTGTCGCCCCAGCCCCAATAGTCGGTCTTGACCCCATCGGTTCCCATCACCTTGGCGCCCTCCTTGACCTTGAGCGAGTGGATGTGCGAGAAGTTGAGGCGCACTTTGGTGCCATATTTTCCGCCCAAGAAGGTCTTCTTCTTGAACAGATAGCTCAGCTCGGCCTGATAGGCCCACTCTCCCAGCGTGTTGGTTGCATAGGGGTAGAGTGCCGCCAGAGCATAGGTGTGCTCCATCGAGAACGCCGGCAGGTGGTTGATGGTCGACGAGATGCCGGTCATCGAGCGGCGGCTGCGGAACGACATGTTCTCGCTGCGCTTGATCTGCACCAGCGCGCTCAGGCCCGACCGCGCGTAGGATGCCGAGAGCATCTCGACATGGCCCGGCCCGTAGACATAGCCGTTGTCGAACGACGGGTCTTGCGACTTGTGGGCATACTCGAGCAGGACACTGACAGGGCCCTGCTGATAGCGTGCGCGGGCATCCCACGCGTTGACATAGGTGGGCAGCTTGAGCTTGTGTGTGGCATCGCTCATGATGTCCTCCTCGCGCTCGTGCTTGTTGACCCACGATGCGCCCAGCATCAGGTGTGCTCCATGGGCCTGCAGCGGCTTGGCCCACTGCTCCAGGTTGACCTCGGCGTCGGCCCCAGTGATCCATGCCTTGTTCCAGTCCCAGTAGCGGCGCTGTCGTCCTGTCAGGGCCTTGAGGGTGAATCCGTCGGCCCGCCACACGGCCCGCGCGCCCAGCAGCGAGTTGTCCACGCCCAGGCTGCGTTGCTCATAGGTGCGATAGATAAATCCCGACCCAAACTGGTCGTAGGTCGAGCCCAGTGTCAGTTCCACCCTGTTCAGCTTCCCCTTGACCCAGAAGTTGGGCAGGCCCCATCCCTTGAAGTCCTTTTCAAAGCCCGGCAGCGGAAACTCAGTGAACTCAAAACGAGCGCCGGCGTCAACCCATTTGCTCATCAGGGCGACGTCGGCGTAGGTGTTGGTGAGCACCTTGTCATCACTCTTGGCTGCACCGATTTTCTCATCCTCCTGCGGGATGAGAACTTCGCTGTGCACACTGCCGGTGACAGTGACCTTCTTCTCGCCAGGCGTCTGTCCATCCTGTGCCAGAGCAGTCACTGCCCCCAGTGCCATCGCAGCGATTAATAGCCTCCTCATCATTTCTTGGTTAAGACTTCGAGCAGTTCGTTCTCGGCACCGTCGGTATATCCGTTGTGCTTATAGATCATCTTGCCGTTCTCGTCCAGCACCACCACATATGGGATGAGCTGTATGCCCAGTGCACGTTTGAGCTCGCCATTGGGGTCGAGCAGCACACGGTAGGGCCATCCGTTGGCCGCCACCAGTGGCTTCACACGGTTGGCACTCTGCGCCTCGTCGATCGACACCGCGACGACCTCGACACCCGTCTCGGCTTGCCAGTCGTCATAGACCTCGGCGATGGCGCTGAGCTCGCGCTGGCAGGGTTTGCACCAGGTGGCAAAGAAGCTCACAATCACCGGATGCCCCGGGCGTGCCAGGGTGTCGGTTCGCACAGCATTTCCGTCGATGTCGTTGAGTGTCACGGCAGGCATCTGGGCCTGTGCCATCAGCGTTGTGGCCAGCACGGCTACAAACAATAACAATACTTTCTTCATCATTGCAGGGTTTTTGTGGTTTGTTTTCTGTTTGCAAAAGTAGAACATATTTCTGTCATGTGCAAGCAATATCGGTGCTATGTTTGCCCAGAAGTGTAGATTTTAGAGCAATTTTCCGACAAAAGAACAGAAATCACGCATTTCATCGACAAAGATTAACTATATTTAAGAGGTGTTAGGCCTTTTGGGGCTCCCTACTGCCTGGCAGCATAATCTCACGCAGATTGCTGCGCGCTTTGCGCTGGCCCTTCGGGCTCCCGTTCGGTCGCGAGCACTTCGTGGTTGAGCAGATTGAGCAGATAAAATAATCTTTCTAGATCTGTGTAAATCTGTGTGCAAAACTCAGCCACTCTGAGCCTCCCCCTCTTCAGGGGGGACCGAGGGGGGCTCCGTAGCCAATTGCGGGCCGAAGGCCAAAAGGGGCGGTCCCCTCGAGCCCATCGGTGGGCTTGGGGGGACCGCTAACGTCTATAACTTACTACTTGCCGAGCATGATGTCGATGATGGCGTTGACATCGGCGATGTCGACCTGGCCGTCGCCGGTCACGTCGGCTGCAGCGGTCTGCACGGCCTTGCCCAGCATCATGTCGATGACTGCGTTGACATCGGCAATGTCCACCTGACCATCGCCGGTCACGTCACCAATCATTCCATGCGAGGGTGCAGGCAGATCCTTGATGTCGAGCATCTCGCAGTTGAAGACCTCCTTCTTGGTTCCACTGCCCTTGCGGTTGACCAGCACCACGACATGCATGTTGTCGGCATTCCAGTTCTCACTCAGGGTTGTTGAGAACTCGTTGGCATAGTTGAGCGTGCCGTCGACCATCTTCAGCGCCGTGCCCGAGATGGTGCCCAGCATGTCGCGCATCACATGGTTGTGCGTGTAGTCGTTAATCCAAGTGCCATTGTTCAACTGACGCCCGACCAAGCCATCCTCGGTGAGATAGACCGTGATGCCTACACCCGAGCCAAAGAGTGTCTTGAGCTCGCTGGTGGTCTGGCCTGTGACATTGAGTTTGAGTTCGCGAGTTGCGGGGTCGTAAGTTCCTCCCAGATTAATATTGGCCACAACAGGTGTCCAATTGTTGCCGATATAGAACTCATTGAGGTAATCGGCATACATGGGAATCACCGATGGCTGGAAACCGATGCCGAAGGCAATAGTACCGGCCTTCTCATAGTCAAAGCGGTTGAATGTGGCTTGCGGATAAGATTGGTCCACACCCAGATAACTCATGATCTGGTCGCATCGGGTGTTGTGGAACACATCGGTGCCACTCATGTTGCCATGGATGCCAACCCACGCCAGGTTGCCACAGCGGTCGCCCACGGCCTGGATAAACTGCTCGCCCCAGGGGCAATAGGTGCAGTACTGCGAGGTGAACTGCTCCACCACATTTTTCTGTCGCGCGAAAGCCTCGTAGTAGGCCGTGAACTGTCCATTGAGCAGTGTGCCATTCTCGACCGGCTCGCCGTCAATCGATGCGATCTGCAGGGCAAATGTGTGCTTGCCCACACTCAAGTCCACCCCCTCGAGCGAGCACGTGCCGCTGATGTTGACCTCGGTGGGTGTGAGTGCTATGGGCGAGTCGAGCGCGTCGACCACCTGGCCGTCGACCAGTGCATTGATGACATAGTTGTCGAGTGTCTTGGCGCCCAAGTTGCTCATCGTGAGGCTGAAGTTCACTCCATCGGCCACTCGGGCATAGTCATTGACCACGAGATCCTTGATGACCATGTCGTAATCGGCAAAATTCTCGCTCTCGACGATAGCCTGCACACTGAGGTTGCCATAGCTGCTCAAGCCCACATCATACCACTGGCAGGTCTCTGTGCCCAAATAACCATACATGAACGATGGGCAGATTTCACTGCCGGCCATCACGGCCGAGATGGGATGCGTGCGACTGCTGGGGCTGGACACCTGCCGATACTGGAAGCCCAGCATCAGCCCGGCCAGACCGGTGAGGTCGATGGTGTAAGGTTCGTTGATGGCCACCTCGTTCCACCCCGCCGATGTCGTGGGCACCTCCTGATCGATGAGCGGTTCGCCTACTGTGAGCGGATTGAGCGCGATGACCGGCCACAGGATGACCCTTGCCGAGTCGACCGGCTGATAGAGACCGAAGCGAATGGCCTTGACCTGTCCGCCCTCAAACTTCTGCACCTGGCTCAGGGTGAGCACGGTGCCAATCTTGACCGTCTCGTTGATGGTTGCCAATCCCAGTCCGGCATCGGTCAGATCGTCGGTGAAATAAGGTCCCATGTAGAGTTGGTTGGGACCCAACGCCTTCTGCATGGGTGCCTTGGCTGCACGTGGCACGAAGTGCTGGTTGACAGGTGACTGCTGCAGCAATTGTGCCCCGGCTGTCGCCACACAACCAATGAGTAGCAGAGATGAGAGTAAGGTTTTCTTCATTGTAG
>Ga0310695_10012733_pt1 | contig 11706 bp, 11 predicted proteins | sample RumenRJG_04DNA_FD_203882 | JGI IMG/M metagenome (GOLD analysis project Ga0310695, IMG submission 203882) | Bovine rumen microbial communities from Lethbridge, Alberta, Canada - RJG_04 (v2) (version 2) | ecosystem: Host-associated > Mammals > Digestive system > Stomach > Rumen | place: Canada... | reverse complement strand
CGCGCATTTTTCTCTGCAGTGTGCGGTATGGAACATCCAACGCATCTGCCAGTGTTTTTTGCGTTATCTCTGGATTTTCTTTCAGCTTGGAAAGGATACTATTTTCTAAAGCGTCATTCAAAGCGCCAATATTTTGGCGCTTTGGCGCTTTTGGATTCTCTTTGTTGCCTACCGCAGATATATCCCTAAGCGTATCCAGAATGATTTCCAGCATCAATTGCACAAAAGCTGCGCTATCCACTTCCTGATCTGATTTTCCAAGCGCCTGATAATATTCCTTCTGCCTGCTGCGGATCAATTCCTCTATCGGCAACCAGTAAAAAATCTCGTTCCACTTTCCAAGCAACAGACTATGCCACATCCGCCCCATACGGCCATTCCCATCCGCAAAAGGATGAATAAATTCAAATTCGTAATGGAATACAGCACTCTTTATGAGCGTATGCATCTCGGATTCTCTATACCAGTCGAAAAGGTCTTGAATCTGTCTGGGAACGAATTTTGCTGGTGGTGCCATGTGGACAACAACATTTCCATCAAAAACGCCGACCCCGCCACTGCGAAATCTCCCGTTCTCTGCAATCAATCCCGCCATCATGATTTTATGCGCTCTGAGCAAGTCCTTCACAGAATACGGATTCAGTGACAGCATCATCTCATAGGCGTCATAAGCGTTCTTGACTTCCCGAATCTCATTGGGATTACCAAGAATCCGTTTCCCATCAAGAATAGCGGTCACCTGCTCCAGCGACAACGAATTCTGCTCGATAGCCAAGGAGGAATGAATGGTCCGTATCCTGTTTTCCTTCCTAAGATGCGGATTCAGATTTCCATGTGAAAGTACGGTAATCCGCCCAATCTGCTCGCTGATTTCAGCCACCAGATTGGTAATCCTATCCGTCATGTGGAATGGCGGTTTATATTCACTCATCTGCTCCCCTCCCGCTTAAAACGATTTTACTGGAATCCACGATCCTCTCTATTATAGCGTATTCCCGATGAAGAAGAAAACAGAAAATCAGCCCGCCCCATGAATATGGTATGGGACGGGCTGATTATTTTATGCCTGAATTGCCGCTGTATCAGCGGAAGAGCTGAGATACGGAGCGATGGCTCTGGATGCGCATGATGACGTCACCGAGTGCCTCTGCGAGGGAGAGCACGACGATCTTGTCGCTGGCTTTTTCCGGTGGCAACGGAATCGTATCGGTGATGACGAGTTTCTCAATCGGGGACTCGTTGATGCGCTGCACGGCCGGATCCGAGAGGATGGCGTGCGAGCACGATGCGAAGATGCGCTTTGCACCGCGCGCCTCGAGGGCCTTGGCACCCTCGCAGAGGGAGCCTGCCGTATCGACGATATCATCGATGATGACCGCGGTCTTGTCCTTGACGTCGCCGATGAGGTTCATGACCTCGGCGCAGCCCGGACGCGGGCGGCGCTTCTCGATGATGGCAATCGGTGCCTGCAGGTGGTCAGCGAGGACGCGGGCGCGCGTGACGCCGCCGAGATCCGGCGAGACGACGACGATGTCGTCGAGCTTCTGCGTGCGGAAATAGTTCGCAATAGTCGGAGCTGCAGCGAGATGGTCGACCGGGATATCGAAGAAACCCTGAATCTGGCCAGCGTGCAGGTCGACGGTCACGACGCGCGTAACGCCGGCCGTAACCATGAGGTTCGCGACGAGCTTCGCGGAAATCGGCTCGCGGCCGCGCGTCTTGCGATCCTGGCGCGCATAGGCATAGTACGGGACGACCGCCGTGATGCTGTGCGCGGAAGCGCGCTTGCAGGCATCCGCCATGATGAGCAGTTCCATCAGGTTGTCGTTGACCGGGTAGGACGTCGGCTGGATGATGAAGATATCTTTGCCGCGGATACTCTCGGAGATCATGACCTGCGTCTCACCATTGTTGAAATGGCCGACATACGCATCACAGAGGTTGACGCCGATGTGGTCTGCAATCTTCTTTGCGAGTTCCGGATTCGCGTTGCCCGTCAGGATGCATAAGTTCGCTGTGTCTAAAGCCATTACTCAAACTCCTCCAAAAATGTCTTGATACTGGTTTTCTTTTCCTCAGGCTCCTCTGCATAACAAAAGCCTAAGCATAGTATAACACGGTTCCGCGGAAAAATCTTCTATCTAACGGGAAAAATTACAATTTCCCTTCCTTTTTGCGCTTGTCGACCCAGCCCTCGATATTCGTCTGACGCTCACGCGCGATAGCGAGCGCGTCGGCCGGCACGTCCTTCGTGACGGTCGAACCCGCCGCGACGAATGCATTATCCGCAAGCGTGACCGGTGCGACGAGGTTCGAGTTGCAGCCGATGAACGCATGGTTGCCGATCTTCGTGCGGTATTTCTTCTTGCCATCGTAGTTGACCGTGATGGAGCCGCAGCCCATGTTGACACCCTCGCCCATATCGCAGTCGCCGATATAGGAGAGATGCGGGAGCTTCGATCCCTTGCCGATGTTCGAGTTCTTGACCTCAATGAAGTTGTCGATCTTGACCTGCTCGCCGATGTGCGCGTTCGGACGGAGGTGGACGAACTGGCCGAGGTTGGCATCGTTGTCGACGACCGCATCATGCGCATAGAGGTACTGCCCCTTGACGCCGTCGCCGATCGTGACGTTCTGCAGGCGGACATTCGGACCGATCTCGCAATTCTCGCCGATGACCGTCTTGCCCTCGATGAACGTCATCGGGTAGATGACGGTATCGCGGCCGATCTGCACGTCCGCATCGATGTACGTCGTATCCGGGTCGAGGATACTGACGCCCTCTGCCATGAGGGCCTCGTTCTTGCGGCGGCGCAGGATTTTCTCGGCGCGCGAGAGCTGGAGCCGCGAGTTGATGCCGAGCGTATCCTCGTAATCATCGGCGGCAACGGCCCAGATCTTCTCGCCCTGTTTCTTCAGCATGCCGAGCACATCCGGCAGATAGTACTCGCCCTGCGCGTTGTCGTTCGTGACCTTCGGCAGCATCTCGAACAGCGCCTCGATATCGAAGCAGTAGATGCCAGAGTTCACCTCGCAGACCTTGCGCTCCTCCTCCGTCGCGTCCTTGTGCTCGACGATGCGGTCGACCGAGCCGTCCGCACCGCGGATGATGCGGCCGTAGCCCGTCGCATCCGGCATGATGGCCGTCAGCACGGTCGCCTTCGCGCCAGCCTGCACATGCTCCTCGTAGAGCTTCTTCAGCAGGCCGCCGGTCAAGAGCGGCGTGTCGCCGCAGAGCACCATGACCGTGCCCTTCTCGCCCTGCATGAGGTCTTTCGTCTGCAGGACGGCGTGGCCCGTGCCGAGCTGCTCTTTCTGCTCGACGAACTCCGCCTGCCCCGCGAGCGCCTCGCGGACCTGCTCGCCGCCGAAGCCCGTGATGACGATGTTGCGGCGCGCGCCGGCGGCCTTCGCCGCGTCGAGCACGGACTGCACCATGGTCTTGCCGCCCGCCTTATGCAGCACCTTCGGCAGTTTCGATTTCATGCGCGTGCCCTTGCCCGCTGCGAGAATGATGGTTACGAAATCTGACATTTTCCTGATCTCCTATTCTTATTCTTCCGGTTTTTCCGCGTCCTCGGTCTTGACCTCAGCCTTTGCGGCCTTTTTCTTTTTCGACGCTTTTTCCTTCGCCTGCTTTTTCTTGATGGCATCCATGGCCTTCAGCAGGGTCTTCTCCGAATTCTCCATGTGCTTTTCGGCGGCTTTCTTCGCCGCGCGGCTGTCGCCCTGCGCGATGGCCTCAACGATTGTGCGGTGCTCGTCGAGCGTCGCCTCGAGACGGCCCGGATACGACATGGAGAGCGTGCGGAACCGCGTGAGCTGGTCGCGCAGGTTCGAGATGATGCCGACGAGGCGGCTGTTGCGCGCCGCATGGTACAGGAGGTCGTGGAACTCAATATCCGTCTCGACAATCTTGTCCATGTCCTTCGTCTCAATATAGGAACTGATCATCACGAGCAGGCGCTGCAGATGCTCGAGTTCCTCCGGCGTGATGCGCTCGGCGGCGAGGCCGTTCGACAGCGACTCGAGCGCCGTGCGGATTTCGAAGATCTCGCTGATGTCGCGGATGGACATGTTCGCGACGTAGGTGCCGCGGCGCGGCATCATGACGACATAGCCCTCGAGTTCGAGTTTGCGGATGGCCTCGCGGACCGGGGTCCGGCTGACGCCGAGTTCCTCAGCGAGCTGGATCTCCATGATGCGCTCGCCCGGTTTCAGGATTCCCTTGCGGATTGCGTCGCGGATGGATTCGCAGACCACCTCGCGGAGCGGCTGATAGCTGTCAAGCCGGATAGGAGCCAATCGTTTTCCCATAAGATCAAACCTTCTATTCTAGAGTAATGTTATAGCGAAATCGCGCGCGGCACTCATTTCTGGCGCCGCTTGCGGTAGAACCGCCTCTGCCGCGGGTGTCGGTAAGGGCCGGTCGTCGTCGTCATGAAGACGAACGCGTTCGTCTCCTCGCGCAGCGCGTCGCGGATGGCCTGTGCCTTCTCACGGCTGTCGACGAGGCAGAAGACGGTCGGCCCGCTGCCGGACATCATGCTGGCCATCGCGCCGCCCTCGAGCATCCGTCGTTTCAGCCAGTCGATTTCCTCGTATTCCCTGACCGTCACGCTTTCGAGGACGTTCGCCATGCGGCTGGCGACGCCGCGCACGTCGTGGTGCCGGATGCAGGTCTCGATGGCCGCATTGTCCGGGTGCACATCAGCGCCCTCAGCGTCGTAGTGCTGATAGGCCCATGCCGTAGAAACAGAAATCTTCGGCTTCGCCAGCACGATCCATGTCTTCGGCAGCGTCGGGAATCGCTGGAGCACCTCACCGCGCCCGGTGGCGAGCATCGTCCCGCCGAGCAGGCAGAACGGGATATCCGAGCCGAGCCGTGCTCCGAGCTCGAGGAGCTTCGCCCGGGAGACCCCGAGATGATAGAGCTGGTTGACCCCGCGCAGGACGGCCGCGGCATCCGTGCTGCCGCCGGCGAGCCCCGCCGCGACGGGGATGCGCTTCGTCAGCTCGATCTCCACGCCGCCGCGGCAGCCGGTCTCCTTCAGGATCAGGTCCGCCGCCCGCCACGCGAGGTTATTCTCGTCCGCGCGGAGCCATGGCACGCTGATAGAGAGCGCGATGCCGCTCTCCCGTTTCCGCAGCACGATGGTGTCGTGCAGGCCGACCGTCTGCATGACCATCGAGACTTCGTGGAACCCATCCTCCCGTTTCCCGAGGATATCAAGGGACAGATTGATTTTCGCATTGCCCTGTATCTTGATCATTCGGTCCTTCCCTCCGATTTACATACTAATATAAATTTTAACAGGAAAACGCTTTCGCTTCAAGTATTTTTGAAAATGAGACTGCATATTGACCGCGGACAGGATTTCGTCGATAATATAGGATAGAACATCTTTCTGATAGAAATTGAGGTCCTTTGGATGAAACATTCCGCTGCTTTTCGTGTCGGGCGTCTTTTTGCGCTCGATTTGGGCATTGCTGCCCTTTCTTTCCTGTATTTCTTCCTGACCGGTACCGCACCGGCGGAAAGCCTGCGCATCGCGGCCGGTGTTTTTGCCGCCTTGCTGCCGACGCCGTTCCTCACCGCCTATCTTCTCCCTCTGCGGCTGGGGCGGAAGCGCGCCCTTTCCGCGCTGAGTGAAAATCCGGACGGCCGTCCGCTGAGCCGCGAGTTCCTGTCCGAGCTCGCGGGCGTCGACACGCTCGCGTTCTGCCGCCGCGGCGTGCTGACGACGGGCATGATGCACGTGGCCGACGTGGTGCCGGAGGGCATCAACCCGCGCGTCCTGCTGCTGCTCGCGGCTTCGGCAGAGTCCGGCGCCGCACACCCGGCCGGACGCGCCATCTATGACTTTGCGCTCGAAAAAGGCATCGAGCCGGAGACGCCGACGGTCGCCAACGAGATCCCGCATGCCGGCGTCGAGGCCATCGTCGGCCGCGTGCCGGTCCGTGTCGGCACGGCTTCCTGGCTGCAGAAGGAGCAGATCCATATCTCCGCCGATCTGCTGACGCTCGCGGATCAGTTGTCGACGCGCGGGCAGATGCCCGTTTTCGTCGCGGAATCCGGCCGAGCGCGCGGCATCCTCGTGCTCGAGGAATCCCTGCGGCTCGGCATGGGCCATGTCATGAAGGAGCTCAAGGCCCTCGGCGTCCGCACGATACTCTGCACCGCCGCGAATAAACGGCTCGCACGCTCCTATCAGAAGCGCACGCAGTTCGACGAGATCCGCGCGGAGAGCTCTGCCGCCGATACCGCGCAGGCCATCGGGCTCCTGCAGGCCCGGAGTCACGTCGCCGCATGGGCCGGCCGCCCTGCGGAAAAAACCGTGGAGGATGTGCCAGGAGAGGCAGGAACTCCCCCCGAAAATGCAGGAAATACGTCCAGAAACGATATAAGTGATAGGAAGGATGCCGATGGCGCAACGCCTGCCGATACCGCCGCGCTCGACCTGAGTGCCTGCAAGCTCGAGTCCATCCCCGCGCTCATCGAAGCCGGCAGGGACATGACCGGCCTGCAGCGCGACAGCAAGCGCGCCGCCATCTTCCTGCTGCTCGTCCTATACCTGCTCGCTATCCTCCCCCCGCTTCTGCTGAGCCTCACCGTCCCGCCGCTCCTCGCGTTGGCCATGAACCTCATCTTCACGACTGCCCTCACCGTCCTGCTGATCCAGAGGAATTGAAGAACGCAAAGGGGCTGCCGCACGTTGCCGATACGTGCGACAGCCCCTTTTGTGCCCTCCTCTTCGGGCACGAGCCGTCAGGCGAGCGTACTTTTAGGTTGGGGGGAACCGCGCCAGCGGTGGGTGGGGCAAGCATCGCAAGCCAATTAGCTGACGAAGCTTGCCCCCTCAGTCTCGCTTCGCGAGCCAGCTCCCCCGAAGGGGACGCCAAATATTCAAAATTCTGCGACCTCGACCTCGTTGCCGTGTTCTTCTAACAGTTGCTTGAGGTTGTCGGGGTTCAGCCAGACGGTCGCGGTGTTTTCGTTCGGATGGATGCCGGCAAGGTGGGGTTCTTTCCAGAAATCGGCGTCGAGGAAGACTTTGACCTTTCTCTCCTCGTCGTTGAGCACGCCGAGCGGGCTCACGGATCCTGGTTTTACGCCGAGAAAGTGCTGGAGTTCGTCCTCGTCGGCGAAGGTCAGGGCCCGCGTGCCGTGCACTTTGCGGAACTCTTTCAGGTCGACGCGCTTCTCGCCGCGCACGGTGATCATATAGTAGTCGCGGTGCTTCTTGTCGCGCACGAAGAGGTTCTTCGCGTCTGCACCGGGATATGGGAACGGCGTGCTCGACGGCTCGCCCATATGGAAAATCGGTGCGTGCTCCGTGAGCTCGAACTTTATGCCCTTCTCGCGCAGATAGTCGAGTGTTTCCTGTTTGTTCATCGTCTCTGCCTCCGATTCAGCCTTCCCCCGAGGGGAAGGTGGCTGCCCGATAGGGCAGACGGATGAGGTGTTGACGATACCTAGAGGAACATCTCTATGTGCCTCTGCGTTTGCGCCAACACCTCATCCACCGCTTACGCGGTTCCCCTTCCCCTGTGGGGAAGGCAGTCTTACCTATATATCCTTAATGTCTTCCGCGGTTGGAGCGGTGCCCGATGTTGGTCACACGCTTGCCCGGCTGCGGCTGCTGCCGGCGGCTGCGCGGGTTGCGCCCCTTGTGGCCGCTGCCCTTCCGGTTCGCGTATTTCGAGAGCGGCTTGCTGTGCTTTTTCTTCTCCGCCTCGCGCTCCGCGCGGATCTTCTCGAGCATCTGCTTCTGCTTTTTCTCGTGCTTCTTATGGTGCTCGCTGTGCGCCTTCTGGATGCGGTTCTTGATGCCCGCCTCGATCTTGCGCAGGATATCGTACTGGCGCGCGTTGACGAACGTGATGGCCTTGCCGCGGCTCCCGGCGCGACCCGTGCGGCCGATGCGGTGGATATACCATTCCTCATTCTGCGGGATGTCGTAGTTCACGACATGCGTGATGCCCTCAATATCGAGCCCGCGCGCCGCGATATCCGTCGTGCAGAGGATCTGCAGCTCCGCCTTGCGGAACCGGCGCAGGACGAGCGCACGCTGGCTCTGGGACATATCGCCGTGCAGCTCATCGACGAGGTAGCCGCGTGCGGCGAGCGCCATCGTGACCATGTGCGCGCGCTGCTTCGTATGGCAGAACACCATCATGAGATATGGGTTCTCTTTGTTGATGAGCTCGGAGAGCTGGTCGATCTTCGTCTCCTCGGTCGAGTCGATGATGATCTGCTCGATGTTGTCGAGCGTCACATGGTCGCCGGCAACCTTGATATTCTGCGGCGCGCGCATGAACTGCGCGGAGAGCGCGCGGACGCGGTCCGGCATCGTCGCGGAGAACAGCAGGAGCTGCCGGTCGCCCGCCGTCTCCTTCAGGAGCACCTCGACGTCCTCGATGAAGCCGAGATGCAGCATCTCGTCGGCCTCGTCAAGCACGATCTTGTTGACCTGCGAGAGGTCGATGGTATGACGGCGGATATGGTCGAGCAGGCGGCCCGGCGTGCCGATGATGATCTGCGGGCCGCGCTGCAAGCGGAGCTTCTGCCGTTCGATGTCCTGCCCGCCGTAGATGGCAAGCGTGCGGATATCGGACGCCTCGCCGATGATTTTCGCGACTTTCGCGATCTGTATCGCGAGCTCGCGCGTCGGCGTCACGACGAGCGCCTGCACGTTATCCGCGCGCGTCTTGATCTTCTCCATGACGGGGAGCAGGAAGGCGAGCGTCTTGCCCGTGCCGGTCTGCGCCTGCACGATGCAGTCCTTGCCCGCGCGCACGGCGGGGATTGCCGCCTCCTGCACGGGCGTCGGCTCCTCGATGCCCTGATAACGGAGTGCCTCACATATCGACGGCGAGACACCGAGATCCAGAAATGTCGTCATAGCGTTCCTTTCTTTTCTATTCTATTTCTCCGATTACGAGGAAATGACCTCCGCACCGGTCTCGGTGATCAGGATGGTCTTTTCCCACTGCGCGGAAAGCTTGTGGTCCTTCGTGCGGACGGTCCAGCCGTCGCCGGATTTATCCGTGTAGACGTCCTTTTTGCCCTCGTTGATCATCGGCTCGACGGTCAGCGTCATACCCGGCACGAGCAGCATGCCCGTACCGGCCTCCGCGTCATGCGAGACGAACGGCTCGATATGGTAGCCCTTGCCGACGCCGTGGCCGCCGAGATCCGTCACGACGCCGTAGCCGTTCTCTCTCGCGTGCTTGCCGCACGCCGCGCCGATATCCCCGACGAAATGCCAGGGCTTCGCGGCCTCGATGCCGAGGTTCATGCATTCCTGCGTCACGCGCACGAGCCGCTCCGCGTTCGGCGCGGCCTTGCCGACGATGTACATGCGGGAGGCGTCCGCGTAGTAGCCGTTCAGGATTGTCGTGATATCGATGTTGACGATATCGCCCTCTTTGAGATGCACCTTTTTCGACGGGATGCCGTGGCAGACGATATCGTTGATGGACGTGCAGCAGCTCGCCGGGAAGCCCTCGTAGTTCAGGTCGCCCGGGATGCCGCCATGCCCGATGATGTACTCGTAGACCGCGTGATCGAGCTCTGCCGTCGTGATGCCCGGCTTCACCATATCCGTCATCAGGTCGAGCGCGCCGTTGTTGATGACGGCCGCCGCCTTGATGCCCTCGATATCTTTCTCGTTGTTGATGAGCTTGTGGGGCGGTCTGACCTGCCCGCGGAACACATCGAACTTCATCTCCGCAATCCGCTCGTCATAATCCTCATGGCACTTCTTATACTTTTTTCCACTGCCGCACCAGCACGGGTCATTTCTTTTCATATAACGTAAAACTCCTCTTATCGTATCAAACATAGAGACCACTCATTATTATATGACGTTTTGTTTGGCCTGTCTACGCCGTTTTTCTGCGTATCTTTTACGCGCTTGTACTCTGGGAAAATTGAAAGAATGGTTTTTATCTGTACTTCTCCGGCCTTATGTGAATCGTTATTTTTGCAGACAAACCGCAGACAAAAATAAAGCCCGCACCCGGAAACCCGAGTGCGAGCCTGTTGCGAGAAAAACCTGTCTACTTCTTACTGTGCTGCCGTAGCATCCGCAGCCGTCGCGGTCTGCGACTCTACCATGCTGAGAATCTGCTTGCCAACATACAAGCCGATCTGCACCGCGAACGGGATCACGACCGCATCGCGTACTTTGTCCCAGCCGGATTCGTTTGCCGCCTGCTCTTTGACTTTCGCGACGAACATATCGGCATACTCTTCAATGACCGGTACGCCCGCCTCGATGAAATTCTTGAGGAAATTCTGCTTCGTCTCCTCGACAACATTCAGCGCACCGTCTTTCATCGCATCGAGCGCACCGTCTCTGAAATCTGTCCACTTGCTCATAGTGATTACCTCCAATAACCTGTAAAATATTATCTTCCAAGGCAGAAGCACGCGAATACATACCATAGGGCCATCACAGCCCGCGTGCATCGCGTCCTCCTGCCATCGAAAAGCACCTTGATTGTTACGCCGTCGCGGTACATACAGAGGGCTTCTCCGGCATCCGGGGATTGCGATATGTAGCCATGACGGCAGGATAGCCAGGCAGAGAACGCGGGAATCTTGTCAAGCTCTACGAGCCCTACCCATTCGCCCTTTCCTGCCTGCCTCTCCATCTTCTTTAACGCTTTATGACTCAGCTTTGCTTTCAAGCTGGTTCCCCCTTAAACGTCCATCGGGTCGCAGTCCTCGCAGTCCGGTTCCTCGTCGCCGTGCTCATAGTGGCATAGCGTGCAACAGTAGCGCGCCTCCCATGGATCACAATCCCAGTCGCAAGCATTGCAGGGATAATCCGGATCTTCTTCCATCCTGTCAGCACCTCCGATGAAAACGCACGCGTGCGTTTATGTTTTGCGCATAAACGCAAAACGTGTTTATGCGTGCGATTCGTGCGTAAATGAATCGCAAAAATTTGCGTCCACAATCGAAAAATCGGCACATCATGTACCGATTCGCTTATTCGTTGTAGTAAATATCTGCATCATAAGGGAAATCGTCGCTGTAATGGTCGCTGTACTGCCAGATACGCACGCGCCCCGGGTACTCATCCGCGAGGTCGTTGTAGCTGCTGTACTGTGCCGACCAGAGGGGCACGTAGTCGGGCAGGGAATCGACGTCGATGTAGTGTGCGCCGTCCTTGCTGAGCCAGTTCCACGACGCGTAGATGCCCTGATACTGATGCCCGTAATCTGTGAGCCGGTTAAGGAACGTCATGCAGCACTCCGTCACGTCGCCCGCGGTCATGCGCTGACTCTCTGCATCATACCAGATGCCGAGCTCCGGCGTCTGGCCGTTCAAGTACTCCTTGACCCATTCCGCAACGGTATCGGCTTCCCGTACTGCTTCATCATGCGTGCAGGCGTGCGCGTAGTAATAGATGCCGTATTTCAGCCCATAGGCTACCGCGTTATTGACGTGCTCGACGAACTTGCTATCCATCGTGTCCCGCTCGCCGATCTTCAGGATGACGCCGCCGATGCCGTCATCGATAAGCCCCTGCCAATCCACATTCTCCTGCCAAGCCGATAAGTCGACTACCTTCATTTCTTCTGCTCCCCTTTCTTCTCATTTCCGATGCGGAACCGCTTCGGGAACGGGCACATCTCGAAGAGACTGTCCTCCATCTCGTCAATCTGACTCATGTAGAAACGATGCCGCCG
>Ga0310695_10012731_pt1 | contig 11707 bp, 9 predicted proteins | sample RumenRJG_04DNA_FD_203882 | JGI IMG/M metagenome (GOLD analysis project Ga0310695, IMG submission 203882) | Bovine rumen microbial communities from Lethbridge, Alberta, Canada - RJG_04 (v2) (version 2) | ecosystem: Host-associated > Mammals > Digestive system > Stomach > Rumen | place: Canada... | reverse complement strand
AGCTCAAACGCGAGACGGTCATGAAATCCTCCGAAACGCGAAGCAAACTGTTCCCACAGGCGGTAAAACCGCTCCTGGTATGCAGGCTCTTCGAAGAAACCGGATTCCTCTTCTCCATCGTCAAAACTGAAGCCATATGTCTTATGGAGATCAAGGACCATATTCAGTCCATAGCGTCCGCACCAGTCTATCACGCGCTGGATGCGCCCGAAGCCTTCTTCCAGGTAGTTTCCCGCAATGTCTTCCACAAGATCATAATCTACGGGCAGGCGTACATGGTCAAGACCCCATTCACTGATCTGTGCTATATCACTTTCCCCTATAAATGTGTCATAGTGCTCATCCGTGTGGTCACACTGCGAGAACCATCCTCCCAGGTTGACCCCGTGCATAAACCCGTACATAGACTTCATCCCGTTCACTCCCTTTCCTTTTATGAAACAGATATTAATTAATTATATTCCTGCAAGTCGCCTATGTCACGCTTTCCCAATATATGGTAAAATCTTAAAGATAATAAAAAAAGAAGGGGGATAACGATGGACAGCAAAGGAATGAACAATCACGTAAAAGTAGGAATGCTCGGTATAGGTAATGTCGGAAGAGGAACATACCAGGCCCTTGAGATGAATCATGACAGGATCCTTGAGACTACCGGATTCGATATCGAGATCGTCAAAATACTTAACCGCCATCCGGAAAAAGACCGCGGCATAGATATTCCTAAGGAAAAGTACACGGCAGATGTCAATGACATCTTTAACGATCCTGAGATCAGCATCGTAGTGGAGCTGATCGGAGGCATCGAGCCTGCTACTGAATACATGGCAGAGGCGATCAGACACGGCAAGAGCGTCGTAACTGCAAACAAGGCAGCCCTTGCCGTAAACGGTAAGTATCTTGCCGAGCTGGCTCAGGAACATCATGTATTGCTCAGGTTCGAGGCAGCAGTAGCAGGGGGGATCCCTATCCTGACATCCCTCACCACTGCGCTTTTGTCGAATAGTTTTACCGATGTACAGGGGATCCTGAACGGTACTACTAACTACATCCTCACGCAGATGAGCGAATACGGCAAGGATTATGCAGAGGTATTGAAGGATGCACAGGCAAAGGGCTTCGCTGAGGCTGACCCTACAGCCGATGTTGAGGGCTTTGACGCTGCAAACAAGCTCTCCATCCTGATATCTCTGGTATTCGGTCTCGGGATCGCGCCTGATAAGATCCCGACACAGGGCATCACCGCTATCGGCAGTGAGGATATCGCTTATGCAAAAGAATCGGGTTACAACATCAAGCTGATCGCGAGTGCAAGAGAGAGAAACGGCAAAATGAACTGCAGCGTCAGTCCTGTGATGATGCCTCTGTCACATCCGCTTGCATCTGTCAGCAACGAGTTCAATGCGGTCTTTGTTACCGGCAATGCTGTAGACAGCCTGATGTTCTACGGCAGAGGAGCCGGCCCGCTTCCTACCGGAAGTGCTGTGCTCGGCGATATCATCGGCATCGCGCGCAAGCAGGGTAAGGATTCCGCTTATGACATCGTTCCTCAGCTCAGATATGATTCCGGCCTTGAGTATTCAGAGGAGAGCACAAGCAAGTTCTACGTACGCATGACTGTGACTGAAAAGCCTGGCGTACTCGGCAAGATAACAACGATCTTCGGCAATTCCGGTATCAGCGTGGAGGCTATCCAGCAGAAACCGCCTTATGACAAGAACGGGGAGAGACTTGCAACTCTGATCTTCATCCTATTTGAGGTGGAGAGGACACAGCTGATGGAAGCCTTGGACGAAGTGCTCAAACTCGATGTCACCAAGTCGATAGACAATGTGATCAGAGTTGAAGAGTAATGAAAAACCATTCTGCAACCGCCGGTTGACAGATTGAAAAGCCTGATTGGTAGAGTGCAACCGCCTGAAAGGGTAGATTAAGGGTGCAAAACAAAACAGATGCGGAAGCATTCACGATCAGGGAGGAAACAAAATGATCTTAGCGGATAAAATAATAGAGAACAGAAAGAAAAACGGATGGTCGCAGGAAGAGCTTGCTGACAAGCTCGGAGTATCCCGTCAGTCGGTATCAAAGTGGGAAGGCGCTCAGGCAGTGCCTGATATGAAAAAGATAATACAGATGTCCGAGATATTCGGAGTCAGCACAGACTATCTTCTTAAGGATGAAATTACAGTTCCTGCTGTGGCGGAGTCTCTTCCTGTAGATCCCGGCACGACAGAAGACGAGGCAGTAAAAGTACCGCTTGAGGAAGCGAGCGAGTTCCTTGAGTTCAATGAAAAGGCAGCGGGAACGGTATCTACAGGAGTAATGCTCTGCATACTCTCGCCGATAATCCTGATAACCCTCGGCGGACTAGCGGATGCAGGAAAGGCACCTGTAAGCGAATTTACAGCAGGCATTGGTGGAGTGGTCATACTGATCCTTATAGTCGCTGCAGCCGTCGGCATGTTCCTGTATACGGGATTCAGCGGCAAGAAATATGAATACCTGGAGACTTCTAACATAGATACGGCATATGGCGTGTCGGGCATGGTAAGAGAGCGAAAGGAATCATATGCATCTATCCACAGCAGATGGATGATCATCGGTATCATGCTCTGCATCATTGCGGCTGTGCCACTGCTTATGATCGAGCTTCTTAGATGGGGACATGACGACGGATCGCTTGTCGCTGTCGGTACGGGTGTTATGCTCGCTGTTATCGCCATCGGTGTCAAAATGATCGTAAAGACAAGCATACTCTGGGGAGGCATGGACAAGCTCCTCGAGGAAGGTGATTACACCCGTCTCAATAAAAAGGCCTCAAGGTATGACGGTATTTACTGGGCAATAGCTACTGCTATATATCTCGGATGGAGCTTTATGAGCAACAGATGGGATATCACGTGGCTCGTATGGCCGGTCGCCGGAGTACTGTTTGTAGCATATCATGAAATAATGAGGGCAATAGTAAGGGCCGGACATTAATAATAACAGACAATGGACAACCTATCTGAGCGTGACAGACAAGCGGAAGAATTATCCCGGCAAATATTAACACTTGCATGCAACTCCATACTGGTGCATCTTAGGTTCATGGACCGTGCAGTCGGAAACTTCAGTATCACTGCAGATATGAACTTCAGATTCGCCGGCGCAGCCGGACACCTCTATTACAGTCCATGGAGCCTGATAAGCATGTACAGGGATGATCAGGATCTCGTCAGCCGTAATCTGATGCATTGTATACTGCACAGTATTTTCAGACACAGCATCGTAGGAGACGGTATCGATCAGCTCAGATGGGATCTGGCATGTGACATAGCAGTTGAAAACAGCATAAACGAACTGGAACAGGATTTTCTCAGGACGAAACGTGAGGCAGAGCAGGCTGAAGTGATCGATCATATCAAAAAACAGCTGCCCTACCTTACTGCTGAGAGGATATACAGTTACCTAAACAGCGATGAAGTCACATACGTTCAATGCTATAAATGGAGCGAACTTTTTAAGGGTGATGACCATGACCTGTGGTATGGCGTTGAAAATGCAGAGTATACCATTCCGGTCGATGCTGATCTCGAGCAGCTCTGGAAGGATATAGCCAAGAGGATGCAGACCGAGCTCGAACTCTTCAGAAATGATGAGGGAGCTCTCACACAGAACCTCAGAGAGATCAACAGAGTAAGATACAACTATACGGAATTCCTCAAGCGATTCAGCATCCGCGCAGAGAACATGAGGCTGTCGGAAGAGGAATTTGATAACATATACTATTCATATGGTCTGGAGCTGTACGGAGACATACCTCTGGTCGAACCTCTCGAGTACAGGGACAGCAGAAAGATCAAGGATTTTGTCATAGCCATAGATACATCCGGCAGCGTAGAAGGTGAGATCGTGCAGAAATTCGTGCAGCACACTCATGACATCCTGGCCGGACAAAACAGCTTCGACAGCAGGACTAACCTGTATATTCTGCAGTGCGATGATTGCGTAAGAGACTCAGCGCTTATCACCTGCAGAGAAGATTTTGAAAACTACCTCAGCGGTATGGAGATAAAGGGACTCGGCCGTACGGATTTCCGGCCGGTGTTTGATTATGTGCAAAAATTGATAGATGACCACAAGCTCGATGAAATGCGCGGACTTCTGTATTTCACAGATGGCAAGGGGACGTTCCCTGCAGCAGCACCGGGTTATGATACGGCTTTTATAATCCATAATGACAGCCTTATGGATGTGTGGGTGCCTGATTGGGCTATGAAGGTCGAGATGCCGTCAGGCGAGATAATGAACTTATGAGTGTATTGACGATAGATCCGGCCAAGATACGGGGCGGGCGTCTGATCGAAGGCGCATATGCAGAGGATGAAAGCATCACCTCGGTCATCATTCCCGAAGGTGTGACTGACATAGGAGAGGTAGCTTTCTATGGTTGCAGAAATCTCAGGGAAGTCACTTTTCCTGCAGGTCTCAATTATATACGCGAGGAGGCATTCGGTGATTCCGCAGTCAGAGAAGTCATCCTGCACCCTGGTATGGTCCTGTTAGAGGAAAAAGCTTTCTTCAGCTGCGAGAGACTGAAGAAGTTAGAGATCCCGGACAAGAGAACTGCTGTTGGCAGCGATGCCTTCGGCTGCTGTTATGATCTCTTCGAAGGGTATGTCGCATGCGGTTACCCTGAAAACGCAAAGCACCATGAAGAGCTGCAGTACACCTTGCTGTGGTGCTCGTGCCCTGAGAGGCATGATGAAGATACTTCGGCACGTGCGGCTGCATTCATCCGGGCTAATGAACAGCTTATAATGGAATGGGTGATAGGCCGCGGCAATATACCGGCTATGAGCGGGATCGCGAGATATCAGCTGCTTGAGGGAAATATCGATGCATATATACAGCAGGCTAATCTCGCTGGCAGAAGCGAGATAACCGCTTTGCTGATGTCCATGGCCTGTCACAAAGTAGAAGGAGAGTTCGATCTATGAATATCGCTGAAGCTAAGGAGCAGCTAACCAATACGATCAAGGCCTATTCGATGAAGGACCGGTTCGGGAATTATGTGATGCCTGTACGTGATCAGCGCCCGCTTTTTCTGATGGGTCCTCCGGGAATAGGCAAGACAGAGATAGTCATGCAGGTAGCTGAGGAACTCGGTATAGGTCTTGTAAGCTATTCCATTACTCACCATACCAGACAGTCAGCACTCGGCTTGCCCAAAATAGTACACAGGACATACGGTGACAGGGAATACGATGTGTCCGAATACACCATGAGCGAGATCATTGCTTCCGTATATGATGTCATGGCAGATACAGGTCTCAGAGAGGGGATCCTGTTCCTCGACGAGGTCAACTGTGTCTCAGAGACACTGACTCCGACGATGCTGCAGTTTCTCCAGTTCAAGACGTTCGGAAAGCACAGGGTCCCTGACGGATGGATAATAGTCACAGCGGGAAATCCGGTTGAGTACAACCGCAACGCCAAGGAGTTCGATATCGTGACATGGGACAGGCTCAAGAGAGTCGATATCGAGCCTGACTATGAAGCATGGAAAGCTTACGCATATCTTACAGGAGTCCACGCAAGCATACTGACTTACCTCGAGGCAAGGAGAGGCAGTTTTTATAAAGTAGAGGAAAGCGTCGACGGCAAAAAGTTCGTGACTGCAAGGGGCTGGTCAGACCTGAGCGCCATCATAAGGATGTATGAAGATCTGGACATCAAGGTCGACAGGAAACTGATCGGGCAGTATCTGCAGGATCCTGAGACCGCCGATGACTTTGCTGCATACTATGATCTTTTCAGAAAATACAGATCAGACTACAAGCTTGAGGACATTCTTTCCGGCACAGAGAGCGGGGATATAAGAGAGCGCGCTGCTGCGGCACCTTTTGACGAAAGACTTTCACTTCTCGGACTGCTGCTGGGGATCATCAGAGAGGAGATCTCGGATGTGGTCAGGACGGAAGATATTGCTGCTGAGCTTGTCAAACTGCTCAGGCAGGTCAAAGATGGCGCGGATATAAACGAGACCGCTGATCGGGAGGAAGAGATATATCACCGCTTCCTCAGGATGGGTGTCCTGTCAAAAGATGCAAGGAACAGATACGAGACGGTACTGGAGTTTATGAGAGAACATGCACAGGCTGCAGACTTTGCCGCTGTCAAGGCTGATTACGACCAGATTGTATCGGGAATGAAGGACACGGCCGGAAAAGTGAAAGGGAGATTGGACAACCTGTTTGCTTTCGCAGAAAAAGTGTGGGGGCAGGGCCAGGAGATGGTCATTCTGGTCACAGAGCTGACGATAGGTTTCTACTCATCGAGATTCATAGCAAGATATGGATGCGATGCTTACTATAGAAATAATGAATCACTTAAGCTGTATGAGAGAAAACTTGAGATCCTGAAGAAAGGAGAGAAATTATGGCAGCAAAATACGATGTAGTAGTTGTCGGAGCCGGTAACGCGGGACTCAGCGCGGCTGTAAAGTGTGTGGTCGAAGGAAAGAAGACCCTTCTGATCGACCAGCATAATCTGCCGGGCGGATGCGCATCGAGCTTCAGGAGGGGACGGTTCGAGTTTGACCCGAGTGTCCATGAGATCTGTGATTTCGGCCCGGATGACAATAAGGGCCATGTCAGGCTTCTCATGGAGAGAAACGGTGTCGATGTCGACTGGATCACGGTTCCTGAATGCTACAGGTGCATATCCACTTACTCTGACGGAACACCGATGGATGTCACCATGCCTTGCGGACGCGAGGAATACATAGCAGCTATGGAGAAATATGTTCCCGGCTCAAGAGAGTCTATGGAGAAGTTCTTCGATCTGCTCTTCGAGATAAGGGCGGCAAAGGTGTATATGAATGACGGGACGCCTAATGACGCCAAGTACATGCAGAAGCACTTCCCTAACACATTGAGGTCATGCGGATACGATGCGCTCAAGGTCATGAAGGCTCTGAAAATCCCGCAGAAGGCTATCGATATCATCGGAGTATACTGGCCGTATCTGGGTGTACCTCTCGATACGATCAATTTCTTCCACTTCGGCAATATGATAGACATGTATGTCATCAGGCAGGCGGTTATCCCGCATCATACATCCCATGAGATATCGATGACTTTCATGAACAGATTCTATGAGCTTGGCGGTGAGGCATGGTTCAACTGCAGGGCTGAAGAGTTTCTCTTTGACGGAGACAGGCTGTGCGGCGTAAGGACAAGCCTCGGAGATGTCGAATGCGAGCAGGTACTTGCCAATATCAACCCTGACATAATCGATGCCAAAATGATACCTAAGGAACTCGTTCCAGAGAGAGATAAAAAGCTCTCAGCCGCAAGAGGAAAGAAGTTCAGCACGAAGTTCTGCATGATCTATATGGCACTCAACAGATCTGTTGAGGAAATGGGATTCAAAGATTACTGCGTATTCTTTGCAGAAACGGCAGATTCACGTAAAGAATACGAGTACATGAAGAGCATCGATAATGACTACAATATACTGATCAGCTACAATAACCTGATACCTGACTTTTCACCTGAAGGGACATGCGTGATCAGCTTCACAAAGCTCTTCAGCGAATCCGACGACTGGGCAAAGCTCACACCGGAAGAGTATTACAAGGTCAAGGACAAGATGATCGCTAAGTGCATCGACGATGTGAAGAAGAATCTCGGCATCGACGTCACCCCGTATATCGAAGAGGTCGAGGTAGCTACACCGATGACATTCGCGAGATATCTCGGAACACCGGATGGTACTCCGTACGGCTTTGAGTTAAGCGACTGGGACGGCATCATCGCAAGGATGATGAACATCGAAGCGGACTTCACCATCAAGGGACTCCGCCACATTGGTGCCGGCTCATTCATGGCTGACGGCTATTCATCCACGTGGATCAACGGAGACCTGACCGCTGCACTTGCCTGCAGGGAGATGAAGGAAGGAGGTAACAAGTAATGTCACTTAATTTCAAAGTGGGTCTTATCGGACTCCTCGACATGCTCAAATTTGCCAACCTCGCCAAGGACAGAGAGAAGATCATCGCGGCGGCTCCGGCAGAAGAGATAAAGGCGGATTACCCTGTTAACAATTTTGCCAAAGCGATGCATCCTGACTTCCAGCAGTTCATGATCGACGGGATCATCGACCATAAAGCTGCCGGCGCTAAAACTTTTGTGCTGAAAAGAGCAGACGGCAAGCCGGCTTCGTATTTCAGAGCAGGCCAGTATATCTCATTAAAGCTCCCTATCGGAGACAGTTTTGTCACACGTCCTTACTCAATATCCTCATCACCTAAATGGGCACTCGACGGCAAAGTCTGTGTCACGGTCAGAGCAAATCCCGGCGGGTTCGCCGCAGACTGGATGCTCGACAACTTCAAAGCGGGTGATGAAGTGAAGGGGTCTGAAGGACTCGGGTCATTCTATTATCAGAAATACAGAGACGCTGACCATGTCATAGCTCTTGCGGGAGGTTCCGGCATCACACCGTTCCTTTCGATGGCATACGCTATCAGAGATGGGATAGAGGATTTTAAGCTAACTATCCTGTTCGGCAGCAGGACAGAAGAGTCGATCCTGTTCAGAAAAGAGCTTGACGACATCGCAGCCCAGACTGACAAGGTCAAAGTCGTTCATGTCCTCTCCGATGAGAGCAAGGACGGATTTGAGAACGGATTTATCACCGCTGATCTTATTAAGAAATATGCGGGAGATGAGCCATACAGCGTGTTCATCTGCGGTCCTGAGGCCATGTATCGTTTTGTCGATAAGGAAGTAGAAAAGCTCGGTCTTGACAAGAAGTTTGTCCGTCAGGAGTTCCTCGGCGCAACTAAGACCGTATGGGAGAAGCCTGGCTATCCTCAGGACAAAAAGGATAAAGTTTTCAAACTGACAGTGAAGCAAGGACCTGATGAGTATGTCTGCGATTGTTCAGCGAATGAGCCGATCCTCGTTGCGATCGAGCGTGCAGGCATCAAAGCTCCGTCAAAATGCCGTTCCGGCGACTGCGGATGGTGCCGCTCAAGAGTCACATCAGGTGAAGTGTTCATACCTGAAGAGACCGATGGCAGAAGATGGGCAGACAAACAGTGCGGAGAGATCCATCCATGCACCAGTTTTGCGCTTTCAGATATAACCATCATCGTACCGGGTGAATACTACTGATGACATGCTGACCGGAGTAATGGGATAAAAAAGGGGAGTAATTATGAAACACTATATTATAGTCAAATGGAAAGATCCTGCTGAAATGGCCGGCAAAGCCGGGGAGATCCAGGAACTGTTCAACGATACACTCAGCATCGAGGGAATAAACGCTGTAACGGTGCATCCTTCCTGTTCTGACAGGTCCAACAGACACGATCTGATGATAGAGATGGATATGGACCCTGCAGCGCTGCCGGCATATGATGCCTGCACGCCGCATAAGGAATGGAAAAAGAATTACGGCGAATTCATACTTCAGAAGACCATCTTCGACTGCGAGTAATTCAGTAAACGATTGATATAGGTAATAGTCTCGCTGCAAAGTATTGAAAGAGTCAATTTGTTATTATTCCTACCAGAACATAGAATTTTTATGTTAGAGACAGATCGGTTTCAAAATAATAAATAGGGGAGGAACTAATAATGTCAATTGAACTGGAATATGCATTAGAGCATAAGAATGATCCTGCTGTACTTTGCTGCAGAATGGAGCCGGGTGAGATCTCTCACCACAATCTTGAAGATCCGGCTATTTTCCCTGATCTTATCGACACAGGGCTGCTCAATATCGATGGCTGCATCACGATCGGACAGGCTATCGGAGCAACACTCAAGGAGACATCTGACTCCCTGACACCGCTCACACCTGCTATCGTTGACAATATTCAGGATCCTGATGCGGGAGAGGGCGGCGAGGCTGCTCCTGAAGAAGCACCTGCCGAGGCAGCAGCTACTGTTGCAGTTCCTGCAGGCACACAGGTACAGTTCTCAGGCGGATATGTCAAGCTCTACATTGCAGAGGGCAAGGACATCTCGATCGAGTTTCCGGTATAATTCAGGAAAACGTATCTTAGCTGAATAACGATTCCAGAGACAGTTGCATATCATATGCAGCTGTCTTTGTTATTTGTGTTATTATATGGTCAGAAATAAATAATTATTTCATGAGAATGAGAGGACCACTATGAACGAAGTTAAAAGACCACAGAAATCACTGATATATTTCTATGTGATCATGCTTATTCTGATGCTCGTGTTCAATTCCCTGATAGCTCCTATGCTCTCAAAGCAGGAGATCAAGGAAGTCGATTACGGCACATTCATGACAATGACTGAAAACAAGCAGATCAAATCCGTACAGATCCAGGAGAACCAGATACTCTTTACCAGCAAGGATGGAGATACGATATACCGTACAGGAGTCATGAACGACCCTGACCTGGTCAACAGGCTCCATGAATCCGGTGCTGAATTCACAAGCAAGATAGTTGAGCAGATGTCGCCTCTTGCGAGCTTCCTGATCAGCTGGGTGCTCCCTATTGTAATATTTATCGTTCTCGGTCAGTATCTGAGCAAAAAGATGATGGACAAAGCAGGCGGCGGCCCGGGGTCCATGATATTCAATATGGGCAAGAGCAATGCAAGAGTGTATGTAAAGTCCTCTGACGGCATCAGCTTTGCAGATGTTGAAGGTGTCGATGAGGCTGAAGAAAACCTCCAGGAGATCGTGGATTATCTGCATGATCCTACTAAATATCAGGAGATCGGTGCTTCAATGCCTAAGGGCGTACTGCTTGTAGGTCCTCCGGGAACAGGAAAGACCATGCTCGCAAAAGCCGTGGCAGGCGAAGCTAACGTGCCGTTTTTCTCCATGTCGGGTTCTGAATTCGTCGAGATGTTCGTCGGTATGGGCGCTTCTAAGGTCCGCGATCTGTTCAGTCAGGCTAAGGAAAAGGCTCCGTGCATAGTGTTCATAGATGAGATAGATGCAATAGGACAGAAGAGGAACAGCGGTAACATCGGCGGCAATGATGAGAGAGAACAGACACTCAATCAGCTGCTGACAGAGATGGATGGATTCGAGGGCAACAGCGGAGTAATAATCCTTGCTGCGACCAACAGACCGGAGTCACTCGATCCGGCACTGACACGTCCGGGACGTTTTGACCGGAGAGTACCTGTAGAATTGCCTGACATCAAGGGCAGAGAGGCTATACTCAGGGTGCATGCAAAAAAAATAAAAGTAGAAGATAATATCGACTATTATGCCATTGCAAAGATGGCATCAGGAGCATCCGGCGCGGAGCTTGCCAATATAGTAAATGAGGCAGCTCTCAGAGCTGTGCGTGACGGGCGCAAAGCTGCAAGCCAGACAGACTTTGAAGAGAGTATCGAAGTAGTCATAGCAGGATATCAGAAGAAGAATTCCATCCTCAAGGATGATGAAAAGAAGAAAGTCGCATACCATGAGATAGGACATGCTCTCGTAGCGGCAAAGCAGACCGATTCAGCTCCTGTCCAGAAGATAACCATCATACCGCGCACATCCGGCGCTCTTGGCTACACTCTGCAGGTGGATGATGGTGACCGTTATCTGATGAGCAAGGAAGAGCTCGAAAACAAGATAGCGACTCTTGCGGGCGGCAGAGCTGCTGAAGAGATCGTGTTCAATTCTGTCTCTACCGGAGCATCCAACGATATCGAGCAGGCAACGA
>Ga0310695_10012730_pt1 | contig 11707 bp, 5 predicted proteins | sample RumenRJG_04DNA_FD_203882 | JGI IMG/M metagenome (GOLD analysis project Ga0310695, IMG submission 203882) | Bovine rumen microbial communities from Lethbridge, Alberta, Canada - RJG_04 (v2) (version 2) | ecosystem: Host-associated > Mammals > Digestive system > Stomach > Rumen | place: Canada... | reverse complement strand
GGCATCAGCTCTATCAATGCCAATGCTCAGCCGCTCATCGTCATCGACGGTGTCATCTACGACCAGCAGTATGGTCGCACCATGCTCCACGACGGTTTCTATAATGACATCCTTGCAAACATCTCGCCTACGGATATAGAGAAGGTTGAGGTGCTGCAGAACGGTACTGCCCTCTATGGTGCCAAAGGCGCTAATGGCGTTATACTCATCAACACCCGCCGCAATCACTCTATGGCTACACGCATTACTGCCAGCCTTTCAGGTGGAGTGACTTTCGAGCCAAAGACCTTTGACGTGATGAATGCGTCCCAGTATCGCAGCTATGCCAGCGATTTGCTGCAGACCACTAACACTACACTCACCAAGTTCAAGTTCCTCGATGACTCACCATCTAACTACTACTGGCCACAGTACAACAACAATACCAACTGGCGTGACCACGTTTATCGCACTGCCTTCACTCAGAACTACAGCATCAATATCGAGGGTGGTGACGAAGTCGCTGATTACAATCTTTCTCTTGGTTACATCGATCAGCAATCCACACTTGATAAGAACAAGATGAACCGCATCAACATTCGTTTCAACTCCGATATCCATATAACCAAGAAGTTGGATATACGCTTCGATGCATCATTTGCTAACCAAACACGTAATCTGCGTAACGACGGCGCACCCGAGAACTATACCGAAGGCACTCCCACATCAGCCGCCTTCCTCGCCTATGCCAAGTCACCTATCATCAGCCCATGGACGTTCTCCGCCGGTAAGATTCGTGAAGGATTTGTCGATGTGTCAGATGAGACCTATCTTGATGAGGCACTCTCAGGCTATAGTAACTACAACTATAAACTCGCCAATCCACTCGCACTCAATCAGTACAGCGATGCCGAAAACAAGAACCACTTCGAGAACTCCATGGTCAATCTCGCCATTCGTCCGAAGTTCCAGTTTAACTCCCATCTCTCACTCAGTGAGCACTTCAGTTATAACCTCGTCAACACTAATGAGAAACTGTATATCCCCCACAATGGCGTACCCAGCTACTATGTGGCTAGTGTGAACAACACTGTGCAGAACGAGGTGCGTTCCATGGCCGCTAAACAGAACTCCATCATGAGTGACACCCATCTCGCCTGGAACAACCGCTATGATGCTCATAACATAAACCTCTTTGCAGGTGCTCGCTTCAACTGGGAAGACTACACACAGACAGCACAATTGGGCTATAACACCACTAATGACAAGATGCCTGCCATCAGCTCTTCGCTTGACAATGCCACACCTTCTGGCTATTCTAACAAGTGGAAGAATATTGCATGCTATCTGCACGCACAGTATGACTACCTGCAGCGCTACTACCTCCAGCTGAATGCGGCCGCTGAGACCTCCTCACGTTTCGGCCGCGATGCTGACCACTCTGTGAAACTCTTCGAAGTGCCTTGGGGCATATTCCACGGCGCTCAGGCCTCATGGGTCGTTACCAACGAACCATGGTTTGCCGCTGTAAATGGTATTGACTACCTCAAGTTGTCAGTGGGCTACGACGTCAGCGGTAACGACGATATCGATTACTTCGCTGCACGTAGCTACTTCGCCTCTCAGAACTTCATGCAAGACGTGTCAGGTCTGTCATTTGCCAACATTGGCAATACCCATCTGCAGTGGGAGACAACCACACGCTTCAATGCCGGTCTCGAGGCCAACTTCCTCGCTAACCGCCTCAATGTGCGTCTGAACTATTTCCGCAGCAAGGTGGATAACATGCTCATGTATCAGCCTCTGCACTTCACGACCGGTCTGAGAAACAACTGGTCTAACGACGGCGCAATGAAAAATGAAGGCTTCGACATCTCGTTCAATGCCAAACTGCTTGCGCTGAAAAACTTCCAGTGGGAGCTGGGCGCCAGCATGGGCCACTATAAGAATAAGGTCACTCAGCTGCCCGATGGAGACAAGGCTGTAGAGACCAGAGTCTATGGCGCAACTATACGCACTGCTGTGGGACAGACAGCAAACCTCTTCTATGGCTATCGCACCCAGGGAGTGTTCTCTACCAGTGAGGAAGCTGCCGCTGCCAACCTTTATACAATGGCTGCCGACGGCGTCACACGACAGTATTTCGCTGCCGGTGACGTTCACTTCACCGATATCAACCTTGATGGACAGATTTCTGATGCTGACCGTATGGTTATTGGCGATCCTAATCCAGATATCTATGGTAACATATTTACCTCACTGGCTTACAAGCACTTCAAGCTCGACGTGCGCTTCAACTACTCGCTCGGCAATGATGTATATAACTACATGCGTCAGCAGATGGAGAGCGGCTCCCGCTTCATGAACCAGACAACAGCTATTACAAGCCGGTGGCAGACTGAAGGACAGCAGACCGACATGCCACGTGTTACCTTCCAAGACCCCTTGGGCAACAGTCGCTTTAGCGACCGCTGGATAGAGGATGGCAGCTATCTCAAACTGAAGACAGTCACACTCTCATATACCTTGCCCATGAACACCCAGTTCATTCAGGGATTGCAGTTCTGGATTCAGTGCGACAATGTGTTCACACTGACGAAATACTTAGGCAGTGATCCTGAGTTTGCCATGACCAACAACATTATTGGTCAGGGCATCGATGTCGGTCGTCTGCCACAGAGCCGTACACTCGTGGCTGGTGTGAAGATTAATCTGTAATTTCGAATTGAAAACTGAAAAATATGATTACCAAGATAAACAACATTTTCAAAGGCTGTCTCCTAGGCTGTGCCCTTAGCTTAGTACTTACCTCCTGTAGCGACTTCCTTTACGACGATTCCGATATCGTGGTTTATGCCGACCGCGACCACCTCACGAGTGATGGTGACACACTGTGGTCTGTGGCAGGTATTATCAACAAGATGCAGGCAGTGGCCGACCGCACCATTCTTCTTGGTGAGCTACGTGGTGACCTCGTCAGTGTGACAGCTAACACGGAGAATGATCTGCGTGACCTCGCTTCGTTCACCACAAAGAGTGGCAACAAGTATAACTCACCCTCTGACTACTATGCGGTCATCAACAACTGCAACTACTTCATAGCCAAAGCCGACACAGCTTTGAAGAACAACCGAAATGAGTATATCTTCATGAAGGAATATGCAGCAGTGAAAGCCTTCCGCGCATGGACCTACCTGCAACTGGTGACTATCTACGGACAGGTTCCACTCGTTACTGAGCCTATACTCTCTAAAGAACAGTCGGAACAAAACTTCCGTCAGTGTGGCATTCAGGAGATTTGTCAGTATTTCATTGATGACATTGCGCCTTATGCTGAGGTGGAGACACCGGACTACGGCACCATTCGCAACACCGAGTCACGTCTCTTCTTCTTCCCTGTCTATGTACTTCTTGGCGACCTGAACCTTTGGGCAGGCAACTATCGTGCTGCAGCTGAGAACTACTACAAGTATCTTACTAAGCGTAACGGACGCAACTCGGCATTCACCACAGGTCTCAACAGCGTGCGCTTCCAGCAGAACGACAATCACTGGACTAGTACTTCCGACGCTTGGTCCTCACAGTTCTCTATGACAGCGGAGCAATATACTGCTGCTTCGGAGATCATCACCATGATTCCAGGCGACTCTATCCCTTCTGAGGGTAACTATAGTCAGTTGCGTAATCTGTTCAACTCCAACGATGCAAATGACTACAAAGAGAGCATTGTTGCTTCACAGACCCTCTATGACCTTTCAGCAGCACAGAAGTATTGTCACTACAGCTCTGGTGGAGAGTATGTCATCGCTCCCTCTAACCTTATAGAGAACCGCAATGGAGATTTGCGTCTTCAGGCTTGCTTCCAGATCAGAAATAACATGAACGTGAAGCTTCTCAATGGCAACACGGTGACTAGCATGGTGACAAACAGTAAATATATGTCACGCAATATCCATGTGTATCGTCGCGCGGTAGTCTATCTGCGTCTGGCTGAAGCTCTTAATCGTGCCGGTTTTCCACGCTTTGCGTTCCAGATTCTGAAGTCAGGTGTAAACAACACCGTAATAGCGAACGAAGTGCTGCCTTACTATCCTGCTGATGCTGTCTGGCTGTCAACCTTTGACTTCCGTGATGATCTTTATGTCCTTGAGACCAAAGATCACGCTTTAGGTGAGAATACAATGGGCGTCCACTCTCGCGGTTGCGGCTTCTCTACAGCCAACACTGAGTACGTCATGCCTACCGATACTACACTCTCGGGACAAGCTCTCACCGACTATGAAATGGAGAAGGTGGAAGATCTCATCATTGATGAGGAAGCACTTGAGCTGGCCTTCGAGGGCTACCGCTTCAGCGATCTTATGCGCGTGGCGCTACGTCGTGGCGATAATTCCTATCTCTCTGATCGCATAGCGAAGCGTAGCGGTACTGTCGATGCAGCCTTGAAGTCACGCCTCGATGATAAGAGCAACTGGTATCTTCAGATTGAGAAATGAGAGTAAAGAATTGATATGATACGATTTATTTTTTCTATAGTTCTTGGTATTTCTGTCTGTTCACTTTCTGCACAAAAGAAAATCTATATTCCTAAGGACCTGCAGAAGATGAACATGGAGAGCGACACAGCTCAGTGGAGCTTCAAGCGCTCTGCCGAGACGCGCGACCTTGTGTTCTTCTGGGAGCGTGGTTTCGGTCATGACCTGCAAGATGTTCCCCAACTGGAGGGTAAGCCGATGAACATTAATCTGTCTGTACTAATGGAGCGCCTACAGTCGTTCTATACATTTTTCCGCGACACTCTCGGCTTCGGCAATTCCAACAGTCATGCTGACCATTATAAGATGATGGTCATGCTGATGTATTCTCTCGACGGCACTGCCTATGGCGGCACCTACGATGACTTTATTGGCGGACTATGGGTCGCACCAAACCGCATCCAAGATAAGACAATGAACTGCATGGCTCATGAGCTGGGTCACTCTTTCCAACTGCAGATACCAGCCGACAAAGCCGGCGATGCATGGGGCGGTAGCGGCTTCTATGAGATGACATCGCAGTGGATGCTATGGCAGGTAAATCCATGGTGGTTGCGTGATGAGAACTATCATTTCGAGGCTTTCAAGCGTCTCACACACAAGGCCTATCTCGCTATGGAGAATATATACCATTCGCCATATGTCATACAGTGGTGGAGCGATCTTCGTGGACGTAAGACCATAGCTGAGCTCTATCGTCAGGGACGTCGTGGCGATGATCCGGTAATCACGTATAAGCGCATGTTCAACTTGTCTCAGCAGCAGTTCTGCTATGAGATGCTTCGCGGCTATCAGCATCTGGTAGATTTCGACTTCAAGCATGCCCGTAAGGAGACTCGTCCCTATGCTCAGACATGGTCCACACGCTTAGACACTTTGTGTACTGGCTGGTTCGTTCCTAAGGACACGCTTGAAGACTATGGCTTCCACATCATCCCGCTCACAATAGGAAAAAAGATGCCTCGGCCGCGTGTTGTGACGACCGGTAAGACTGCCGAAAGCTCTGTGATGTGGGCGCTTGTAGGCATTGATAATAAGGGATGTCCCGTCTATGGGGAACCCGGGCAGAACCGCCTTGCAGATAAAGATCTGCAGAAGCTCTATCTCGTCGTGATGGGGGCTCCCAAGGAACACAGGTCACTTTACCAGCCTTTTAACGAGGAAGATAAGAGTGCTGGGGACGATGCTCCACGTCATTATCTCTACAGACTGAAATACTGAAATGCTGATGAAGAAAGTACTGATTTTTTTATGTTTGCTGTTAGTTACAGTCTCTGTAGCAGCCCGCGATGACTATCGCTACCGAAAACTGACCATGAGCGAGGGTCTGGCATCCAATACTGTTCGCAACATTGTGCAGGATGACTACGGCTATCTGTGGTTCGGTACAGATAATGGCCTCTGCCGATATGACGGTCATCGCATCCAGACCTACCGTATCACAACAAATATAATTAATCAATATGTGTCATCGCTGGTCATCAGCGGTGACATACTCTTTGTTGGTACTGATGAAGGTGTTTTCAGTTTCTCGCTTAAGGACAGCCGCTTTGAGCGCCTCTCAGCTGATATCATGTCAACAGTTACTCACCTTGCCATTGATCACGACCAGCAGCTCTGGGTGGCAACGGCCAACAATGGCGTTTATTGTCACTCGATGAAGACCGGACAGACGCGTCACTATGCTCGTGCTGCAACAAATAATCATGTTGACTTTATCATGGCTGACAGTGAGAACCGTATATGGACTATCAGCAATGCCAATCCTATGTCAGTGCAACGGCTAAACCGTCTGCATGATGCTTTCGAAGCCGTAGCCTTACAGTCTGATGTGCCTTACAATGGTCTGTGTATGCTCGAGAGCCGTGATCGCCACATCTATCTCGGTACATGGACTAATGGACTGATGCAGATGCATGCTGATGGTAGTCTGAAGCAGGTTATCAATCCGCAGCTCACTGGTGAGGGCTTCCACATTCATACGCTTTTCCAGTTTGCTGATGACCAGATCTATATTGGGTGCGACGACGGCCTCTTGTGCTACAATCCCATAACAGGCGAAACAGTAAACATGTTCCGTAAACAAGGCATTAGCGACCGCTTTGTCTATTCTATAGCCACTGACAAGGAACGAGGCCTATGGGTAGGCACGTTCTATGGCGGTGTGAACTATTTCTCGCCTGTTGGTGACCGCTTCATGTCCTACACTAAGCAGGATGGACTCTCTGGCAATGTCATCTCGCGTTTCTGTGAGGATGGTGAAGGAACGGTCTGGATGGCCAGTGACGACGGTGGTCTTATGCGTTTCCTGCCTGCCGAGAAGCGCTTTGTCAGTTATCCTCACCAAAAGGAGTTGTCTGCTCTCAATGTCCATGCCCTCGCACTCAAAGGCAATCAGCTCTGGATAGGTACTTACTCTAGTAGTGTATATGTCTTGAACATCGCTACCGGACAGTTGCGCCACTATGGGCATGACGGCAAACCGAACAGCATCAGTGATTACAGCTCCTATGCAATACATCACGACAGTCATGGCCGTACATGGATTGGTGGTATGCGTGTTTTCACACTCTATAGGCAAGATACTGACGACTTTGAAAAAGTAATAGATATAAACTCCATAATCATTGACATCGATGAAGATGCTGATGGATCGCTTTGGATGTCAACACAAGGCGAAGGCCTGTGGCACTATTCGCCCGACAAACATCAGCAGAAGGTCTATCATCACAGCGCAGACGACCCCCATTCACTGCCAGATGATCAGGTCAACTGTGCACTGATTGATGCCGCAGGCCGGTTGTGGGTGGGCACCATGAATGGGCTTTGCTATTATGATGTAACCCATGACAGCTTCGAAATAGTCGAGCTGGACGATCAGCCAGTCAATGTGATGGGCATTGTCGAGCAGTCAGGCTCGTTATGGCTCTCTACTGAGCACGGACTGTTGCGCTATGAACCCAAAGAAACTAAATTGGCTGTACACCATTTCACGCTTGGGGATGGGCTTGTCAGTGAACAGTTCATTCAGAACTCTTGTATGAAGGCAAGCGATGACCGTCTCTATTTCGGTGCTACTAACGGCTTCAACACATTCTACCCTTATAATATTAAGGTCAATAATTCTGAGACACCAGTATATATTACTTCCCTTGAGGTGCTCAACCGTCAGGAGCGAACGGTTGAAGGCTATCCGCTCGATCTTTCGTTCATCAGTAATATAGATTTCGACTATGCAGATGCGCGTATGCTCAGCTTCTCATTCGTGTCACTGAGCTACTGCTCACCAGGGAAGAATCACTATGCCTACAAACTTGAAGGCTTTGATAGCGAATGGAACTATGTTGGCACACAGCATAAGGCAACCTATACCAACCTTCCCGCTGGCACCTATACGCTGCGAGTAAAGGCAACGAATAACGATGGCGTATGGTCGTCTAAAGAGGCACAGCTGAAGATTACTGTCTATCCACCGTTGTGGTGGAGCTGGTGGGCGCGTCTGCTCTATCTGCTGATCATTGCTGCACTCATCTGGTATTACGTCCATATGCGCCTATTGCGTGCCGAGAACCGCCATCAGCGAGAACTGCAGAGAGTGAGAGAGCAAAATGAAAACGAGAGCCGTGAAGCACGCCTGAATTATTTCACCATGATTGCTCATGAGATCCGCACACCAGTATCCCTCATAATTGCACCTCTCGAGAAACTTAAGAACAATCTTTCCACATCCATACAGGGCAGCGACAACAGCCTCTCACAGCTCGACATCATCGACCGTAATGCACACCGCCTACTCGATCTCGTCAACCAGCTCCTCGACTTCCGTAAGGTGGAACAACAGAGCCTCATCATGCATTTTGCCTCACATAACGTCAGTTCGCTGATACACAGCGTCAGCGAACGTTTCGAACCTACATTCGAACAAGGCGGAAAACAGTTTACCACCGTCTATCCACCAGAGCGCCTCTCAGCCATTATTGATCGTGAGAGTATCATTAAGGTTATTAGCAATCTGCTCACCAATGCCAACAAATATTCAAAGTCTAAGGTAGAGCTACGATGTACCATAGACCCTGACGAGACACACTTCCGTATAGAGGTAACAGACGATGGTATAGGCATACGTCCTGAAGACCGCCAGCGAATTTTCGCACCGTTTTATCAGGCAGAGGGCAACAAACCTGGAACAGGAATCGGACTTAGCATAGTCAAACGCATTGTCGACCTCCATCACGGAACGATTGATGTTGATTCGGAGTTGGGTAAGGGCTCCACCTTCCGAATTATGCTCCCCATTCAGCAAGAAGAAGTGGATCTGACAGAAGAGAAAGTTGTGAACACTTTGCCGATTGGCGATAATGAGGTCTCTTCAGTCAACACTGCCAATGACGCTGCTCTGCAATCAGCTGATGACGGACAGACCGACAAAGAGTCTGCCAGTGCTACTTCCTATATGCTCATCGTCGATGACAATGAAGACATGGTTAAGTTCCTCTACGACCATTTCAGCCATTATTACCGTGTGCTCACTGCCCTCGACGGTGTAGAAGCACTATCACTGCTCAGCAAGCATGAGATAAGCATAATCGTTAGCGACTGGATGATGCCCCGCATGGATGGTCAGGAATTGTGCCGAAGAGTGCGCCTTAATCCACTCACCAGCCACATACCGTTCCTTATGCTAACAGCTAAGACAGACAATAAGTCGAAGATAGAAGGCATGAATATCGGGGCCGATGTGTATATAGAGAAACCGTTCTCTGTGGAATATCTTGAGGCATGCATTGCTAACATCTTGCTTATGCGCCGCCGACTCATGCAGAAGGTCAGCTCTGAACCATTGGAAGGTTTGGCTCAGATAGGTACCACACAGGTGGACAGCGAGCTGCTGACGAAGATGAACGAGATTATTGAGGAGAACGTGGCAAACGCAAACCTCAATGTTAATTTCCTTGCTGAGCAACTTGGTATAAGTCGCAGCGGACTCTTCGCCAAGATAAAGTCGCTCACAGACATAACACCCAACGAGATGATTACTGTTGTGCGTCTCAAGCGTGCTGCCATCCTCCTTCAGGAGGGAAAATACCTTGTGAGCGAGGTCGGTTACATGGTAGGCTTCTCCAGTCCGTCTTATTTCTCCAAGTGTTTCCAGAAACAGTTCGGCGTTAAGCCGGGAGACTATGTGAAAAAGTCGTCTCTTGCTTAAATGATGCCCAGCTGATGCAGGAATACCAGCACTATGCCGATAGGACATATGTAGCGCACGGTAAAGACAAACAGCAAGAACAGCTTGGCGTTAATCGAGCCTTGGTTGGTAAATTCCTCGAAGACAATCTTGCGGGGAATGAACCATCCTACGAAGATGCATGTCAGCATGCCGCCAAGTGGAAGAAGAATGTTTGCCGTGAGCTGGTCGCAGAAGTCCATCAGCGACAGTCCCATAATCTTCAAACTATCCCATGCTCCAACAGACCATGCGCAGAACACGCTGATACATGATGCCGTGAGTGTGATGACAAAGGAAGCATTACGACGCTTCATGTGCATCTCCTCGGTGAAGAAAGCTGTGCCTATCTCGTGCATGGAGATGGTGCTGGTCAGTGCGGCAAAGACCAGAAGGGCATAGAACATGATGCTTACTACATACTCCACAACGGGTATCGCACCGAATGCCTGCTGGAAGACGTTTGGCAGGGTGATGAATATGAGTGAAGGACCACTGTCAGGGTTGATGCCTACCGATGCCGCTGCAGGGAAGATCATGAGTCCCGAGAGTATGGCAATGAACGTGTCGAGCACTGAAATCTGTGCTGCGGAGCCGAGCAGATTGGTGTCGCGCTTGAAGTAGCTTGCATAGGTGCACAGACAGGCAGTGCCTAACGATAGTGAGAAGAATGCTTGTCCTAACGCTTCAAGGAAAACATGACTGTTTAGTTTTGAAAAGTCGGGCTTGAAAAGAAACTCCACACCTTTCCAAGCATTAGGTAGTGAACAAGAGGCGATGACAAGTATGACGAGCAATATGAGCAGTATGGGCATCAAGAATTTCGATGCTCGCTCAATGCCTTTCCTCACGCCGCGCACCACTACCATATGGGTGATGATGATGAAAGCTAAGGCCCATATGACAGGTTTCACTGGATGGGAAGCAAATTGCTGGAAGTAGGTCTGGGCATAGTCTGCCGACCCTTGCACGTGGCCCAACAGTGAGGCATAAAGATACTGCAGGCACCAACCAGCCACCACTGCATAGAAGCCAAGGATTATCGTGGCAGTGAAAATGCCGAGATAGCCAACAAAGCGCCATGGACGTCCTCCTGAAAGATTATCGTAGGCGCGCGCAGCATTTGCTTGTGCGCGACGGCCTACGATGAATTCACTTATCATGCCTGGCAACCCAAGCAGGAGTATGCAGGCAATATAAACCAAGAGGAAAGCGGCTCCGCCGTTCTCTCCCGTCATATAAGGGAAGCGCCACACATTGCCCAAGCCTACGGCTGATCCTGCTGTGGCAAGTATGATGCCTATCTTACTGCCGAAGCCTGTGCGTTCGGCTTTTGTGCTGTTGTGTGTCAAAGTCTATAGTTTTTGTTAATCGTTTTTCATTCCCAGCTTACCAACGGTCTTTTGTGGTGATGTCGTCACCCCAGCGGTGATCTTTGGGGAAGGGCTGTCCGCCCCATGCCTTGACCTGTGTCCATGGCTCTGCCTTGTCGGTCCAGAAGGGATGGTCGGCAGGCAGTCCGAGAGGCATGAGTGAGAGTGATGTCATGTATAGTTGTTGGTGTACCAGTCGGCTGTCTCTGGCTGGTGTCCACAGAAACCAATGGTGAGGAAGCCGCCGTCGTTGTAGTTGTTCTGCTGGTCATACATGCGGTGCATGACCTTTGTGAGAGCGGCGCGTACTTGTCCGTTTGACAGGTCTTTTGGCAGTTTCTGATACCAGGCCATGAGTGCGAGTGGCTGCAAGGCTGCCATGCGATAAGGTGTAGAGCGTCCGATGACGGGGAAGGTGCCTTCTGGTGAGATGAATCGCTCGAGGATGATGGCGAACTTCTGTGCTCGCTTCAGTGCTCGCTGGTAATATTTGGGGTATTCGAGTCGTGTGTTGGCACGTGCGTCGAGCATGTTCTGCAGTGTTTCGAGATACATGGCATGGAACACGTAGCTGGAGTAGTAGTCGAAGGCGAAAA
>Ga0310695_10012727_pt1 | contig 11708 bp, 1 predicted proteins | sample RumenRJG_04DNA_FD_203882 | JGI IMG/M metagenome (GOLD analysis project Ga0310695, IMG submission 203882) | Bovine rumen microbial communities from Lethbridge, Alberta, Canada - RJG_04 (v2) (version 2) | ecosystem: Host-associated > Mammals > Digestive system > Stomach > Rumen | place: Canada... | reverse complement strand
GACCAAATACCTTAAGTACATTGAGACTCTGGCTCTGGCCACCCAGACAAGTGTCACCATTGGCGGAAACGCCTTTGTAAAGGGTTCGGTATATGGCGGAAGTGAGAACGGTCATGTTCAGCACGATACTCATGTAACCATTCAGGATAATTGCCAGATTGGTAACGGTGACGGTGTAAACCGCCGATACACTGATGCTGAATGGGAGTCTGAGTCACTTGCAGAGTGCGCACATTGGGATTATGATCCTTTAGTTGCTGCGCCCTATGACCCGTATGCAAAGTACAGGAATGCGACAACCGGCAAATACTATTATGATGAGACCTATTCAGATAATGCGTATGCCGAGGGTGGCTCCATTATAGGCTCAGATGGTCATACCTACTACGGTAACGTATTTGGCGGCGGTAGCGGACTTATTCCGTATGCACCCGGCAAATGGCATCTTGCTGCCGGTTCTGTAGGCGGTAATGCCTCTGTAACAATTACTGGCGGTCACATCCTTACCAGCGTATATGGCGGTAACGAGCAGACCGATGTAGCCGGCAATGCCACCGTTACCATGACGGGAGGTACATTGGGTGTTCCGCGTACTGTGGAGGAGATGAAAGCACATCCTGTTACCTGCTACCTGTTTGGTGCCGGTAAGGGTGACCAGCGTATATTCTTCAACACCTGGACCAACGTCAAGAATGCTACTGTCACAGTATCGGCTACAGCCCGCATATTCGGCTCCATATTTGGAGGCGGTGAAGACGGTCACGTGCTTGAGGATGTAGTGGTCAACATTAATAGCGGTCAGGATAAGACCGTTGGTACCAAGACCATAAGGTATCCGTATATTGGAACCACCGGTACATCGTACGTTGACGGTAACGTATTTGGCGGCGGACGCGGATTCAGCGGTGAGGCTCTGACAGCCGGAACAATTGGCGGTAACGTAACGGTCAACATAGCCGACGGAACAATGCTTGGTTCTATCTATGGCGGTGGTCGTCTGGCATCGGTAGGTACCTACTTTACTGATCCTGAAGATCCGTTATACGGTCAGCTTAAGGAGGATAATGACAACGGCACCTACGGTCACGTAACCGTGAACATTAGTGGCGGTACCATAGGTAATGACGTTGAGAATATTCTGGTTGAGCACACTACCGGCGGTAACGTATTTGGTGCAAGTATGGGACGACTCACCCTGCAGGACGGCTCCATAAATGACCTGTGGCCCAAGCTGGCACAAGTCAAGACTGCCACCGTGAACATTACCGGTGGACATATCAAGAGCAATGTTTATGGCGGTAGTGAGTTGGGATCCGTACGTGAAGATACCCACGTAACTATTGGCGGTAAGTATGAGAACGGCACTGTTACGGCACAGGATGGTTATCCTGTCATTGACCGTGACATATATGGCGGCGGTTACGGAAGTAATGACTATACTACCCATACTACTATCCATGTAGCCGGTTACGCACAATCCGAATACACCTATACTCCCATGCAGTGGGCCGGTATGGTTGGTGGCGACACCTATGTAAACATATTGGACGGACAGGTCAAGAAGAACATATACGGCGGCGGTGAGATGGCATCGGTTGGTATTATCGATGTTCTCCATGCCGAAAAGCATCATGATATTACAGACGAAGGTAAATCTACAGAAAAGATTTATGGATTCGGACTTAGCTGGCCATATAAGTTCACCTACCTACCCTATCTGGATAATGGTGTAATTGGTGGAACCACCCATGTTAACATTACCGGCGGACGTATAGGTATGACCGGTAAGGATTATATGGGTCCGTTTGCTGCCGATGGAGTTACACCAATCAGCCCTGTTGACGGACATACATTGACCGATCAAGAAAAGAAAGATGCCCGAATGGACAACGGTGATGTATTTGGAGGAGGTAAGGGACTTGTTGGTGACCGCTATGATATGGCATTCAGTGCAAACGTAAGAAAGACCCAGGTTACAATCAACATTGTAAGTGATGCCCTTCCCACTAACTACAAGGATCAGGAGCATTCATGCCTGCCCGGATCTGTATATGGAGGTGGAGAGAACGGTCATGTAATTGAGGATACACATGTAACCTTAGAAAACGGACTGATTGGACACGCTATCTATGGTGGAGGTAAGGGTAAGGATACCTATACCATGTCACTCCTTAAGATAGGCAAGACAGCGGGATCTACAGTTACTAGCGACTATTACGATGCTGACATTTACAGTATAACAGCCGGTAAGGTTTATGGCAATACAAATATTACCATGAACAATGGTTATGTAATGCGTAATATTTACGGTGGCGGTAATATGGCATCGGTTGGTAAAGGTAACTACTCCGGCGGTCCGGACGATTACTCTGAGTCCGGCTACGGTGAATTGCCTCCAAGAGATGGCAATACTATCAGCAACCTTTGGGAGAACCAAGACTTTATGAACAGCGGTAAGACCAACATTATAATTAACGGCGGTACTATTGGTGTGCTTGGTGAAGAAAAGGATGGCCTGCCCTACGGTAACGTATTTGGCGGTTGCCGTGGCGAATCGGCTCCTAACATATTTGAGTCACCACGCTATCACTACAGTCCGCAGTTCTTCTCTGGTTATGTAAATGAGACTTCGGTTACAATTGGAAAGAGTGACGGAACAGGACCTACCATTTACGGTTCAGTCTATGGTGGTGGTCAGGACGGTCACGTTCGTAGAGATACCAAGGTTGATATTAACGGAGGTATAATTGGTGCTGAATATAATACCGAGAACCGAAAAGCGGCTAAGACTCTTGATAAGAATGCTAGCGAAGAACAGATTGCAGATCACTCAGATCTTAACAGTCTGCACTGGCAGCATCGCGGTAACGTATATGGCGCAGGTTCAGGTATTGGTCAGTATGAGTATGACTTTAACTACAATAGTCGTCACACTGTAAATTCAGATGGAACAGGAGGAGTTGAAGATTATGAATACACCAATCCTCTGAATGGTCGTAAGAGCACTCTTAAGGAGATTGATTACAGTACATCGGCCGGTTCTGTAACCCGCTTTACCGATGTTACTATCAACAACGGTACCATTTACCACAACATTTACGGTGGTGGTTCATTGGCCAGCGTAGGTGCTCCTAAGATTCCGCCAATCAATTATGATAACTATCGCAGAGATGATACTGCCGAAGGACAAACTACCAAGGGTAAGCAGAGCATGAACAAGCTTACCATTAACGGTGGTACTATAGGTAACGCAGCAGGCTCTGCCCTGAACTATGGTGGTAACGTTTACGCTGCAAGCCGTGGTGAGAGTGGATTAGGTGATGGATTTGCAACATCAATCTGGACCGAGCTGAATATAACCAACAATGCTGCCAACATTGCAGGTAGTGTATTTGGCGGCGGTGAGGTTGGTACTGTAAAGCAGGGTGTTGATGTTAACATCAGCGGCGGTAACATTGCTCACGATGTATATGGCGGTGGCGCTTTGGCCAGCACCAACACATCGGCAACAACTCAAGATAATGTTACCACCTACCCCAACACTAACATTAATCTTACCGGTGGTAAGGCCAGCAATGTTTACGGCGGTGGTCTGGGAAGTCAAGGTGAGAATCCGGTTGAAGCAAAATCCGGTAATGTAACCATTGAGTTCAACAAGGATCTCAATAATGCAAAGGGCTTTATTGCAAACAAGATATTTGGTGGTAACAACCTGGCAGGTACTCCTCAGGGTCACATTCACGTTCATATCTACGCTACACAGCATCCTGACAAGGCAACTATTGCTGACAAGATTCCAATTGGTGATGATCCGGCAATAGACGCAATTAGCAGATATGATGTTCAGGCTGTATATGGCGGCGGAAACCTGTCAGCATACGTACCTACTGCCAATGATGAGAAAACCGAGGTTATCATAGAAGGTTGTGATGAAACCAGTATCTATCAGGTATATGGTGGTGGTAACGCAGCCCCTGTATCGGCCTCAGAACTTAACATTATTGGTGCTTACGAGATTTACGAAGCATTTGGTGGTGGTAATGGTGCCGATCCATATGAACTGGATGGTAAATGGTACGAGAATCCGGGTGCAAACGTAGGTTATCATAACTATACTCATGTTGTCAAATCTGGTGAGGGTTATAACCCTGACACTCATGGCAATGGCACTGAAGCTAAACCGTATAAGGCAATTGATAATCCTGATGCAGATACTCCTGAAAACCGTAGAACAAATTATGCATACGGATCAGGTATAGCTACTACCGAAGTACGCGGCGGTACAATCCATTATGTATTTGGCGGTAGTAACAAGAGGGGTAATATCAGTACTGCAGCCCTGTCAGTTTATGAGGATGCCGATGATGAGTGCCAAATCAATATCAATGAGACCTACGGCGGTGGTAAGGATGCACCTATGGATGGTGAAATTGACCTGACACTTGACTGCGTCAAGAACATGGATGTGATCTTTGGCGGTGCCAAGAATGCCGATGTCTTTAACAACGTAACACTCAATATTACCAACGGTACCTTCCAGAAGGTATTTGGAGGTAACAACACCAGTGGTGCCATTAACGGTTCCATCACGGTTAACATTGAGGAGAAGGGTTGTGTACCTATTGAGATTGATGAGTTGTACGGTAGCGGCTATCTGGCTCCCTACTCTGTCTATGGATATAAGAAGAAAGCCGATGGTAGTTACGAGACTGAATCTGTATCATATTTGGATGATAATGAACAGACACAGTATCATGATCAGCGCATACCTCTCAAACAAGGTGAAACTGGAGCCTTAACAACTCCTAATAATGATCCGCGCATTAACATTATCTCTGCTACCCGCATCGGTACTGTATATGGCGGTGGTTATCAGGCCAAGGTTGTTGGTTCACCTTATGTCAATGTCAACATGACAAATGGTAAAGTTGAGGTTAAGAATACTGCAACATCGGGTGACCCAGTCTATATGGATGGAAACGACCATGTATACACGAATGTTACAACACAGGATGGAAAGAGTTATGCAACTCTGCAAATCGGTAACATTGGTTCTATCTACGGTGGTGGTAACCTGGCTGACATAGTCGGTGATACACACGTGGAGATAGGTACCGGACGTTGGGTAACATCATGGGATGCTAACGGTAACCCGATTTACGAGACAGTTGATGGCAATGGCGTTAAGTACAGTTATAAAGTTGAGACTGTTGCTGATAAGTACACTACTCAAGAATGTGCTACTAACAATGCTGCTCTACCCGGTGCAATATCCACAGAAACAGAATTAACTGCAGAGCAAGCTCTCAGACTGAATGAGCTGTTATCAAAGACTTATAGCCAAGGTAATCATCCATCTGCACAAGATGCTGAGGATTATAACGCCACATTAGATGGTTATATAACTACTGCCGATGTTAAGACTCCGGCTGTATGGGCATGGTATGACAAGGATGGCATTAAACTTGCTGATCAGACTCAACCTACCCCAGCCCGCTACGCAGCCACTATTACAGGTGATGTATTTGGAGGCGGTAAGGGTAAGGCCGACAACTTTACATGCGATAAGGCCATGATAGGTGATGTTGATGAAGCTGCCGATCCTGCTAAGAGAAACGGCGGTACTAATGTCATCATAGCTAACGGTACTGTTGGTGGTTCTGTCTATGGTGGCGGTATGATAGCCCGTGTAGAAAAGAACACTTCAGTAACAATAGGATTTGAATCCGGAATTGGTAATCCTATTATAGAGAAGGATGTATTCGGTGCCGGAATGGGTGTTGCCACACATGGCTATGCAGGTCTGGTACGCGGTAACAGTTCTGTTATCATCCAGGGCAATTCAAAGGTAAGAGGCAGCGTTTATGGCGGCGGTTTGCAGGCTTCGTTAGGCAGATATTTCATTGCTACGACACCAGCACTCGCAACTTTACATGACGTTGAACAAGGAATGCCTTATGACCTTAAGAGCGGCGGTAAAGCTACTGTAATAGTTCAAGGCAATGCCGAGATTGGTCCTGACAATATGCTGATGACTGATGCGAATGGTCCTAAAAACACAGGCCACGTATTTGGCGCCGGTAAGGGTACAGTACCTTATGCCACTGAGAATCCAGGACGTTATACAATGTCTGGATGGGAAGATTATAGTGGTGATGATAAAGAAGAGGCCTACATTAAGTATATCGAGACTCTTGGTATAACCGACGAGACCGAAGTTACTATAGGTGGAAACGCCTTTATCAAGGGTTCTGTCTATGGTGGTAGCGAGAATGGTTATGTACGCACAAACACCCATGTAACCATTCAGGATAACTGCCAGATAGGTAACGGTTTGGTACAGATGGACGATGACGGTAATTATCTGACAAATCCGCTCAGCATGAACAGGCCTTATTCGGCACAGGAATGGGCTGATGGCCGTTTGTATATGAGTGATTCCGATAGGGATGAATTGAAGACATTGGTTTCTACCACCAATTACACCAACTCTCTGCCTGAATGCTCCAGCTGGCCATACGAGGCTCCGCATGCTCCTTATGACAAGTTCGCCGATGCAAATGGCAACTATCCTTCCGGTTCTGCTGAACCTAATGCAAGAGGTGGTCGTCCTACAGGCTCTGACGGCCATACCTTCTATGGTAACGTATTTGGAGGAGGTTCCGGTTATTTCCCCTACAAACCCGGCAAATGGCATTTCAGAGCAGGTTCAGTAGGTGGCAATACCGTAGTGGATATTACAGGTGGTCACATTCTTACGTCTGTCTATGGTGGTAACGAGATGACTAATGTGGCTGGCTCTGCTACTGTAAACATGACAGGCGGTACATTAGGTGTACCTCGCACATTAGGTCAGATTGCCAATCACCCGGTAACTTGCTACCTGTTTGGTGCAGGCAAGGGTGATATGCGTACATTCTTCAATACAGAGACCAACGTTGCGAGCGCCCAAGTTAATGTTACAGGTAATGCCCGAATCTATGGTTCAGTATTCGGTGGCGGTGAAGATGGTCACGTATTAGGTGATGTTGAGGTCAACATTGGTGACAATCTCACTGATGGACTTATCATTGGAACCACAGGTACCTCTTACGTGGATGGTAACGTGTTCGGTGCAGGCCGCGGATTCAACGGTGAAGCACTCACAGCCGGTAGCGTAGGCGGTAATGTTAACGTCAATATCAAGGGTGGTACCATGCTTGGCTCAATCTATGGTGGCGGTCGTTTGGCATCAGTAGGTATCGGCTTTAACGCACCAACTGATGCTAATTATGGCCAGTTCACAAATGATACTGATGACAAGACCTACGGTCACATCACAGTGAACATCAGCGGCGGTACTATCGGTAATGATCTTGAGAATCAGTTCTTTGCTGTCCAGGTTGAGACTAGTGGTAAAACTGCACAACAAGTCGAAGCCGAAAAGAATGCAGGACTTAAGACTCTCAAGAACAATAACAAGATTCCAAACACCGACTTTGAGCTCTATGACTCACTGCTGGTAGGAGAATCTACCACACTTTACAGGTACTTATACCGCACCATTCACACCAAGGGTGGTAATGTATATGGAGGTTCAATGGGTCGTCTGACATTGTTGGACAATTCATTCAATCCCTTATGGCCTCAACTTGGTCAGGCCAAGTCTGCTACTGTCAACATTACCGGCGGTACAATCAAGAGCAACGTCTATGGTGGTGGTGAGATAGGTACTGTTCGTGACAACACATACGTTACCATAGGTGGAATCAGGGATGCGAATGGCGATGTCACCGCATCGGGCTCTCCCACTATTTACCGTGACGTATATGGCGGTGGTTATGGTAGTACCATTGATTCTGAAGATTCAAAGACTATAGTCACATCCACAAACGGCAATGTAACAACTGAATATGGCTACTCGCCATTACAGTGGGCTGGCATTGTAGGTATTGGAACTGAGCTGAACATCTATGGAGGCTGGATAAAGAAGAGTGTATATGGCGGTGGTGAGATGGCATCGGTCGGTATTATCAACTATGTATTGGATAATACTGAGTATGACGAAGCTGCTGTTCCAGCTGACAAGTTGATATTCAGAAAGAATCCTACTTCCGGTAAATACACTGTTTATGCAAATATTGTCAAACATGCCGATGAGACCAGCAGTTTTGCTCTGAGCTGGCCGTATAAGTTCGAGTATGTTGTAGTTCCTGGCGGACCTTCATATCTTGGAACTGCAAAAGTCAACATCAAGGGTGGACGTATTGGTATTACCGGTAAGGACTTTATGGGTCCGTTTGACGCAGCCGGAAATCCGTTGGATGTTACTAACAACTTCTCTATTCTTGACAAGGATAACGAACCGGGCAAGACCAAGTATAAGGAAGCCAGAATGGACAATGGTGATGTATTTGGAGCTGGTAAGGGCTTGGCCGGTGACCGATATGAGATGGCATTCCTTGCTAACGTTGGATCATCGGAAGTGACAATAGATTATCCTTCCGGTAACCAAGCCACTGCAGATAACTATAAGGATGAGGATAAGGACAGTAACAACAACTCTCTTGGTACTTATACTTATGACTGCATTACCGGTTCCGTATATGCCGGTGCCGAGAACGGTCACGTTATGGGCAACACACAACTCACGCTCAACTATGGCTTGGTTGGTCATGCTATCTATGGCGGCGGTAAGGGTAAGGGAACCTACTCGCAGAAAATACTTAAGATTGGTTCTGATAGCGAATATACAAACGTCAGCATTTACAGTATTACAGCCGGTAAGGTTTATGGTAATACTAAGGTTGACATGACTGGCGGTATTGTTGTTCGCAATGTATATGGCGGCGGTAACATGGGTTCTGTTGGTAAGGGCAACTATGCCGGCGGTTATGATGACTACTCTTATGCTGTTGTAAATGGTCAGACTTATAACGGTTATGGAGAAGCCATCAAGGGTAATCTATGGCAAAGTACTACCCAGGGCGATGACGCTTGGCAGTTCCTTAACAGCGGTAAGACCGAAGTCACCATTACTGGTGGTACAATTGGTTATATCAAAGATAAGGATGCCGAGGACAGCATGAAGGATGGTCTGCCGTACGGAAATGTATTTGGCGGTTGCCGCGGTGAGTCTGCACCCAACATTTCGGAGTCACCTCGCTATCACTACAGTCCGCAGTTCTACTCCGGCTATGTCAACGAGTCCAAAGTAACTATTGGTGCCAAGAATAGTACAACCGGTCCTGTTATCCTGGGTTCTGTCTATGGTGGTGGTCAGGATGGTCATGTGCGTAGAGATGCCAGTGTGACTATCAATTCCGGTGAAATTGGAATAGCCTATGGTACAGATGTGCTTAAAGACAAAGAAAAGAATGGCATTACAGACCAGAATAACGCCGTATGGCTGCATCGTGGTAATGTTTATGGTGCAGGCTCCGGTATCGGTCAGTATGAGTATGACTTTAACTACAATGGACGTCACACTGTAAATGCAGATGGAACAGGCGGAGTTGAAGAATATTTGTATACCAATCCTCTGAATGGAAGACAAAGTACTCTTAAGGAGATTGACTACAGTACATCGGCCGGTTCTGTTACCCGCTTCACAAATGTTGAAATCAATGGAGGTACAATTCACCGCAACATCTATGGTGGTGGTTCACTTTCCTCTGTAGGTGCGCCTAAGATTCCACCAACAAGGACAGATGATATTTACATTAAGGGTGATCAGGATCCTGACCATGGTCCAGGTAAGCAATCACTCAATGAGGTAATTATCAATGGCGGATCAATTGGTGATGCAAGCAGCCACGCTGCAGGATATGGCGGTAACATATATGGTGCAAGCCGTGGTTTGAGTGAATTGGGTTCTGGATTTGCAACATCAATTTGGACCAATGTTGAGGCACGCAACGGCTACATATACGGTAACGTATTTGGCGGTGGTGAATCAGGTTCCGTAACCATGGACACCAAGGTAATAATTGGTGGAGAGGTTCCGCAGTCTACATCTAACGGTGCTCAGATCCGTACCGTAGCTCCGCAGCCCGCTGTCCAGTCACAACAGACCGAGCAGCAGGCTCAGCCGGCAGCTCCCATCGGACAGCAGAATGTGGCTACAGAGGCCCCTGTGAACCGTTCTGTAACACGTAACAGAGCCGATCAGTAACATGAGCTAAGGTGTATTGTTAATTGTTGAAAACTAATGAGATAAAATAACCATTAAGTGTACAATCATTCAAAAATAATGTGTACCTTTGCGGCGATTTTACAAACAAGATCCTAACAATAAAAGTTAAATTAAATTAGCTATGAGAAAAGCAACATTGCTCACATTACTTGCTGCAGCGATTTTTGCTAGTTGCACAAACAATGAGTACATGGAGGTAAAAGACCTGAACGAAAAGGACCTCCCCGAAACAAGGGTGTTTGTTCAAGGTCAGATGATTGGAGAAGGTACAAAAGGTCTTGCATGGCCTTATACCTCACCCGAAGGTTGGGAAACTGCCCGTTTCTCTATTCGTGCCGATGGTTATTTACCTGGTTATATTGACCAGAGTTCGGCTCTCTACTATGGTCGTCCCGCTAATAAGGATGGCAAGAACAGAGGTAAGGTTTTGACCGCCTACCCCTATGGCCACTACAATGACCGCGATTTTGACTACACTAAGGTGGACAAAAAGACTGGCAACAACATTGGTTTGTTCCGTTATGTATATGATCCCCAGGGCTTGATGACACAGTACGCCATTCTTGAGGCTCCTAAGGTTGAGGATATCCTTGCCGACGAGGTTGATGACCTCAACGCAAAGATTGCCGCTAACAAGGATGTAGCCAAGAACACTGCTATACTTGCTGACGTCAACGCACTTATTGATCTTGGTTCAGAGTATCTGAATTCACACGTTCTGTGGTATGTTGTTAAAGAGGTAGGTATGGCTCGCGGCTGGCATGTAAACGGCGTTATCGTTGACTATGAAGTTCCTGAGCCCGACGGCACACCCAATGACATTGAGATTGACATACATCAGCAGGAGCACATTGACTGGAACGAGATCAAGACTTCAGTTCACGTTAGAACCGATGCCGAGTTCGTTAAGATCAACATTCCTCTGTCAAAGGAAGACATAATTGAGCAGGATGACTTTGATATTAGAGTATATCAGACCTACTTTAAGGACACTGAGTATTCCGATGTAACCGTTGAGATCACTCACGACGACAATGGTATCACAATCCTGATCAAGGACATCGATCCCGCTCTTATTGAGTCATATAAGGGAACCTTTGGTGATGGTCTTACAGTTGAGATTCACAGCTACTGCAAAGGCATAGACCAGGATGCTATCTGGGCTAAGGTAAAGAACAGCACTGTTCTCGAGATTGGAAAGCCTTGCACAGTAGATGGACAGATCACCAATTACTTCAACGACGAAAAGCTACCTATCAAGGTTCTTAAACCCGATGGCAAGAAGTAATTTATAACACCAATATTGAGGCCGGTTCATGAAAATGGACCGGTCTTTTTTTCGCGCCAAAGGGGACGGCGCGCCATTGGGGACGGTTCCGTTTGGCTCATTTGTTAAAATCGCGCCAAAGGGGACGGTTCGTAAGCCTCCGATAAACTACGTGTAGGCAACTAAATAATACTAAACCGCTACTGTCGGGTTATAACCCGGTTAGTAGCGGTTAGTATTTGTTAGTACCAGGTTAGTACCAGGTTA
>Ga0310695_10012726_pt1 | contig 11708 bp, 10 predicted proteins | sample RumenRJG_04DNA_FD_203882 | JGI IMG/M metagenome (GOLD analysis project Ga0310695, IMG submission 203882) | Bovine rumen microbial communities from Lethbridge, Alberta, Canada - RJG_04 (v2) (version 2) | ecosystem: Host-associated > Mammals > Digestive system > Stomach > Rumen | place: Canada... | reverse complement strand
CGCCGTCGGCAAGGCGCTGTTCGGCGAGGGATGGGAGGACGTCGTCAACGGTCTCCGCGACGAGAACGGCAAGCTCACCCTCACGCGCGTCGGCGAATTCCTCGACGCGGCTACCGAGCAGATCGAAGCACTAAAAAACTGATCGCGCTCGCGCAGGCTTGGCATTCGGCCCCGTGCGAGCTTCGAGCCGATTTCCAGCAGTACTACGGGCTGAACATAGACGGCATGGGTGATGCCTATGCGCTTGCCCATGCCGCTTGCCTTTGCGCCCAGCTGCCGCCGGAATCGCGGACGGTCAAGGCCATCCTCCCTCCCGAACGGGTAGAGGGGCTTCTCTGGACCCTGCCCGTCAGGATCGCCGCAGAGCAGCTGAACGAGATCAGGCTGCTGCGCTGGCTCAATTCCAGCGATGCGTATGAGGGCGTCAACTACCCGGAGCCCTTGCTTCCGCCGGAGGCAAGGGGAGCGGAGCCTAGAGAGCCGGATGCCGAAGGATACAAGTCAGCACTCGCAGCCATACGCGAGCGGATCAGGGAATCGAACGGAGGCGATGGAAGTTGCCAGGAGCTGTAGCAACAGCCTATGTCAAGCTGATTCCGACCTTCGACGGGAAGCTTTCCTCCTCGATATCGAAGGAGGTCGGCAAGGTCGACGGCAAGTCCGCCGGATCCAAGGTCGGCAAGCTCTTCACGAACGGCGTCAGCAGCGGCATGTCCGGCTTGAAAACCTCAATGGCGTCAAGGTTTTCGGCCGCCACCGTCGCGGTCGGCAACATCGCTGCCAAGGCGTTCACCGCGGTCGCATCCGCGATTGCCAGCACATTCGATGCTGCCATCAACCGAGTCGACACGATGAACAACTTCCCTCGGATAATGGAGGGAATGGGCATCGGCGCAGACGAGGCGAACGCTGCCGTGAAGCGGCTGTCTGCGGGCATCGACGGCCTGCCCACCGCGCTTGATGATGCGGTATCGGGGGTCACGCGCTTCACGTCCAAGAACGGGGACGTGGCGAAATCGACGGATTACTTCCTCGCGGTCAACAACGCGATCGCCGCCGGCGGCCAATCCATGCAGATCCAGACCTCGGCTCTGGAGCAGCTCTCGCAGTCATACTCCAAGGGCCGCATGGATATGATGGAATGGCGTTCGCTCCAGCAGGCGATGCCCGCTCAGCTCAATCAAGTCGCCAAGGCGATGGGAACCACCGCCGATGCGCTCGGCGAGGGCCTGCGCGATGGCAGCATCTCGATGGATGACTTCCTCGACAAGATCGTCGAGCTGAACGACGAGGGAGTCGACGGGCTGGATTCGTTCGCAGAGCAGGCGCGTAATGCCACGGGCGGCATCGGCACGGCCATGACGAACGTGAAGAACCGCATCAGCAAGGCCGTTTCGGGCATCATCGATGCCATCGGGCAGGAGAACATCGCAGGCGCCATCAACGCTTTCTCCTCGAAGTTCGGCAAAATCGCGTCCATCTTGGGCGGCAAGGACCTTGATGGGAATACCATCGGTTTCATAGGCGGCCTCAAGCGCGGTCTTGAATCCGCCCTCGATGGCTGGAAGCCGAAGTTCAAGGTCGATTGGGATGCCTTATTCGGAAAGGCCATCGAAGCAGCAGAGAAGTTCGGCGAAGTCCTCTCCGGACCGATTTCTCGAATAATAGAGTTCGTTGATGGCAGCCTTGCCGGCATTTCCCAGACCGTGTCGACGGTCGCCGACATGGCTGACAGGACCATCACTCCATTCTTCGAGAGGATCACTCCGGGTCTCGAGAGCATAGGGAAGATGGTCGATGACTTCTTCAAGCCGATCGGAGACTTCCTCCAAGGCAACGGGCCCGCTTTCGAGAGGATGATGGAGAACATCGGGGTAGCCTTCGAGACCATGGCGCCAGCCCTCGAAAGCCTGGCCGACCATTTCAACTCTCTCATGAAGAAGCTCGAACCGATAGCAGGCCCAATCGGGGAAGCCGTTGCATCGACCCTCAGCATCATCTTCTCCACGATAGCGGGTCTCGGCTCGATTGCCGTCTCCGTCCTCGACACGCTCGTCGGGGTCATCGACACGCTCGTCGGCATCATCGCGGGCGCGGTCGAGAACTTCGGCTGGTTCCTGGATGTCATCGGAGCCCTGCCACCAGAAGTGCAGGGTGGAATCGATTCCGTCGACGGTCTCAGCGACTCGATCAACAACATCCCGAACAGGGAAGTCGACGTGAAGGCGAACGTAACCGGCGAGGATAAGGTCTGGAGCCTGTTCGATGCCATCAGGGGCCTGTCCGACAAGTACCTGGAGGTCGGGGTCAACGCGACGCCATACGCAACGGGAGGATATGCGAACACTCCGTTCATCCCGCGCCATGCGGCCGGTTACATCGCGAAGGGCCCGACGCTGACGAACAACGGATGGGTCGGCGAAGACGGCGCGGAAGCCGTTCTCAACTGGGGTACGGGCGGCGCGGTCGTTCCCCTGACCAACCGCAGGTACATGGAGCCGATAGCGGAGGCCATCGCGAGGAACATGGGCGGAGGCTCTACGCAGAGCTACAACCTCTACATCGACGGCGCGGTGGTCAACGATGACCCCGCGATCAGGTCGATGTTCATCGATTTCATGCTCGAACTCAAACGCAAGGGGGCGATGAACGTTGGCTAATCCTGCGGCCGGCGATTACCATATCAGGATAGCCGGCAACACCTCACTCTGCCTCGACGTGGCTTACGCGTCGCGAGATAACGGCGGCAACCTGATGGTCCATACCGCCAACTACACTGATGCGCAGGTGTTCTCGCTCTCCTACGAGGGAGGCTATGCGCATATCCTCGCGAGGTTCACCGGCAAGTCTGTCGATACCGCGGGGGTCAGCCAAGGGCAGAACGTGCAGATGTGGGATGATGCCGCCGACCGTCATCAGCGGTGGGTTCTACGCGAGACAGGCTCCACGATCACATGGAACGGTTCAACATATCCCACATACTGGGTTGAATTGGAATACGCCCCATCCTACGTCATGGAGATAGAGGGCACGGGGACGCCGTCGTCGGGCGACAACGTGTGCCTCGCCGCCAATGAGACATCCTCGACCGACCAGCATTGGTTCTTCGAGCCGATTCCCAAGTACAGGGATGGCGGCATCTACGAGATAGTGTCCGTCATGGACTACCGCATGAGGTTCGATGTCGAGGGGCTTTCGAGGTCGAACGGCGCGAACCTGATGATATTCACCCCCAACGGCGGCAACAACCAGAAGTTCGCGCTCGTCAAGGATGGCGAGTACTGGAAGCTACGCTGCGTCCAATCGGGCAAGAACCTCGACATCGAAGGCGGAGAGGCGATCACCTACGCGAACATCTGCCAATGGGATGCCAACGGAACCGACAGTCAGAGGTGGGTCATCACGGAATACGGAACGGCTGACGTGGGCGGTGTGAGTTGCGAGGTCGTCACCTTCGGCGCTGCGAGCGACCCGACTCTGCTCATGGATTCGCAGGGAGCGGTGGCGCAGGCGGGTTCCAACGTGTTCCTGCACCCAGCCAACCAGGGGAGCAATCAGGAATGGGTGCTCGTCCCGACATACGCCACGGACCCGAACATGCCTTCGCCGACCAACCTTGGGATAGCGAAGCAGGTAAGGGGCGATGGCGCAACCACGCAAGCATACGAGGGCGCGGTCGATTGTCTTGCGTATCCCACATGGTCTTGCTCCGACGCTTGGGCAGCGCCTGGCGCGAATCACTATCAGATCCAGTACCGCACGAGGGATATGCAGGCGATGACATCCACGTGGGGCGAATGGTCGGATTGGACGGCCATGCATGACATATCCGTGACCAAGCAGGGGAGCAGGTCATGGTTCACGGATGGCATCCCAATCAGCTTCGACTCGGCGGTAGTCAAGGGCATGGAGGTCGCGTTTCGCGTCAGGGCGGTCGGGGCCGACATGTACTCGAACCTTTACGGAGCGACTGCAGAGCAGGTGTGCCGCATTCTCCAAGCACCGACCTTCGCGCTCGGAGATTCGGTGGCATCATACGACGGCCTGCACATGCCGTTCGCAAGCGACTACAACGGGTCCAACGTAATGACCGTGACCTCTTTGAAATCGGGTATGACGGAGTTCCTTGCCGGACCCGTAACTCTAAGGCTGCAGCAGGATGGCGAGGCGTTGATACCCATCGACAGCCTATCTGCCATACCGCCTGCTGGCACGACGCTCACCGTCACGTACAGACGCGGCACGGACATGCAGGAGGTCATGGACGGCGCGTTCGCCGGCACGTCCACGGTCTCATACATTTCCGGAGGCTCCGATGTTACTCCGACTGTGACGTACGGCGATGGTGAGACGATCCATGTCGATGTGCCGAACATAGGCACGGCGCAGAACCCATCCGTACCGAGGGTGTGGGTCGTCGTGGACGGCCAATCGATCGAAGCCGAGTACCCGTTCGACATACCGTACCCTCTTGATGTTCCATACGTCTTGGTCGTGGAATCGCACACCGCGGACGGCTCCTCATGGGGGATGGCCTCCATCGATATGGAGGCGGTATCCGGGGATGTCCCGACTCACATGTTCAACTGGGATGGCGGTTTCCTCGGGCTGAGGATAGACGAGAAGCCTATGGACGTGGCCAGATCCGTCGACTCCGATTACGGAACATACAAGCTGAACGGACGATCGCTCGATATCGCGGTATTCGGAACGGCCGAGACCGCGAAGCGCACAATCAAGGGAATCCTGGTCGACTCCTCATGCAGCAGCGATTCCTCGATCACCTCTGACCCGCGAGCCGTTGACGCTCTGCGTCGCGCCCATTGGGCAACATACCGCTCGATCAGCGGGGATTACTGCAGGGTTGCGATCATGTCGACGAACGTTGATCGGTACAGGAATCTTTCGGTCGTCACGATCAACTGCGTGGAGGTCGATTCATGAGATGGGAGCACCAAGAGCGCGAGGACGAGCTTATCGTGTACCAGGTCAGCCCGACCAACCTCGATGACATAAGGGGCGAGCTCGATGGCGTGATCCTGTCAGGCACGTCCATAGAGGGCGGGTATTACACCGACATCCGCTCATCGGGGACGCTGGAGTTCTTAGGAGACGAGTGGATAAGGGGGTCGTTCATCAGGCTCGTGCACAGGCTGCCAGGATACGAGAGGGAGATGGGGACGTTCATAGTAACCGACGATCCCTCGACGCGGGAGAAGGGAGTCTGGCGGACGAAGCTCGAATTGAAGGGCATGCTCTATGCCCTTTCAACCGACATCGCGGAGCGGTCTTGGACCATAGGGGAGGGTGCCTACGCGCTCGATGCCATCAGGCAGATGCTCGATTCAAGGAACCGGCCCAACGTAATCACCGGCAATGATTACAAGTTCGGCTCAACGACCGTGTACGAGGGAGGCAAATCGTTCTTGGAGCGATTGTTCTCCCTATGCACGCTCTCGAACAACAGGCTCGATGCCGACAGCCATGGCAGGGTTACGGTCTCCCCATACGTCATTCCCTCCCTGCGCTCTCCTATGATGGAGCTCGGCGTATCCTCGGGGATGCTCATGGACGGAGTGACGCGCAATAGCACGTGGCTCTCGCAGCCGAACAGGTCGGCAGTCCTCCATACGTATTCCGAGGACGATGCGCAGCATGAGATTTCAGCCACGGCGGAACTGACCATTGGAGATTTGGCGTTCGGCAACAGGGGTTACTACGTCACCGACTTCAAGCAGTTGGATGACCTCTCCCCGAGGACGAATGCGCAGGCGCAGAAAATCGCGAGAGGAAACCTGAACAACGACAGGGAGCTTGTCGAGTGGAACGTGTCGTGCGCGTACCTGCCCGTCTGGGAGGGCGATGTGGTCACATTGAGGGTCACGGACGGCATGGGGCAGTACCGGGGCGATAGACATTGCCTCATATCGGATGTGAAGATCTACTTCTCCCCAGGAATGATGATGGACCTCACGTTGAAGGAGACCTCGGGAGGCGACGATGACTAAGTTCGATGAGATTGCCGAATGGCTCGGCGGCGACAGGCTCGAAACGTCTTCCGCACCCGGCACGTCGATAATCAGGGGCAAGGCGGTGTCAGATTCCTCTTCGGGTAACGTCGCCGTGGTCCTCGGAGATGCCACGACGGCTGACGGCACGAACCGGCTAGAGCTGCCGACAACCGTATCCGTGTCATCGGGCGATGAGGTCATGGTCACACTCGTAGGCGACAAGGGCAGGGAGCCTACCGTCACGGGCGTCGTGGGAGGCGGCGACAGGTACGAGCAGCATGCCTTGGAAACCTACGCCACCAAGACCGAGATGACGGAGACCTCGCGGGGTCTCGACATCAGCATCCAAGCCGTTTCCGACAGCGTCGACGGCGTTGAGGGAACGCTCCACGACCTATCCGACAGCGTGAGCTCTCACGGTCAGACCATCGCGAACGTGGACAAGATGTTCCACTTCGGGCTGACGGGTCTCACCATCGGAGAATCGTCATCTAGGTTCAAGTCGAGGTTCGACAACGACTCTCTCACCTTCACGGCGGACGATCAGGAAGTCCTCGAACTCGACGCGCAGACATCTACTGCTTCGGCATCGAGGGTGAGCATCGGGAAATACCAGTGGCGCTCTATCGACGCTGGCAACGCAATGGCGCTCGTGTATGTGGGGTGATAGGGAATGTCAAGCAGCGAAAAGGCGGTAAGCGGGTCAAACAACAACCTTTGGCTCAATGTCGAATGGAACGAATCACAAACCAACTCTGCCTTCTCCATCGCTCCCGTCATATCCCGTTGGGATAGGTATCAGACGCAGAACTCGGCGAGCTACAGGGAATGGCTTACTCTGCCCGACGGGTCCTGGGGGAAATGGGATATCGACCGCAACACAACCAGCTCGGGATATTATGTCGACCTCGACACGTTCGCGACAAGGACGTATTCCAAGGGCCATTCTGCCAAGACGATTACCCTCGAACTCGAATACTCGGGCATCGGCACGGCGTACGATGGCTACTTCCATCAGATAGGCTCAGGCTCTCTTTCTTGGACAATAACGGTTCCAGCATTGGCATCCTATACGGTCAACTATGATGCCAATGGCGGATCGGGTGCTCCGTCAGGTCAGGTCAAATGGTACGGCGAATCGCTTACGCTCTCATCTACGGTCCCAACGAGGGAGAACTACATATTCAAAGGTTGGGCCACGTCCCAGGACGGCACGGTCCAGTACGATGCATCATCGGCATACACGTCCAATTCCGGGGCGACCCTCTACGCCGTCTGGGAGCTGGCTCTCATCCCGCCTTCCGCAACGCTTAACGCCTACAGAGTCGAGTCATCGTCCAGCACGGTCGAGACTACTGATGGAGGTTTTGCCTACGCGACGGTCGGATGGAGCGTCAACAGGTCGAAGAACCCGTCAAATGCGCTCTCGAGCTTCTTGGCGGAAGTCTTGGATGAAAACGGCACCAGCGTCCAGAGGGCGATAACGGGGACCACGTCGGGGGCGAGCGGAGTGGGTATCATCCGCTTCGAGGCCTCCACAGGGCTGCGATACACGCTTACGGTCACCCTCATCGATTCTGACGGCGCCGTGACGGTCAAGAAGGTCGTGGTCCCGAGCGTTACGTATCCGATCATGATCCAGCGTATCGACGGGCAGGACGTCGTCACGATAGAGAACCTGAGGGTCAAGAACGCCGGCCCCGCCGTTCTGTACGACAATCCGTCAGGCACGAACGCGAACGTCACGCTTTCCGAATCAGTAGCAGGATACGATTATGTAAGGGTCTATTACAGGATCACGCGCGACGGTATCACGTCATACGGCTCGACCGACGTGTATGACCCCGACGGGAAGACGGTGTCCCTCATTGCAACGCGTTCCGCGTCCAGAAGCTACCGCTACGATTATGGTGGTGCGACGCTAGCGTTCTCCGGCAAGGGGCTAGTGTTCGCATCCACGGGCGTGGCAGACAGCGACGGGTCATGGGCGAGCGATGGCGATGTCTACATCATCCGCGTCATCGCATGGAACGGAGCAGAGCCTGCTACAGGAACGAGCGGTGGAGGTGGCGGGGGAGGAGAAAGTCACTCCTACCTGCTCATGGGGTCAGGCTGTACGGTCTCGCTGCTCAAGGATGGCACGACCGATGCGGGAAGCCATACGATTCCGGCTGTTACGCAGACGGCCGCAGGAGCCATGTCGGCATCGGATAAGGCGAAACTCGACGGCATAGACTCAGGTGCGAACCTTTACGTGCATCCGACATACACCTCACATACGAGTGGGCTGTACAAGATCGCGAACGATTCTTCGGGGCACGTGACCGCGGCTGCATCGGTATCGAAGGCCGACATCACCGCCTTGGGCATTCCCGCGCAGGACACGACTTACGAGACGGCGACGCAATCCGTCGATGGCCTGATGAGCGCGACCGACAAGGCGAAGTTGGACGGCATCGCGGACAACGCAACTGCGAACGTAGGCACGATAACCGAAGTGCAAGCGAATGGGACGCAGGTAGCGGCTTCTGGGGTGGCCAACATTCCGTCCGCCACAACCGACAGGTATGGAGTGACGAAACTCTCAAGCTCCACATCGAGCACGTCCTCATCTCTCGCAGCTACGGCTTCGGCTGTGAAGTCCGCATATGATCTCGCAGCGTCCAAGACTTCGAACATAGGCACCATCACAGATGTACAAGTGGACGGCACGACCGTCTCGACTTCAGGTACTGCTAACATCCCAGCGGCTACAAATAGCTCTGCTGGCGTCATGACCGCTTCGGATAAGGCGAAGCTGGACGATGCGATAGTGGACCCTGGCGGCGGAACGGCTGGTCAAGTTTTGACCAAGACCTCGGGCGGCACTATATGGAAGACCCCATCGGGCGGCGGCACGACGGTCGATATACCGACTGGCTCGATAACCATGTTCGCTGGCTCCACCTCCCCGGGCGGCTACCTGCTCTGCCAGGGCCAGGCGGTCAGCAGGACGACATATGCAGATCTGTTTGCGGTCATCGGCACGACTTACGGAACCGGAGATGGATCTACGACATTCAACCTGCCGAACCTCCAGGGCAGATTCGCCCTCGGCAAGAGCAGCAGCTATGCTCTCGGTTCTGCCGGTGGTGCTTCGACTGTCACTTTGACGACGAACCAAATTCCGGCGCATACGCATGGGAGTAAATCTCTCACAGGCGAAGCGTCTGCTTGGGGCGATACTGGTCTCCTCGGCGGCACGTCGAGCGTTAGCGGCATCATATCGAAGAGCGGTTCTTACAGCTATGCGCCTGACTGGGCGAATGCAGCAGGTCATAAGCTGAAAATCGACGCTACTCACGAGCACGATTCCGTAGGCGGCGGCGGCGCACATGAGAACATGCCGCCATACCAAACAGTGAACTACATCATCAAAACTTAGGGGCGGCAAATGGACATTACACCATACGCAAGCGCGATAGTCGCGGTATTGCTCGCTGTCGTCGGCGGATATGCGGCGATAAGCTCACGGATAGCGAAGCTCGAGACCGTTATTACGGAGCGCGAGAAAACCGCGACGGCGGAGCGCGACGCGAACAGGGACGAGATTGTGAACCTTAGGCGCGAAGTCGAGAAGCACAACAGCGTCTTGGAGCGCGTGTACGATTTGGAACAGGACGCGGCCGTCCATGAGCAGAGAATCACGGCAAGCGAGGCTCGAATAAAGAAGTTGGAGGAAGTCGCATGAACAAGTTTCTGACAAGCAACGAAGCAGCTTACAGGCTTGCGCGAACAATCGTTCAAGGGCTCATCGGTGTAGTCGTTGCGAACATAGACCTAATCGCTGGTCAGGTCATTTTGGACCCAGCGCAGCGGGCAATCATCGTTCCCGTCGTCATGGCAATCTTATCGCCGATTATGGCGGCGCTGGGGCAATCGTCTCTCTACAACTCATCCGAGGGCGGCGTCAAGGACGACGGCAGGGGCGAAGATGCCGTACAGTAGCCTAGTCGACGGGTGCTCATGGTCTCCGAACTACTATTCTGGGCGCAGGGACGTGACGCGCATCACGCCGCACCATACCGCTTGCGTGGCCGACGCGTGGACGATAGCCTCCATGTTCAAGCCTACATCGAGGCAGGCGTCGTGTAATTACGCCATCGGCAACGACGGCTCGCTCGTGTGCGTGGTCGACGAGTCCGATACCGCATGGACCTCATCGTCGTGGGACAACGATAGCTTGGCGATTACGTGCGAGATTTCCGACTGCGATTACGACTGGAACATCGGAGACGCGGCCATCGAGACGTACATAAACCTTTGCGTGGACCTCATACAGCGCTACCCGTCGCTCGGCGGCGAGTACAACTACACGGGGGACTTGGGCGGGAACGTGACATTCCATAGATGGTTCGCCGCGACCGCATGTCCTGGCCCTCACCTGGGCTCGGACGAGCTGCAAGCGTATATTCAGAAAGAAGTTAATCGCCGACTCAATGGCGTTGATAGAAAGGATTATCCAATGGAGTTCATCTTCCATCCCGACCAATGCGGCCATCTGTTCTATGTATGCGGCGGTAACATCAGCTACATCCCTCATGAGGACGGCGTGAAGGAGCTCGACTGGGCCTATAAGAAATGTAACGGAACCGACCTACCGCACCTTGAAGATGGCTCCCCCGATGCACCGTGGGGATTCCGTCTCTTCCAGGCGATGGGGCACGAAGCCCTGTATAGGGAAATCGTCTATGGTGAGAAGCCCGAGGCTCCGACTCAGTCGCCGACCCAGTCGGCACCGTCTGTTGACCTTACGGCTGTCGGTGACGCGCTGACTGCGCTCGGTAATGCCCTGAGGGATTCATCGGCGAGCGCATAGAGGCGTTCCAGCTTGTTATCGGTTAGAGAGAGGGGTGTAGCCGCGATGAGGGCTGTTATCGACGGCATCGAGATTATAGGGAACATCGAGCTCGAAGAGGCTGAGGAATACGTCAAGCGGGCGCCGAAGGGCTGCACGCGCATCAAGGCGCAGGCAGACGGGCACTTTGTCAACCTCACGTACTGCGACCGCGTTCCCTTCGAGCGCATCGCCAGAATTACTGGCTACCTCGTAGGCACCGAGAACCGCTGGAACGACGCGAAGAGAGCGGAGCTGCACGATCGAGTGAAGCACGCGGCACCTAAGTTCTAAAGCACAAACACAACCGAATATCGACCTATCGAAGCGCGGGTGGTAGCCGCGTTTTTCTTTCTCTACGGTAAAAGCGCCCGACCGAGTGCTGATTCAAGGATGGTTTATGATTAGCGACTTCGTTCCTATAATTCATCGTTTAGATGGTCGAACTATCAAAATATGGGCGATTGCAGACGTTCATATTGGCGCAGCCGAATGTGACATCCAAGGATTTCAAAACTTTCTGAAAAACACAATATTGAAAGACCCTGATTCCTATGTCCTTCTGTGCGGTGATGTAATATCGAACGGGGTCAAGGACAGCCTCACGAACGTCTACGAGGAGACCATGCCGCCGAGCATGCAAATCGAGCGTGCGGTCGAGCTCTTAACGCCCGTCAAGGATAAGATACTCGGAGCGGTGGGGGGCAACCATGAGGCGCGGAGCCGCAAGGCGGTCGACCTCGACCCCATGTACGCCATCATGTGCATGATGGGCATCCAGCACCTCTACCGCACCAACTTCGCCATGTTGCGGGTTATCC
>Ga0310695_10012724_pt1 | contig 11709 bp, 11 predicted proteins | sample RumenRJG_04DNA_FD_203882 | JGI IMG/M metagenome (GOLD analysis project Ga0310695, IMG submission 203882) | Bovine rumen microbial communities from Lethbridge, Alberta, Canada - RJG_04 (v2) (version 2) | ecosystem: Host-associated > Mammals > Digestive system > Stomach > Rumen | place: Canada... | reverse complement strand
AAAAAATCCATGGGGATAGTGCCCTCTTTTTTAGGGGCAAAACCCTGTTGTCGTTATATGCAACGGTCTAAAATAACGGATCGGAGATATTTATTTTGAAATCATGTCTCCGTGAATAATTCAGGTTTGTTAATATAAAAAAGAACTTATGAAGATAGTTTTGATGAAACATGATTTAGAAAGATAAATCTAGAAATTGAGATTTGTAGGGATGATAGATGAGAGTAAAACTTGAAGATGTTTGTGAGCGTGGCTCATCAAATTTAAAACAGTCAGATATTATAGATGCTACAGGAGATTATCCTATTTATGGAGCATCGGGATATATCGGAAATGTTGATTTTTACCATCAAGATAAGCCATATGTTGCTGTAGTTAAGGATGGTGCTGGAATAGGAAGAACAACATTGCATCCGGCTAAATCTTCAGTAATAGGCACGATGCAGTATTTGCTGCCTAAAGAAAATGTTTTGCCTGAATACCTTTGCTATGTTGTTAGGTATATGCATCTTGAAAAGTATTTTACTGGTGCAACTATACCGCATATATATTTTAAAGATTATAAAAATGAGCAATTTAATTTAGATTCATTAGAGAGACAAGCAGAGATTGTAGATATCCTTGGTAAATGTGAAAGAGTAATTGCTTCAAGAGAAGATGAACTTCAAAAACTCGACGAACTCATCAAAGCCCGATTTGTCGAGCTCTTTGGTGAGGATTTAACCCATACGGATATTACAATAGGCGATATAGCAGAAGAAGCAACAGTTGGTATTGCAAATTCTGCAACGCAAGCTTATGCAGATTCAGGGATTGTTATGTTTAGAAATCAGAATATCCGGATAAACTATCTTGATGATAGTGATTTGATATATATAACGCCAGATTTTGCTGCAAAGTATGAGAATAAGAAGCTTAAAGAGAATGATATTTTAATTACCAGAACAGGCGTAAATATTGGTATGGCGTGTTTGGTGCCTAAAAGGTACGAAGGATGTCAGACGTTTACTACTTTGATACTAAGAATAAAGGACAATATTGGAGTTTCACCAACTTTTGTTTGCTACTATATTAATTCTCCATTAGGTAAGGGCTTTATAGATGATAGAAAAGTTGGTGGAGCACAGCCAAATTTTGGTGCTAAGCAATTAGTTACAATGCCTATAGTAATTCCGTCAAAGGAAAAACAAGAGGATTTTGCAGAGTTAGTTAAACAAATCGACAAATCAAAAGTTGCCGTACAGAAGGCGTTGGATGAAACGCTGACTCTTTTCGACAGTTTGATGCAAGAGTACTTTGGTTAGGAGTTGTTATGCAGGATTATTTACCATACGTTGTTTCTGTGCTGTGTGCATTGATATCAGGAATATCAAGTTATGCGATAGCCAGGAAGCAAGCAAAGAATGATATAAAGGTTATTGTAAAGCAACATGAAGCTGATTTAGAGGCATTAGAACGGAAGCATCAGATGGAACTCGAAAAGCTAAATCTGGAGCATGCACATCATTTAGAACTTCAAGCAAAAGATTTTGAGGCTAATCTTAGTTCGTCGTTGCTGACAGAAGCAATGAAGATGCCGGAAATAAGACAACAGATTTCACAAGGAATAAAGAAAGGAAAACGTTAGATGAGCGTATCGGTTGATAACATAGCAGAAAAAACATTTGATAATTTCAAAATGATAACACCGGCTTTAGTTGCTGTCGCAATTTTATCGGGTTTACTGTTATTTCTTCCTGAGAATCTTTTGAAGAAAATGAGTCTTGATGAACTGCCGGTTTTGTGGAATCGGATTATTGGCATAGTGTTTCTGCTGAGTGTGGCTCTCATTTAAACGATGATAGTTTTTTTTGTGATTTCACACATTACAGAAAAACGAAGAAATAAGCGAATCAGAGTAAACCTAAAGAAAAAGCTTCAGACATTGAGTCCAAGGCAGAAAGCAATCATTTTGCAACTATTGAGGAGTGAGGATAAGACAATCAGCTTGGATAAGAATTCCGGAGATACGATTTATTTGGTGAATAACCTGTTTTTACATATGCCTGAACAAGCATTTACGCTAGGCTGGAACAATGAAATGATTTTGACATATGTCCCGCAACCGTGGTTGTTAGATTTATATAACGAAGAGCCTGAATTGTTTAAATAGAGATCATTGTAATATTGGAGGGAATAAAATCATGCTTACAAAAGCTACTTGGCCATTATTTACGTTATCAAAGAAAAGAAGCAAGATTAATACAAATCCGGATTATCAAAGGCCATCAGTATGGACGAAAGCTCAGAAACAGATGCTTATAGACTCTATTCTGCGTGACTTTGATATTCCAAAGATTTATCTTCACAAGACATCGGATGATACGTTTGATGTTATAGATGGTCAGCAGAGGATCAGGACTATTTGGTCATTCTATGACGATGAGTTTGCACTTCCGAAGGATGCGGAGCCTGTAAATGGTATTGTTGTGGCGAACAAGAAATATAGCGAACTTCATATGGATATCGCGACCATCATAGATAGCTATAATCTAGATTTTGTAATCCTTGATAATGAAGATGAGGACGAAATCCGAGAGATGTTTTTACGTCTCCAGAATGGCACTTCGCTTAAGGCACAGGAAAAACGTAATGCGATGCCGGGGCAGATGCGTGACTTTATCAAGAAAGTTTCAGAGCATGAATTCTTCCAGAAGGTGTCGTTTAACAATAGCCGCTTTACATATGACCTTATTGCGGCACAGGTAACCCTTTTCAGTATTAAGAAAAAGATCTGCAATATCAAGGATAAAGATCTTAATACGATGTATGAAGATAACCGCGACTTTAACGAAAACTCTGCCGAGGCAAAGACTGTATTCAAGATATTGGATTATATGAATACAATGTTTCCTTCAAAATGCCCGGAGTTAAAGCGTTATAACGTAATATCTTTGTTTGCATTGATAATGGACATGATGCCAAATTATGATATTAGAGAGCGTGAAAAGGACATTGCTGATTGGTTTATAGCATTCGAGACAGATAGAATTCTTGAAGAAGAAAAGGCTCCTGAAGAACAGGATCCAATTCTGGTCTTATACCACGAAAAAGTTTCTCATTCCACGGATACAGTGGATTCTCTTAAGTTTAGACATGATCTTTTGAAAGAGAGTCTGCTTACGAAGGTTCATAATCTCCCACTGAAGGATTCAAAGCGAAATTTTGATGAGTCTCAGAGACAGGTGATTTATCGCAAAGATAAGGGAATTTGCCAGATCTGCGGAAAGGAATGTGACTGGAATGATTGGGAAGCCGATCACATTGTTCCATGGAGTAAAGGTGGTAAGACGGAGATAGAGAACGGGCAGGTATTGTGCCCGACGTGTAATTCAAAAAAGAGCGACAATCTATGAGATTCGGTCTTTTGTGAGGTGTGTTGTTGATAGATAAAACCCTTATGGAAAAAATGTTGGATGCTCCGTTGATTATTCATGGGTTTGTAAACGATGAGCCAAAATGTAACTATGAGCGATACATGACGGAGTTGCTCAATTGCTCTGCCTTATTCATGAATAAAACAGGTGGAGAAAAGTTTTGCTGGAATGAAAAACAAGATCATGGAGAATGTGATGCAACCACATCAAGTTATTCAATAGATTATAAGTTGCTTGCGACCAAGTCTTCTCTTCAGGCTAAAAGAGAAACGAGCGGAAGCATTACTAAAATGGCAGATGGATGTATTGCCTTTGGGATTGGAAGATTGCCTGAAGGAGAAAAGTTTACATATATACGTACTGCGGCGGCATTACGGGGGTATTCGTTAGAAGGATTGGAAAAGATTTCTGCCGACAGTAAAGATAATGTTGAAAAGAATGTTTATGTGATACTTAAGAACATTAAAACAAAGAAGAATTTGCTTTTGTTTTACCCGTATATTATGTCTTTTTCAGAACCGCATACATTTAAGGATGGATGTAAAAGTATAGAAGAGGCGTTTAATGAAGATTTAAACCAAATTAGGCTTTATCGTGAGCGTAATGCTCCGGGTTTTGAAACATATATTTGTACGATTTATGAAAACAAGCTTCTTATATTTGAAAACGATGGTAAGCATTGGGTATTACGGGACAGTATTGATATGATGTCCAGTAAAATATATAAAGACTTATATTATTCCTATGGGAACAATGGTTTCAATTATTAGAATATCCCTTTGAATAGGAGGTAGTTACATGACCAATTTCGATTATTTGAAAAAGGAGCCGAAGTTCTACACATTTTCTGATGTGGCAATTGCGGCTGAGAAAATATTATATATAGACCCTACCTCCTGCATCATCAACTGCCGCAGGGCAATGGAGTTTGCCATTAAGTGGATGTATTCGGTTGACGCATCACTTACCATGCCGTATCAGGATAATCTGATAAGTCTTATGAGTACTGAGGAATTTAGAGATATCATCGATGAAGACCTTATGAAGCGTATGGACTTTATCCGCAAAATGGGTAACAATGCGGCTCATTCCGGTAAGAAGATTACAGAGGACCAAGCGATTCTTTGCCTTGAAAACCTGCAGATTTTCTTCGATTTTGTATGCTATTGCTATGCTGATGAATACGAAGAGCACAGCTTTGACAAGTCTTTGCTTACAAAGGGCCAAACCGAACAAGTTACAAAGGATTTCCCTGACGTTGATATTGGAAAACTTATTGCAGAGAATTCGGCATTAAAGAAAGAGCTGACATCCCGTCGTGAAGAACAGGTAGAGACTTATGTTCCGAAGCCGCTTGATCTATCGGAGTACAAAACACGAAAGATTTATATTGATGCCATGCTTATGGATGCCGGATGGAAAGAGGGCTCTGACTGGATCAATGAAGTAGAACTTCCGGGAATGCCAAATAAATCCGAAGTTGGCTATGCTGACTATGTTCTTTATGACAATTCACATAAGCCACTTGCCGTTGTTGAAGCAAAGAGAACCTGCGTCGATGTATCTAAAGGACGTCAGCAGGCAAAGCTTTATGTGGATCTTTTGGAGAAACAGTATAAGAGAAGACCGTGTGTTTTTTTAACAAATGGTTTTGAAACAAGAATTATTGATGGACAGTATCCGGAGAGAAAGGTTGCCTGCATATACTCCAAGGTAGACCTTGAAAAGATGTTCAATCTCAGAAGGATGCGTACCTCTCTTGATCATATAAACGTCGATAAAAAGATAGCTGGTCGATATTATCAGGAAGCAGCAATCAAAGCCGTATGTGATAGTTTTGATAAGAAGAATCGTCGCAAAGCGCTTCTTGTTATGGCCACAGGATCCGGTAAGACAAGAACTGTAATCGAACTGTGCCATGTACTTCTTGATGCAGGATGGATTAAGAATATCCTTTTCCTTGCGGACAGGACATCGCTTGTAACTCAGGCAAAGAGGGCGTTTGTAAACAACTATTCTTCCCTTTCGGTGACAAACCTTTGTGAAGAGAAGGATAACTATAATGCTCACTGCGTTTTCTCTACGTATCAGACTATGATGAACTGCATTGATTCTGTAAAGGTTGAAGACCAGAAGTTGTTTACTAGCGGACATTTTGACCTCGTAATATGTGACGAGGCGCACAGGTCCATTTATAACAAATACAGAGATATCTTTACCTACTTTGATGCTCCGTTGGTAGGTTTGACGGCTACACCGAAAGACGATATTGATAAGAATACTTATGAGATATTCGAACTGGAACCCGGAGTTCCGACATACGGTTATGAGCTTGGGCAGGCTGTAACTGATGGATATCTTGTTGATTTCCTATCTGTAGAAACTAAGCTTAAGTTTATAGAACAGGGAATCGTTTATGCAGATCTTTCCGATGAAGATAAAGATATTTATGAGAGCACATTTGAGATGGAGAACGGAGATGTTCCAGAGGCTATCAGTTCATCTGCACTCAATTCATGGATATTCAATGAAGATACCATCCGTCAGGTACTGCACACTGTTATGACAGAGGGTATCAAGATAGATTATGGTCAGAAGCTTGGTAAGACTATCATTTTTGCAAAGAACCATGATCATGCGGAGAAGATTCTTGAAATCTTTAATAAGGATTACCCGCATTTGAATGGATTTGCTCAGGTAATCGACAATAGGATCAACTATGCTCAGACTCTTATTGATGAGTTCTCTGAGCCTAATAAGCTGCCTCAGATTGCGATATCCGTTGATATGATGGATACCGGTATCGATGTACCGGAGGTATTGAACCTTGTCTTCTTTAAGAAGGTAATGAGCTATGCTAAGTTTTGGCAGATGATCGGACGCGGTACCAGACTATGTCCGGGACTTATTGACGGGGAAGACAAGAGCAAGTTTTACATTTTTGATTTCTGCGGTAACTTTGAGTTCTTCCGCATGAGCAAGGGAAAACCTACTGCTAATATGATTGCGCTTCAAGGAGCAATCTTTAACTTGCAGTTCGAGATTACATATAAGCTGCAGGATCTGGAATATCAGGTGGACAGGCTTATAGCATATCGTAATGCCCTGGTAGAAATGATGACCGGTAAGGTGCAGGAACTTCCACGTGAGAATTTTGCGGTTAGGCAGCACCTGAAGTATGTTGACTTGTATTCAAACGAGGCTAATTATCAGACGCTGACATATGAAGATACATTGATAGTACGTGAAGAACTTGCTCCTCTGATTCTTCCGAACGATGACGATGCGAGTGCGGTACGTTTCGATGCACTTATGTATGGAATAGAGCTTGCATACCTTGTGGGCAAGAAATACGGAAAAGCTCGAAGCGATTTGTTTAAGCGTGTCAGGGGTATCGCCAGCGTTGCAAACATACCGGAAATAAAGGTACAGGCAGAACTTATCGATAAGATACTTCATACGGATTATATCGATAACTGCGGCATAAACGAGTTTGAAGAAATCAGAGAAAAACTTCGCAATCTTATGAAGTATATTCCTCATAATAAGCTTCGTTATGATACGAACTTTGAGGATGATATCCTTGATGTTTCCTGGAATGAGTCGGAACTTGAGAACGATGATCTGAAGAATTACAAGGCTAAGGCTGAATATTATATCCGTGAACACCAGGATAATGAGGCAATCAAGAAACTCAAATCCAATATTCCGTTGTCTCACGATGATATAGAAGCATTGGAAAAAGTCCTTTGGTCTGAGCTCGGAACAAAGGAGGAATATGAGCAGGAGTATGGCTCTAAGCCTCTGGGTGAACTAGTTCGCGAGATTGTCGGTCTTGATATGAACGCAGCCAAAGCAGCATTTTCAGAGTATTTGGAAGGCGTTAATCTTGACAGCCGGCAGATATACTTTGTGAACCAGATTGTCGAGTATATTGTTCACAATGGTATGATGAAGGATCTGTCCGTGCTTCAGGAATCTCCGTTCACAGATCAGGGCAGCGTAGTTGAGATATTTACGGATCTAAATGTCTGGATGGGAATCCGGAAGGTTATAGAAAGCATAAATGATAATGCGATAGCTGCATAAGAAAAAAGCAGGAGGAGTGGCGAACCATGATAGATAAAATATCCATTTTAAATTTATGGAATGAGAGAAACTACAGAATAGAGTTAGTTGATGAAAGTTTGATAATCGTAGGTGAAAATGGCTCTGGTAAAACGACGGTACTTCGTATTATATATAATGTTTTATCACGTAATTGGCTTCAATTATTTGAAGAGAATTTTGAGAGAATAGAATTGAGTGCAGGTGATGAGAGTATAAGCATTAATTCTGATGATGCTCAGGGATTAGAAGATTATTTTGTCAACATCCGCCAGGATTTTCAGGATTCAATACCCTATAACGTGGTTGCTGATCTTCTACGGTATTGCGGAGAACTAACTACACCGGAAAGAGTCGTAGAGGCTTGTCGGGTTTATCATTTTCCTGAAGCCTATGTTTCATATATTAATAGAATTGTAGATCCAAAATTCAAAAAAGTGCCAGATAAAATTCAGGAAATAAGTGAATGGATAAAAAAACATAATACTTATCCTATCATATATCTTCCAACTTATAGGAGAAGTGAGCGATATCAACAGGACAGAGATTATTTGGATAGCAGAATAAGACGACATCGTGGATATGATAATTTAATTTCAGATATTGAAGTTGCAAAGGAAGGAATGAAAGATGTTGATGAAACTATAAAAGCAAAAATAGCTGAGATTAGAAACGAATATGCAAGGAGTTCATCTGAATTAAACGCTAAATGTTTTAAGGGGATTCTTACAAGAGAATACGGTAGTGTGAAAACGCCAGAAGAAATAATTAACTCTGAGCTGATGCAGAAAGAGTATTATGAAAATCTGGATTCGGTTTCTACTATATTTAACAGCATAAGCGGAACCGAGTTTTATATCGAAAATACTAAGCAAATCGAGGAACAACTTTTGCAATTACTGGCGAAAGGTGGGCAATATGATGATTATGATAGAATTGTTGTGTATTTCTATCAGATGTTGATTGAGAGATATGAGCACATGAAAGTAATAGAAGAACCACTTGAAGCATTCTTCTATGCTTGTAATAAGTATTTGACAAATAAGAAGATACAATATTCACCTAATGATTTTAGATATGAAATAGTATTAGAACAGGGTGATAAACAAGAGAAAAGAACAATCGATTTAAATCATCTTTCTTCTGGAGAAAAGCAATTGGTTTCACTTTTTTGTTATATATATTTATCAAATCCAGAGAAATGTATGGTTATTATTGATGAACCAGAATTATCTCTATCGGTAGAGTGGCAGCAGAGAATTCTTGAAGATATAAGAACGAGCGGAAAATGTGGATCCTTGATTGCAGCTACACAGTCACCGTTTGTTTATAATAATTCACTTCGTCCAATAGCAAAGTCTTTGGACTCCTTTTTGACGGTGGTGTAAATATGAGCTTTTTAGAGCAGTTAGATGAGTCGATTAAAATACCAAATGTATATTATCACAGATTTATATTGTCATATAAGAAGAATTCGAAGGATTTGTATGTGTTCTGCGAGGGAGATGCTGATCTGAGTTATTATGCAGAACAGATAGAGAGAATTGATTCAGGGGCAGTGATTCATAAGTTCCCGGCAGAATGTAAAAATAATGTTTTAAAAATTTGTGAATATATCGACTGGAACAATTACCAAAAGAATAGAGTGTTGTTTTTTGTGGATAGGGATCTCTCATATTGGACAAACGAACCCCAGACTTACGGTTCGAATGTATATATTACTGAGGGTTACTCTTTTGAAAATGACGCTGTTTCTTCGCGTATGTTTATGAAATTACTGGAAGATTTATATGGATTTGCGAGTTGCTCTACAGAAGAAAAGAATGAAATAATAAAACTATATGAAGAAAAATGGAATGCTTTTGTAGATGGTTCGTATGATTTGATGGGGTATATTTTGCATAAATATCAATTCTCGCATGAGCATACAGCTCAGAATCTTGATGTACGCAAGTGCATAGATTTTGGGGATAGAAATATATGGAAGAAAATGATAAAGGGCATGACTCGTGAGGAGTACATTCGAAATAAGCTTCAGGTAGAAGATGTGGCAACAGAGGTGATTCAAGATTATAAAAATCGATTCCTAGAGGAAACGAGTCATTACAGCATCCGTGGAAAATGGTGTTTGGAGTTTATGATTGGCTTAATGGACTTCGTGCTAGAAAGTGGCAAAAAATATGCTCCTTCATTATTCGATAGCCGAGCAAAAGTGCCAAAGAAAATCGTAGAGCTAACAAGTAGAGGAGCAATGGCTACAATTGCGCCTAGAATGATTCCAGCTCAGTCACTAGTGGATTTTATATATTTAAACATAGGAGAGGACAATGAGTAGAAGAATTATTCTGTCAGGCGTTCACGGAGTTGAAAAAGGACATTTTATAAAAAACAAACTTGCGAATGTCAGTAATTTAACTGTTATTTCGGCAAGTGGAATAATAGCTCAATATCATGATGCAGAAGATGCAGGTAATAAACGTGTTAACGATGTGGAAGGAAATCAAAATCTTCTCTTAGAAACATTAAAGGGTTTCTTTGATATACACAAAGAAACAGTACTCATGGATGGCCATTTGGTTATTTTAGATGCGAATGATAACATTAAGAAGATTCCAACAAGTTTTTTTGAAAAAGGAATGTTCGATACAATCATTCTTCTTCAAGATGAAGCGCGTTTAATATATGATAGGTTGTATGCACGCGATGGCACGCATAAACTTGATATGAACCTAATAGAGCAAATTCAGAAAAAAGAAGAAGAGTATGCAATGGAATTGGAACGACAGGGAATAAAGATATACCATTTAACCCCATTTTCGGAAGAGAGCAAATATATAGATTTATTTTAGGAGGTCGGAATAAATGGAATACGCTAACTTACGTCATCTTGGATTTGGTGAAATTAGTCTTTCAGATCCTTTCTTTAATTCATTGAAAGAAGACTATGAAGGCTTTGAGGACTGGTATAATAAAAAGATTGTAAATCATGAAGATGCATATGTTCAGTATGATAATAATTCCAATTTGCTGGGTTTTTTGTACATAAAGATGGAAGAACAAAAAACAATAGATGACGTGATTCCTTGTATTGAAGCGGACCGAATTCTAAAAGTAGGTACTTTCAAAATAGATGCGCATGGAACAAGAATGGGCGAACAGTTTTTGAAAGTTTTATTTGATTATGCAATTGATAAAGATGCGGATGTATGTTATGTAACTATTTTTGAAAAGCACAAGGGATTAATTGATTTGATAAGCCAGTATGGTTTTAAGGAATGGGGAATCAAAGAAACGGGTGGGAAGAAGGAGAAGGTATTCTTAAAGAATATGCGTTCTGTTGTTGGAGATGTCTTTTCGGATTATCCCCTTGTTACATGCAAAGGAACACGTAAGTATCTTTTAAGCATATATCCTAAGTATCATTCTAAAATGTTTCCGGAATCTATACTTACTAATGAAAGTAGAAACATAATTAAAGACATTTCGTATACAAATTCGATTAGGAAGAACTATGTTTGCTCTATGCAGGGCGCAGATGATTTAACGACAGGAGATTTGATTGTATTATATAGAACTGCGGAGAGTGGGAGATCCGCAGAGTATTCGGCTGTGGCGACAACAGTTTGTACAGTGACAGAAGTCCGACAGCAAGACTCTTTTACAAATTTTGAGGATTTTTACGCTTTTACTAGCAAATATACAGTATTTGAACGGGATGACCTTGAGTATTGGTATAGACGCGGAGGGTTAAAGGTTATTAGTTTGGTATATAATTTCCCTTTAAAGAAAAGAATAGTTCGACATGAATTAATTGAGAAGATTGGATTGAAGAGAGATATATATTGGGGACTATTTCAACTATCAGATGAGGAGTTCATTGATATTGTAAAACAGGGACAATCGATAGAATATTTGCGATAGAACAAAGGTTCGAAAAGACGTTGTGTTTTGATAAGAACTTGGTTATAATCCCATCTTTGACAGTCTAAATGCGAGGAAAGCCAGTAAATAACAGCTATCCTCGCATTTAAAAATTGATAAAAGTGTAGCTATATATAACTGATATGTAATGACCTTTGTCAAGAGGTAAATTGAGCAAAAATCACCACAAGCTTTTTTAGTTGTATCTGAAAGCACCTGGGTAGAGCCATGGGTATCAGTTCCCGGCATTGGCCACTCTGATATA
>Ga0310695_10012722_pt1 | contig 11710 bp, 8 predicted proteins | sample RumenRJG_04DNA_FD_203882 | JGI IMG/M metagenome (GOLD analysis project Ga0310695, IMG submission 203882) | Bovine rumen microbial communities from Lethbridge, Alberta, Canada - RJG_04 (v2) (version 2) | ecosystem: Host-associated > Mammals > Digestive system > Stomach > Rumen | place: Canada... | reverse complement strand
TAAGGAAGACAAGCCCTTCAGGTTCAATTACCAGATGGATACCCAGATTCCGATGTGCACTGTAACAGCGCAACTTGAAGATATTTTTGGGCAGAATTGGTTAGAGGGCGCCTGTGAGGTTTATACGCTTGCCGAAGGCAAGACACCCTACGAAATCCTGAATGACGTGTGGCATGCCTTGTTTTTCTATGACGATGAGGAGAAACTCAAGGGTTTTGCCAAGAGCCGATTGCAGTTGACAGAGGATCAGGCCGAGAAATTCTCAAAAATCTCGATGCCCAATGACTATGCCGCCCTTAGCCTGAAAGCAATCCGCAAAATATTGCCCTACCTCAAGGACTATGGCCTCATCTATTCCCATGCCGTTTTCTTGGCCAATATTGACGCCGTGCTCCCACCTTTCTACAGCAGATTTGAGAAAGAGCACCAGAGGGCCGTCGATATCATCATCAATGCACTGCTCGACTATGACAAGAAGCATGATGAACGACCCTTGGAATTCTATCTCAAGGATTTCATCCGCGACAATTTTGACGACGTGGATACCGAGGACTTGAAAAAGTTGTACCATCCGTCGATGATGGAACATTATCCAAGGGCCGTGCCAAACGCCGACGGCATCTACCAACTGGGCTCGCCACGCACCAGCAGCGTGCGCAACCCGATGGCGATGCGTTCCATGTTCCGATTGAGAAAAGTAGTCAACCTGCTGCTGGCTAAGGGGTATATTGACGAGAACACCAAGGTTCACATCGAGTTCTCTAGGGACCTGAATGACGCCAACCGCCGATGGGCCATCCAATCATGGCAACGCACTCAAGAGAAAGAACGCGACGAATGCCGCAAGCGGATGCAGGATGACCTCATCATCGCCAACCCAACTGATACCGACATCTTGAAATATCAATTGTGGGAAGAACAGAACCACAGATGCATCTACACAGGGGAGCAAATCGGCATAACCGATTTTCTGGGCGCAAATCCCAAGTATGACATTGAGCACACGATTCCCCGCAGCGCCGGTGGCGACAGCACCAGGATGAATTTAACCCTGTGCAACAGCAGGTATAACCGCGACATCAAGAAGACCAAGTTGCCTGTTGAATTAGCCGAGCACGAAGCAATATTGCAACGCATCGAGCACTGGAACGAGCGGGCAGAAGAGTTAAACAAACAGATAAGACGGCTCAAGGGCAACAGGGCAACAACCAGGGAGGAGAAAGACAAAATCATCAGGCGCCGGCATCTGTTGTCGCTCGAGCGCGACTACTGGAGTGGCAAGTACAAGAGATTTACCATGACCGAAGTGCCTGAAGGATTCTCCCGCCGACAGGGAACCGACATCAGCGTTATCTCCCGATATGCCCGCCTGTTCTTGAAATCGGTGTTCAGGCATGTCTATATTGTCAAGGGTATCGCGACATCCGACTTCAGGAAAATGTGGGGTATACAAGAGGAATACACCGCCAAGGAGCGCGTTAACCACGTTCATCACTGCATCGACGCCATCACCATCGCGTGCATCGATAACGTGCAGTATGCTAAACTAGCACAATTCTACCACGATGATGACGCATACAAGCAAGGGAACGGTTCAAAACCTCAATTTGAAAAGCCATGGCCCACGTTTGTTACCGACATCAAGCACATACAGGATGAACTCTTAATTGCCCATCACTCTAAAGACAACATGCCCAAGCATACAAGAAAAAGAGAGGGTAATGTCATTGTTCAAGGCGACACAGCCAGAGGCTCACTGCACAACGAGACCTACTATGGAGCAATTGAACGTGACGGTGACATCAAGTATGTCGTTCGCAAGAGTCTGGACAGCCTTGAGTCAAAAGACATCAAAAACATTGTCGATGATGAAGTGCGCCGCAAGGTGGAAGAAGCCATTGCTCAGCATGGCTCACTCAAGAAGGCCCTGGAACTCGGCATCTGGATGAACGAGGAGAAGCAGATACCCATCAAGAAAGTTCGAATCTTTGCCAACTCAGTAACAAGACCCATCAACATCCGGCAGCACCGAGACAAGTCCAGACATGAACACAAGCGCCAATTCCATGTTCAAAATGACCGCAACTATATGATGGCCATCTATGTCGGCAACGATGGTCGTGGAAAAGAAAAGCGCGCCTTTGAAATTGTCAGCAATATTAAAGCCGCCAGTTTCTACCGGAGAAGCAATCAAGAGCCAGGAGGACAACCGCTGGTGCCCAAGAGTAAGATTGGCTTGCCGATTAAACACCAGTTAAAAATCGGTTCCATGGTACTTCTCTATGAAAAGAATCCTGAAGAAGTGTGGAAACTCAGTAAGCACGAAATTGAACGTCGTCTTTACAAAATCATCGGCTTAAATTCATTTGCTGCTAAAACCAGCAACTACGGAAGGATTTCATTAGTTCATCATCAAGAAGCAAGACCCAGCAGTGAAATCAAGTTGAAAAATGGAGCATATCAATCTGGAGAGAATTTCCGTTCAGGTATCATATTGTTACATACTCAGTTCAAAGCCCTTGTTGCTGGTGAAGACTTTGAGATTAATGACCTTGGTGAGATAACTAGATTAAAATGATAAAACAGACAAAAAACTTATCAGCGAACCCATTCAATTAGAAATAATTTGGTAGTTTTGCACTATAAATCTGCATCAATAAGCCACTTCTTATCTGCGAAACTTAATATATCCAACTGATAATAAGACAGATATTTGCAATAAGTTGTGGTTTGATGTAGGAACCGAATAAGATACAACGGAATCTCGACGGGTATCATATTGCTGGTGTTGTGGTTTGATGTAGGAACCGAATAAGATACAACTTCCTGGTCAACGGGAAACTCATAGAGTTGTTGTGGTTTGATGTAGGAACCGAATAAGATACAACCGACAAGCCGAATAATGGCCGTGCAGACATGTTGTGGTTTGATGTAGGAACCGAATAAGATACAACCCACGGAGCAGTTGCAGGCACTACTTAGCAGTTGTGGTTTGATGTAGGAACCGAATAAGATACAACTAACTTGAGTTATGTGCTGATGAGTATCGGTTGTGGTTTGATGTAGGAACCGAATAAGATACAACCTTAACATCGAGGTGAATCTGAGCCACAAAGTTGTGGTTTGATGTAGGAACCGAATAAGATACAACCAAAGCAATGCAGAAAGAGCAGGTCGTTGAGTTGTGGTTTGATGTAGGAACCGAATAAGATACAACTCCGAAAGACAACGACCTACACCAGGCGCGTTGTGGTTTGATGTAGGAACCGAATAAGATACAACGGATGGCGTGAGAGCAAGATGCACCGTGAGTTGTGGTTTGATGTAGGAACCGAATAAGATACAACCCGCGAGAATTTTTCGACAAGGTGGCCGCCGTTGTGGTTTGATGTAGGAACCGAATAAGATACAACTGACTTTCAGTCACCTATGAACTGGCACAAGTTGTGGTTTGATGTAGGAACCGAATAAGATACAACAGGCCGTCAAGGACTATTGCCGATTGCTGGTTGTGGTTTGATGTCGGAACCGAATAACGTACAACCAACTGACGAGTACAACAACATCGGCAGCGTTTACCACGATTAGGGCGATTACAAGAAAGCGCTGGAGTACTTAATGAAGGCATTGAAGATAGAACGGTTGTCATGAGGATTTACAGATTGTATTTCTTGTGTTTCTTGTTTTCCTTTTAATTTCAATGGATTGTTGTTTTTCGGGGGTGGGAAGGAAGTGGCGAGGGCGGATGCCGTGGTGTGGCACCCGCCCTCGCGATGATGGGTTATCGAGGTGTTTTACTTCTCGAGTTCCTTCTTGATGCGCTCGGTCAACATGGGGACGATCTTGTGGAGGTCGCCGACGATGCCCAGGTCAGCCACGCTGAAGATGGGGGCGAACTTGTCCTTGTTGATGGCGATGATGAAGTCGCTCTCCTCCATACCGGCGAGGTGCTGGATGGCACCGCTGATGCCGCATGCCATGTACAAGTTCGGACGGACGGTCTTACCCGTCTGGCCCACCTGTACCTCGTGGGGCATCACGCCGTTGTCAACCATGGCACGTGACGAAGCCACCTGTCCGCCGAGGACGTCGGCGAGAGCCTGCAACTTGTCGAAGCCTTCCTTGTCGTGCACACCGCGGCCGCCGCTGACGAGGATCTTGGCCTCGCTGATGTCGGCCATCTGCTTGTCTGCCTTGATGGTCTTGACGAGTTTCACCTTGAACTTGCTGGCGTCAAAGGTGGGGTTGAACTCGGTGACGATGCCCTGGCGGCCGGGCTGGCGCTGCATCTTCTGCATCACACCGGGGCGCACGGTTGACATCTGGGGACGGTTGTTGGGGCAGATGATGGTAGCCATCAGGTTACCGCCAAATGCGGGACGGGTCATGCGGAATTCGGGTTCGCCGTCCTTGTCGGGCTCGATCTCGAGTTTGGTGCAGTCGGCGGTCAGACCGGTCTTGAGGCGCGAAGCGATGCGCGGTGCCAGGTCGCGGCCGATGGTGGTAGCGCCATAGAGCACGATGCTGGGCTTGCGGTCGATGATGATCTGGCCAACGGCCTGGGAGTACTGCTCGCTCAGGAAGTCCTTCAACTCGGGAGCGTCAACGACGATGACCTCGTCGGCGCCCTGCTCGATGAGGGCCTGTGCCTGGTCCTTGATGCCGCAGCCCAGGAGCATGGCAACGACCTTCTCGCCGAGAGCGTCGGCCAGGTCGCGCGCTTTACCTAGGAGTTCAAATGCAACGGACTGGATGACACCCTCGCGCTGCTCGGCAAAAACGAATACGTTCTTATAATCTTTCTTATCCATAATTTTCAGTTTTAAGTTTTTAGTTTTTGAGTTCTTAGTTTTAAGTTTTTAGTTTTAAGTAATAATTGCTACGCCTGAAGTGGGTGATTGTACTTGAAACTTAAAACTCTCAACCTAAAACTCTCAACTTAAAACTCATTTAGATAATGTGTTTAACTTTGAGTTGATTAACGATGAGTTCGACAGCCTCCTCGGGGGTTACCTCGTGCACCTCGCCGGGGGCCTTCATGGCCTTGGGGAAGGACTTGAAGACCTTGGTGGGCGAGCCTGCGAGACCCAACTTACCCTCATCAACGTCGATCTTGTCGGCACTCCAGACCTCGACTTCCTTGTCATAGGCCTCCATGATGCCGCTGACGCTCATGTAGCGGGGTTCAAAGGCTGATGCCAGAACGGTGAGCAGGCACTTGCCCTCGACCTCGAGGACCTGGATGCCGTCCTCGTTCTCCTTGTCGACCTGCAGGTTGCCGTTGTCAAGCACCTTGGCATCGGCGACATAGGTGATCTGGGGCAGGCCCAGGTGCTCGGCCAACTCGGGGCCGACCTGAGCGGTGTCACCGTCGATAGCCTGACGGCCAGCGATGATGAGGTCATAGTCCAGAACGCGGCACAGGCCTGACAGGGCATAGGACGTGGCCAGGGTGTCGGCACCGGCAAACTTGCGGTCACTCAGCAGGATGGCACGGTCGGCGCCCATGGCCAGAGCCTCACGCAGCATGACGTCGGCCTGGGGAGGTCCCATCGAGATTACGGTGACATTGGCACCGAACTGGTCCTTGAGCCTCAAGGCGAGTTCAAGACCGCCCTTGTCATCGGGGTTCATAATGCTGGGAACGCCTTCACGAATCAGAGTACCCTTCACGGGGTCAATCTTGACAACGGTGGTATCGGGAACTTGTTTGATACAAACGATAATATTCATAATTCTGTTTTCTCGAGTTTTAAGTTTTTAGTTTTTTGGTTGTAAGTATGATATGTATCGCCCGAAAATGGCAACCGTACTTAAAACTTACAACTTAAAACTTACAACTGATTATTTAAACAATTGTCCGGCAATCACCATGCGCTGAACCTCGGATGTACCCTCATAGATCTCGGTAATCTTGGCGTCACGCATCATGCGCTCAACAGGATATTCACGGGTGTAGCCATAGCCACCGTGGAACTGCACGGCCTTGGTCGTCACTTCCATTGCGGTCTCGGCGGCAAAGAGTTTAGCCATAGCGGCGTCGGCGCTATAGGGCAGGTGCATGTCCTTCTTCCAGGCGGCGCTGCGAACGAGCAAGCGTGCGGCCTCGACCTTGGTCTTGAGGTCGGCCATCTGGAACTGGGTGTTCTGGAACTTAGCAATCGAGCGGCCAAACTGCTTGCGCTCCTTGGTGTACTTGACGGTCTCGTCCATGGCACCCTGGGCAATACCCAGAGCCTGTGAGGCGATACCGATGCGGCCACCGTCGAGGGTCATCATGGCAATCTTGAAGCCCTTGCCCAGTTGGCCGAGCAGGTTCTCCTTGGGGACGATGCAGTTTTCAAAAATCAACTCACAGGTGGCGCTGCCGCGGATACCCATCTTCAACTCCTTCTTACCGATGGAGAAACCGGGCATACCCTTCTCGACGATGAAGGCCGAGATGCCCTTGGTGCCCTGTGACTTGTCGGTCATGGCCATGACGATGAACACATGGGCATTGGAGGCGTTGGTGATAAAGATCTTGGAGCCGTTGAGCACCCAGTGGTCACCCGCATCAACTGCGGTGGTCTGCTGCATGGCGGCATCGGTGCCAGCATTGGGCTCGGTCAAGCCGAAGGCGCCAATCCACTCGCCCGAAGCGAGTTTGGGCAAGTACTTCATCTTCTGTTCCTCGGTGCCGTGCTCCATGATGGGAGCGACACACAGCGAGGTGTGGGCCGACAGGACTACGCCCGTGGTGGCGCACACGCGGGACAGTTCCTCAACGGCCATGATATACATCTGGACAGTGCCGCCAGCACCGCCATACTGCTTGGGCACGGGAATACCCATCATGCCCAACTTACCCATCTTCTCGACAGTCTCGATGGGGAAGCGCTCCTGCTCATCAATCTCGGCGGCAAGGGGCTTCACCTCGTTCTCTGCAAAGGAGCGTACCATCTGCAGGAACAGTTGTTCAGTCTTTGAATAGCTAAAATCCATTTTTTCTTAACGTTTTTAGTTGCAAGTCTTCAGTTGCAAGTTTTAAGTCTAGTAAATATCGCCCGCAATAGGTAATATTACTTAAAACTTAAAACTCACAACTTAAAACTTAATAAATCAATACTTGTAGAAGCCTTCACCGGTCTTGCGGCCCAGCAGGCCAGCGCGGACCATCTTGCGCAGCAGCGGGTGAGGACGATACTTGGGATCGCCAAACTCGTTGTAGAGCACTTCCATGATGGCAAGGTTCACGTCGTTACCGATGAGGTCGGCCAGTGCCAGCGGGCCCATGGGATGGTTGGCACCCAGCATCATGCACTTGTCGATGTCCTCGGCGCTGGCGATGCCGTCGGCCAGGATGCCCACTGCCTCGTTGATCATCGGGATGAGAATGCGGTTAACGACAAAACCGGGAGCCTCGTTAACGGGAACGGGGGTCTTGCCGATCTGGGTCGTCAGGTCGATGATGCACTGGGCGGTCGCGTCGCTGGTGAGTTGGCCCTTGATCACCTCAACGAGCGCCATGCGGTCGGCGGGGTTGAAGAAGTGGCAACCGATGAACTGGGCGGGGCGGCTGGTGCAGGCAGCAATCTCGGTAATCGAGAGTGACGATGAGTTGGTGGCAAAGATGGTCTCGGGCTTGCAGATCTTGTCAAGTTCCATGAACACGTCCTTCTTCAACTGCATGTTCTCGACTGCAGCCTCGATAACGAGGTCGGCGTCGGCAAATGTTGCATAGTCGGTCGTGGTCGTGATGTTTGCCAGGATAGCCTTCATGGCATCCTCGGTGATCTTTCCTTTCTCGACGAGTTTGTTATAACCCTTGGATATCGAAGCCATAGCCTTGTCCAGGCTCTCCTGGGTGCGGCTCTTCATGACAACGGGCATCTTGGCGGCAAAGGCCTTGACGATACCCTTGGCCATCGTACCTGTTCCAATAACGCAAATTTTCATAATTTAAGATTCTTGTTTTATTGATTGTTAATGATTTTGATGTTGATTTCTCTTATTTTCCGGTGAATGCGGCCTTACGCTTGTTCAAGAAGGCGTCCATGCCCTCCTTCTGGTCGCTGGTGGCAAAACACTGGCCGAAGAGTTTGTTCTCCAGGCCGATTGCTCCGTCGGCATCCAGATCATAGCCCTCGTTGATGCTCTGCTTGGCCAGGCTGATGGCCACGGGGGCGTTCTTGAGCATCATCTGAGCCATCTCGATGGCCTTGTCCATCAGATCCTCGGGCTCATAGACAGCGTTGACCAGACCGATGCGCAGGGCCTCGTCGGCACGGATCACCTTGCCCGTGTAGATCATCTCCTTGGCATAGCCCTGGCCGATGAGTTTGGGCAGGCGATAGGTTCCCGAGAAGCCGGGGATGATGCCCAGGCCCACCTCGGGCTGACCAAACTTGGCCTTGCTCGATGCGATGCGGATGTCACAGGCCATCGCCAACTCGCAACCTCCACCCAGGGCAAAGCCGTTGACAGCGGCGATGACGGGGATGGGAAGGGTCTCGATCTTGCGGAAGACCTGGGCGCCCAGTCGGCCGAACTCCAGACCCTGGGGTTCGTCGAGGTGAGCCATCTCGCTGATGTCTGCCCCGGCAACAAAGGACTTCTCGCCATCTCCCGTGATGATGAGCACGCGGGTCGAGGCAAGTTCCTGACCGATGCAGGCATCCAGTTCCTTGAGTATGGTGGAGTTGAGCGCGTTCAGCGACTTGGGGGCCGAAATCTTGAGGACGGTGACGCCCTCGTTGTGCTCAACCTTCAGGAATTGATAATCCATAATACAGGCAGGACTTAACGATTAAACGTCCATGGGTTTCAAGTCGGGCGAAATGATGAGTTTGGCCTCGGTTGCGGCCTGAACATCCTCGACGGTGAACTCGGGATGCAACTCGCGCAGGACGATACCCTCGGGGGTGATGTCCATAACGCCCATCTCGGTGATGATCATATTGACCTGACCGGCTGCGGTGAGGGGCAACGTGCACTCCTTCAAGATCTTGGGGTTACCCTTCTGGGTGTGCTCCATGGTGAGGATCACACGCTTGGCACCCACAACGAGGTCCATAGCGCCACCCATGCCGGGAGCCATCTTGCCGGGAATAATCCAGTTGGCGAGGTTACCCTTCTCATCGACCTGCAGAGCGCCCAGGAACGAGACGTTCACGTGGCCGCCGCGGATGATGGCGAACGAGGTAGCCGAGTCAAACGTGCAAGCACCGGGGTTCAGCGTGATAGCACCGCCACCGGCGTTGATCAGGTTCTTGTCTTCCTTGCCTTCCTCGGGCGTGGGACCCATGCCCATAGCGCCATTCTCGGTCTGGAGGGTTACAGATACACCCTCGGGAAGGTAATTAGGAATTAAGGTGGGGATACCAATACCCAGATTCACAACATCGCCGTTGTGCAACTCCTTGGCGGCACGCTTTGCGATGACTTCTCTCATTTGATATTTATCCATAATAGTAATACGGTTTTTGAGATTAATTATATGTTTTTTTTAAAAAGTTATTTCATTCCTCTCTTGACCATCTCCTGCACGACAAACGATGCCACGTCGTCGGCATAGGTGTTCATGCCAAAGCCGGCGTCAAAGCCGAGTTCCTTGGCCAGTTCGTGGGTGATGCGGGCGCCACCACAGCAACAGATCATCTTGTCACGCAGGCCCTCAGCCTCCATGAGTTCGATAAATTCTGTCATGTTCTTGATGTGCACGTCCTTCTGGGTCACGGTCTGGGACACCAGCAGGGCGTCAGCATGCAGTTCGATGCCCTTGGCGATAAACTCGTCGTTGGGAACCTGTGAACCCAGATTGTAGGCCTCAATCATCTCGTAACGCTCCAGGCCATAGTGGCCGGCATACCCCTTCATGTTCATGATGGCGTCGATACCCACGGTGTGGGCGTCGGTGCCGGTCGATGCGCCGACGATGACAATCTTGCGGCCGATGTTCTCCTTGATGTACTCGTCGGTCTCATACATGTCCATCGTGTTACTTTCAACCTTGGGCACATAGATGGTGCTGTAGTCCACCGTGTGGCTGCAACTGCCGTAGCAGTTAAAGAAGGTGAAACCAGGCGTCAATTCCTTGTAATATACCACGCTGGGATTCTCCAGACCCATCTTGCGGAGCAACTGCTTGGCCGCTTCCACGGCCTCGGCGCCACAGGGGACGGGCAGGGTGAAACTCAGTTGCACCTTGCCGTCGTTCATTGTGTCGCCATAGGGCTTTATCTTGGTGAAGTCTAAGGTTTTGTCAAAATCCTTGGCTTCCATGCTATATAATCCTTCGCTCATAATTGTATAGTAGTAACCTTATATAAAGATATTGTTAGTAATTATCTCTTGCCTTTCATCAGTTCCACAAACGGGTTGTAGTAGTTCTCTCCCTTCATAGTCACACCTTCGAGGCCTTTACCGCCGTTCTTGGGACGCTTCACGTCACCGAAGATACCCTTCTCCAGAGCGGTGAACAGGCCTTCCTTGGTAATATCCTCGAGCAACTTGATCGTGTTGCCCAGCACTTCCTTGACGCGGTTGCGGCAGATGCCTCCCTCGACAAACTCCATCTCCTCGCCGATGCTCTTCATGTTGTTGAAGATATACTTGGCATTCTCGATCGAGAGGTAACGGTCGCTCATGAAGGGGGTGTGGATAGCCTCGGTGGGCATTCCCAGCAACTGGATGCCCTGGTGTGTCCAGATGCCGATCATGTTGAACAGGGCGTCCTGGATGTGGCCGCGGAAGATGTTGCCCGTCATGAACTTGGTGGGGGGCATGTACTTCAACGTGGCCTTGGGGAAGATCTCACGGGTCATCTGTGCCTGGGCCAACTCCAGCAGGAAGCCGTTCTCGAGCATGGGATCCATCTCGAAGGCGTGTCCCAGACCCATCTGCTCCTCGGGCAGGCCGGCCATGAGGGCCAACTGCTCGTTGATGAGGTCTGACGCGAGCACCGTGTGGGCGGCCTCGACAGCGTCGGCGGTCGTCAGGTAGTTGTCCTCACCGGTGTTGATGATCACGCCGGCAAAGCCGTTGATGATGCGGCTCATGTACTGGTCGATGAGCGTGCGCTGCATGTTGATGTCGCGGAACAGGATGCCATACAAGGCGTCATTCAGCATCACATCCAGGCCCTCAAAGGCGCCCATGATGGCAATCTCGGGCATACACAAGCCTGAGCAGTAGTTGCACAGACGGATGTAACGGCCCTGCTCCTCGCCCACCTCGTCGAGTGCCTTGCGCATGATGCGGAAGTTCTCCTGGGTGGCAAAGGTGCCGCCAAAGCCCTCGGTCGTTGCGCCATAGGGCACATAGTCCAGCAGACTCTGGCCTGTGGTGCGGATAACGGCGATGACGTCGGCACCTTGACGGGCTCCTGCCTGAGCCTGTACCACGTCCTCATAGATGTTACCCGTTGCCACGATGATGTAGAGGTAGGGCTTGGGACCCTCTCCGATGGTCTCAAGATAATGCTCGCGGCGGGAACGGCGGGCGCGGATGCGCGCCATGCTCTCGTCGATGACGGGTTGCAGCGCATCGGCGATCTGCTTGGGGTCACGCGTGACAACCTGGGTGATGTCCAGTTCCTCGGCTGCCACTTTCTCAGCAATCTGCTGCGGGCTGAGTCCCGTCTGGATCATGGCATTGGCAATGAAGAACAGGGCGCCCTCGTTCAAGACTCCCTTGTCCTTTAGCGCCTCGACAACCACATTGGGCAGGG
>Ga0310695_10012721_pt1 | contig 11711 bp, 18 predicted proteins | sample RumenRJG_04DNA_FD_203882 | JGI IMG/M metagenome (GOLD analysis project Ga0310695, IMG submission 203882) | Bovine rumen microbial communities from Lethbridge, Alberta, Canada - RJG_04 (v2) (version 2) | ecosystem: Host-associated > Mammals > Digestive system > Stomach > Rumen | place: Canada... | reverse complement strand
CCCGGCGGATGACAGTTTGCAGGCGTTTGAAATCCGCAACGTCACCAACGTTGAACCGGAGCATTATCAGCAGATCATTGCGGAGCATATAGCGGTTTCCGAACTGTCGGATGAACACATCAACACAAAGGAAATCACCAATCAGACGGCGCAGACGGCGCTTACTTTCGCCCTTTCCGGCACCACATGGACGGCAGGCAACACGGTTTCCCGTTCGTCATCTGTCAACATTGCCCGGGGCAGTGTTTGGCAGGCAGTCAACGCCATTGCAAGCAACTACAATGCCTACGCCGTGCCCCGGGTGGTGACGGATGCCGCCGGGAATATCACAGGCAAATACATTGACCTGATAGAAACCACAGGCACATGGCGTGGCGTGCGGCTGTCCATTGACAAAAACATGTCGGATGCGTCTGTGGTGTATGATGATTCTGAAGTGCTGACAGCCCTGTACGGCTATGGCGGCAGTGTGGACGTTGAGCAATCCGGGCAGGAAGACAAAACGGAGGAACTGACGTTTGCGGGCGTAACGTGGGCGGCGACCGCTGACCACCCCGCAAAGCCTGCCGGGCAGACGTACCTTGAAGACCCTGCAAAAACGGCTATTTACGGGCGCAATGGACGCCCCCGGTTTGGATTCTACCAAAACGGGGATATCAAGGACGCAAACATACTGTTGCAGAAAACGTGGGAAGCGCTGAAAAACACAAGCGCCCCACTGATCAACATTTCCGGCACGTGTTCTGACCTGCACAGGTTTGGGTATGCTGACCAACCCATTCGCCTGCATGACTTGGCACTGGTGGAGATATCCGAAACCGGGGAATCATATTACCTGCAAATCATCAAACTGGACGTTGATTTGATTGACCCCACAGCCACCCGCCCGGAGATAGGGGCATACATCCCGAACATTATTTACATCAACCGGGAAACACACACGGCAAGCACCGGCGGCGGCGGCAGGGGCGGCAGGGGTCAAACCAACACAGACTATAAACAGTCGGAAACCTACACAGCCATTGAAAAGGATGACACCCGCATTGCAATGGTAGTCGGCACCCGGAACGGGGACAACTACATAAAAGCCGGGGAAATTGCCCTTTCCATCAACAAATCCGGCGAAAGCGGGCAGTATGAAAGCAGTGCCCACATCAACGCCAACCACGTCAACATCAGCGCAACGAACGATGTGCACACACTGGCGGGAGATGTCGAACATGATGCGCAGGGACGGTTGATCATCAAAAACGCCGGGGGCATGTACGTTCAGCGCACGGAAAGCGGCGTCACCTCGCAGTTTGGTGTGTTCGACAACGGGAACCTGACCGGCGGCGTTGTGGTGGAGAAAATCAACGGGAACGGCGTAACCACCAACATCAGGGGCGACCGCATCAAAATCGGCACGCTTGATGATGAAGACTTGAATTCGTGGGCAACCGATGCGAAAAACGGCACCGGCGTTTTCGTGAAGTTCCTGACCGTCCGACAGCTAACGGCGCAGGAAATCACGACATTGCTTGCCAACATTGACGAAGCGACCATAAACAACCTTACAGTTGCACAGCGCCTTGAAACCGGGAAAATAGTTATTGCCGACACGATACAAGCGGGAGCGAATTCCGCCGAAATGCACGTTGCCGACATCACGAAAAGCGCTGACGGGAAAACACTTACAATAACATACACAGACAAGAGTGCGATAACTTTTAGCAAAGCCACTACTCTTTCCGGTGCTTGGGGTAGTGGCGTTTTCACGGTAACAGCAACCGGCGCAAACCCGCTAACAACAACACTGACGAACACAGGACACTGGGGAAACACGAATAGCGGAGAAGATGCGAATACATACTACTATGCTACGTATGCAACCATCAATTCAAGCGGAGTTCCCGCCCCAACCGGGAACGTCACTACAATCAGCGGGCTTGCAAGGTACAATGCCGGGTACACAGACGGACGGAACAGCGTGCAAACCATCACGCCGACTGCCATCAATGTGTACTCAAGCCAACAAGGGACGCTTCTTAGCACAAGACTGAGTGCAAGTATTTTGACGGCAGGAAAATACATAACGCTCAAAGTTGGCAATACCACATACAGCATTGCTATCACATAATGAGGTGGAACAGATGCAATTTGAAACATGGCTGAAAACAGACATGCAGGAACCGCTGAAGGTTGTTGAACTGGACACTTCCCTATTCGGGCGGGATGTCAATGCCAACATTATCGGCGTTGAAATCACGGACGGCGGCGAACCCGTGACCCTGACGGGTGACGTGCACGGGTATGTCATCAGAAGCACCGGCACCACAGTACCGCTGAACGGCACGCTTTCCGGGAACCGGGCGCAGATCGTGCTGAATGAATCATGCTACCTTGACCCCGGCAGTATCAGCATTGCCATCAAAATCGGAAGCACCACGGTTGCCGCATGCCACGGGTATGTGTACCGCACCGAAACGGATACGGTGGTTGACCCGGAACACGTGATACCGTCCATCAATGAGATTCTCGAACAAATCCGACAGTGTGAACTGGCAACAGCCGCCGCAACAGCCGCCGCAGGAGCGGCAAACACTGCCGCCGGTACGGCAAACACTGCCGCAGATGATGCCACGCTGAAAGCGTCACGTGCGCAGAGTGCGGCAAACACGGCGAATACTGCCGCAAACCGGCTAAACAACTTGACCGTTTCGGCGCAGGAAGGTAGCACAGCAAACGCACAGGTATCAGATGTTGACAATCACAAACACATAGCATTCACACTTCCTGTGGGAGCTACGCCTAACATTTCCGTAGCGATCACAACCCGTTCGCCCGGTACCGGTGCAACGATTGATATTGACAAGGAATCACCGCACTCCCCGGAAGCACCTTTGATCACTTTCGGCATTCCACAGGGCGAACCCGGTCAAGTGACCAACGTGAACGGCGAAAACATACCGATTTCATCGTCTGACAGCACCACTATCAAGGCGTACATTGATGCGGCAACGGCTATTTCAACGGTTATAGATGCCCTGTACCCCGTGGGAAGCACGTACATTTCGATGAACAGCACCATGCCTGCGGTCATGACAACTGGCAGGACGTGGGAAGCCATTACAGGCGACTATGTTTTGAGGACGATCACCACGGGCACGGCGGGCGCATACGCAAGCGCAGGCGATACCGGAAGCACAACCCTGACTGTTAGCCAAATTCCTTCCCACACACACGCACTGAATTACGGCACTGGTTCGGCGGCTAATGGCACCGGCGGCGCATACAATTTGTATTTGCAAGGCGGTGCGTCTGAAACCACGGAAGCACGTGGCGGTGGACAAGGACACACGCATACGGCAGGCATGCCTAAAAACGTTTCTGTGTACATGTGGAAACGCACGGCGTGACGGGGGCAAAAATGAAAAGCGCAACAGAAGTTTCCCGGAAACTGGACGAACTGAAGCAAAGCGGGTTGCCGTTGCAGGACGTGGCGTGGCAACTGGCATTGCAGTGCATCGGGTGGGCGTATGTGTTCGGCGCACGTGGCGAACTGTGCACGCCCGCAAACAGGCGGGTGCGTGACTGGCAGGGGCACCCGACCATAAAAAGCGCCTGCAAGAATTTTGACGGAACGGGCAGTTGCTCCGGGTGCAAGTGGTACCCGGGCGGCGCACGCACCCGGGTGTTTGACTGCCGGGGCTTTACCTATTGGGTTCTTTTGCAGGTGTACGGGTGGAAGCTGATTGGTGCAGGCGCAACAAGCCAATGGAACCGGGCGGAGAATTGGACGGCAAAGGGCACCATTGACACCGTGCCGGAAAATACACTTGTGTGCCTGTTCGTGCAGAAGAAAACCACCATGGAACACACCGGATTTGGGTACCACGGGGAAACCGTGGAATGTGGCAACGGCGTGCAGTATTTCAAGACCCGGAACAAAAAATGGACGCATTGGGCAATCCCTGCATGCATGGATGCCGCACCGCCCGCCCCGCAATCCTCCCCCACCCTGCGCCGTGGATCAAAAGGCGACATGGTGAAGAAACTGCAAACCGCCCTGATTGATCAGGGCTTTTCATGCGGCAAGTGGGGCGCTGACGGGGATTTCGGGAGCGCCACGGAAAACGCCGTAAAAGCCTATCAGGAAGCGCACGGGCTGACACCTGACGGGATTGTCGGGGAAGCCACGTGGAACGCCCTACAGACGGCAAAAACAGCCAAATACACGGTCACAATTCCGCACTTGTCCAAACCGCAGGCGGATGCGTTAATTTCGCAACACCCCGGAGCCACAGCGACAGAGGAAAGGGGGTGACCGTTGGAAATGGCTACCGAAACGATTATTTCACTTGTGATTGCTTTCTGCGCCTTGCTGTTTACCGCACTGAGTTTTCGGCGCACGCAGACGCAGGACACCACAGCATCCGCCGCCGAACGGGCGACCATGACCGCAGATGTGCGGTATATCCGCACGTCCATTGACGAAATCAAACTGGAAAACCGGGCTATCCAAAAAGACGTTGGCGAACTCAAAACCAAAGTGGTGGAAATCGAAGCTTCCACCAAATCGGCACACAAACGCCTTGATGACCTGATGAAAGGATGATGCCCTTGTTCACGTGGGAATTTTGGAAAGCAACCCTAATTCGTGCCGTGCGCACGTTTGCTGAGAGCATGCTTGCGTATATCGGCACCGGCGCTGTGGTGCTTGGGGACGTTAATTGGTTGGCGGCACTGTCCGCCGGGGCTTTCGGCGCAGTCTGCGCCGTCTTGCTTGCCCTTTCGACCGGTATCCCCGAAGCGCCCAAAGAACCCAAATGACACCCGCCCCCGGCACCCGCCGGGGGTTCTTTTTTTATTCCCGAAAAAAATTTTGCTTTTCTGCTATTTTTCTATTGACTTTAGTGTAGCTTATATGCTACAATGGAGTCCCCGAAGGGGCGGCGGGAAGCTGATATAAACATGGAGGAGGAACGGAACATGAACGTAGTTATTGCAGGCACAAGGACGTTCGACAATTATGCGTTGCTTGAAGCGGTTTGCGATTCGGTGCTTTCAGGCAAACACGTAGACGCAATCTTGTGCGGGGAATGTCGGGGCGCTGACGTTCTCGGCAGGCAGTACGCCGAACGGCACGGCATTGCCGTAGAATCGTACCCCGCAGAGTGGAAGCTGTACGGACGGTCTGCCGGTGTGAGGAGAAACAAACAAATGGCGGAACACGCAGATTTACTCATTGCATTTTGGGACGGAAAGTCACGTGGAACCGCAAACATGATTAAACTGATGCGCAACAAAGAAACGTATGTGCACATGATTTAAAACGAAGAGGACAACGTGCCGGGCGGGGCGGCGTAACCCCGCAGAAAGGGGAACACAATGACGATTTGGACAGTTTACATTAACGGCGAACCTGATTTCGCTTCTGACAAGTATCTTGAAGCTGTATCCCGTGCAAACTTCCTGACAAAGCATGGATATACGGAAGTTGAACTGAAAGGCGAAAAGGAAGACGGGACGCCGGTATTTTTTGCGGCGGGTCTTCTCTCTTGACGTTGACAGACAGCGGGCGCACGCCGCCCGTTGTAGTCAGCGCCAAAGGCGTTGGGGAAAGGAGCAAGGGCAATGACAAACAAGGAACGGTTGCAGGTGCATGTGCAGATTGTGCGGGAGAATGAGCGCAAACTGCGGGAATGGCGGGAACTGCCGCACACGTGGCGGGAGCAGGTTGAAACCCGGCTGTTGAACCTGCGTATTGCAGAAGAAACAATGCGGGAAATGCAGGAAGCGGGGGTGGTGGCATGACGTTCGGTGAAATGCGGTGTGATGCCGCCGAAAGGGAACGCCGCATAGCTGTATGCACCCGGCTGAATGTACTGGCGCACAAGCGGGAGCGAGTCGAACCTGCACAGGCAAAAAGGATTGACCGCACCATTGCCGTTATTTTACGGCAGGAACGCCCGTGGATGAAAGAAGAAGTGTATTTCCTTTACTGATGAACATACGCCCCGCCGGGGGCATTATACCCGGCAGAAAGGAACACAGCATGTGGCGAGTTGATGGATTTGCAACGAAGGACGAAGCAAAGAAGTTTAGCCGGGAACATGGCGGCATCGTACTGTATGAGGAATACACACCGAAACGGCACCTGCCGACAGCCCGGTGCAAAGACTGGTTGATTGCCACCCGGGCAACCGGGATTGATACGAAAAAGTACCCGTTTGTGGTGGAGCGCAGGATATAAGGTGATGCCGTGCCGGGGCGGCAAATCCCCGGCAGAAAGGGCAAAAGATGACGGAAGAAACGGACGTGCGCACCGCCGCATTGAATGCTATCAGCAAATGGTGTGCGGATGGTGTTATCACGGCATTTGATGATGTGATTTTCTTCATGTACGGATACGCCCCTGACTGCCGCTTATCGGACGCTATTGACGTGGTGCACGAACTGCGGGAACGGGGTTTGATCGGATGGGACTGACCCGGATGCAACCGGGAGAAAGGCGGAAACATGGAAGCGGGATTCAAGCAGAAAACCCGCAGGGTCATGCGGGTTGAGGTTGACGGGTATGTGCTGATATGCGTGTGCTGTTACTATCAGAAGCGGAACCCCTACCATCTGTATTTGAAGCGGGGCACGCACGTGGAACAGCTTGCCCGGTATGCGAACTTCATCAGCGTGGTGGAACGTATGCATCAGTGGATGCATGAAAACTATGTAGGCTATTCGGATGGGTTTTGACTACCGAATTGACTACCAAACCATGCACCGAAATGCATCAAAATGACACTTTTTGACGGATGCCCGGAAACACAAAAAACGCCCCGTGCCTTTGATAGCACGGGGTTTCCTGTGTGGCTCAGATAGGACTCGAACCTATGACACTCCGGGTATGAAGCGGGCGTGCGTATGTGCCGCCCGCCTTTATTTATCAACCGTCCCCGGGTTTTCTTTTTCCGACTGACTACCGTTTTGACTGCGAAACGCATTTTTTACCCGTTCCGCTTCCCCTGCTTCCCGGCTGTCGGTCACGCTGTCATATATCCGCAAAAGCATGGTTGCGTCAGCGTGCCCCATCCACCGAATAACGGTGTGCAGTTCAACCGGCGGGCGCATGTCCCGGAGCATGGTTGCAAAGCTATGCCGCAGGTCATACGGCGTTACGGTGAACGGTACCCACGGCGGCAGGGTACCACCATCGGCAAGAATGGCTTTGTGTTCCCGGGTACGCCCGTACCATCTGCGGTCAACCCCGTTGATGGCGGTTTCCATGCTGTGCACGTAGGAGCGCCACGCCACCCGCCACGTTGTTTTGCTGACCCGCTCCCCGTGGGCGGACGTGATCAAATGCCCGTGTTTGCCCTTTAGCGCCCGTTCTAAGGGCGGCAACAGCGGTATGCGCCTATTTGCCCGGGCGGTTTTCCCCTGCCCCGTATAAGCGTATTTTTGCCCGTTTTCGGGGTCAGTGTGTGCGGTTTCGCTGACGATGATGGTTTCCCGGGCGAAATCAACATCACGGTCAATGTCAACGGCTTTGGCTTCCTGCGGGCGCAATCCTGCATACAGCATTGCCATGACTGCCGGGTGCGCCCGGTGATCCGTGCACAGCGTTTCAATCCACTGCCTTTCCTGCGGCGTGATTGACCGGTGCCCGCCTGCCGTGCCCTTATGCGGGCGTGCTGTGCGGTCACGTGCGGGGTTGGATGTGATCAACCCATCCGCCACGGCAGAATCAAACAGGGCACAGAAAAGTTGTTTGGCGGCTTTTATGTAGGAGTTAGACAGCCCCTTGTACCGGGTGGAGAAAACGCCCTTGATGTCTGACGGCTTGACGTCCGCCAATGGCAACCCGCCAATCTTGTCAGACAGGTTCCGCAGGTGCGTGCGCAACCCGGTCAGGGTGGACGGCGCAACATCCGGGTGTGAGCGGGTCAACCACTGTTCAGCGTATCCGGCGACAAAATACACCTCCACCCGTCCACGCTTTTCCGCCGCCTTGAAATCCTCCCGCTGTTGAAGCGCTTCTTCCTGCGTCCGACCATAGAACCACTGCCCGTGATAACGGCACGCATAGCGCCCGTCAGGGCGTTTTTTCAGTTTTTGTTTCTTCTCACGTGGCATTTTCCCGCCCCTTTCGGCGCATGTTGTAGCGGGTTTGCTTCATTGCCATTCTGTACATGTAGCACATAAGTTGCATTATTTGGTAACTTTTCTTACCACGATTTTTTGCCATTTAGCCGACAAGGCGTGCCTGCGTGCTACAATGAGTATTTGTCCATGCTACAAACAAAACGCCTGAAATGCCCAAAAAACTGGCAATAAACGGCATTCGTGATTTTTACCCCGAAAATCACTGCCAAATACGCACGAATCCCACTGCCTTGCCATAAATTTTGACGGCGTCCGTTTCGGCGTACACCTGCGGCGGGTATTCGGGATTGTCGGAAACCAACATGATATTTCCATGCCGATGGTAGAACCTTTTCAGCGTGGCTTCCCCGTCAATACCTACGGCGGCAATCTGCCCTTCTTCAACTTCTGCCTGCTGACGGATCAAAACCAAATCCCCGTGCCGGAAGGTTGGCACCATCGACTCCCCTTTGCACCGAAGTGCAAAATCTGCCGTGACCCCGTCAGGCAGTTCCGCATACCCGTCAATATTCTGTTCCGCTGTGATCGGCACCCCGCAGGCTATTTCCCCTACAATCGGCACGGCGCCCGGCACCATCCTGATGAACGGGGGCTGTTTGCTGACCCGGCACAGAAGTTCATCCGTTGTCACGCCCAATGCATCGGCAACCCGTGACAGAGCAAAAGCCCCCGGCTCAATCACCCCGGTTTCGTACCGTGCAAGCGTAACTCTGTTGATCATTGCCATTTCCGCAAGCTGTTCCTGATTGTACCCACGTTCCCGCCTGATTTCCGCAATACGTTTTCCGACATCAGATTGCATGGTATGCCCCCCTTTCCTTTCTGTATCTTCTATGTTACAGAAGTATAACGCAAATGTAAATAGTTTTTACGCAATTTTTCTATTGCATGTTTGTAACGTATGTGTTATTATACCAGTGCGGTATCTTATAGACTACTGAAGGGAGGTGAGCGTTATAGCACGGTTGGCGGAAGTGCGGCGGGAGCACGGTTTCACACAGTCGCAGTTGGCGGAGGTCAGCGGCGTGCACCGGGTGACAATCGCACGAATCGAAACCGGGGAGGTTTCCCCGAAAGCGGAAACGCTGAAAAGGTTGGCGGATGCAATGGGCGTGTTGATTGATGACGTGATGGAAAAGGCGGGCTGAAATGGACAGGTTGTTTTCGGTTGCTGACATCAGCGCCCGGTATCAGTGCAAAGCCGCAACGGCACGGAAGTACATGCGGGACATGGAACACCTTGAAGCCCCGCTAATGGTTTCCGAACGTGCGCTGATGGCGTGGGAACGGCGGAAGACACTGCCCCCTGAAAACGAAACCCGGAAGTTGATGCGGAAGGGGGTGACGGTGTGAAGGAATTTTTTCCGGCGTTTGAACCCTACGACAAAAACAGCCCGCAGGCAAAGCGGGCGGAGGAACTGCTGAAGGAAGCACAGGGCGAAATTAAAAAGGCGGAAGCCCTGCTGAACAAGGCTTCCAAAGAACTGGAAAACACGGTGGAGCGGTACAGGATTGACGCATTGAGCATTGACGCAGGGAAACTGGCGTATGCGACATGGATGCAGATATGGAGGTTGACTGATGGAACTGTGGCAGATGATGCACCCCGCCGCCGGGCGGATTAGGGGATTGAGGTACACCCCGTTTCAGCGGCTCCGGGTGTGGTGGCGGTACAAGACAGGTGATTATCCTTGGTTCCTCCAAATTTAAAAATCCCCCGCCGGAGCGGGGGCGGATGCAAGGGCAATCACATCCTCAGACAGTATAGCACAGAGGTTGAAGAAAGGAAAGAAAAACATGAGCGAATTATTGCAGATCGAAACGGAAGGTTTCGTTATTGACACTGACGCCAAAGCGGAATGGGCGCTGAAGAAGATCAAGGAAGCCCGGGCAGACCGTGACACGTGGGTAGCTTGGTATAAAGACAAAATCCGGGAGATCACGGAACAGACGGATTTCGATACCATGAATCTTGAACGGATGCTTGCTGACTATTTCGGCACCGTACCGCACAAAATAACGAAGACGCAGGAATCATACAAATTGCCGGGCGGAAAACTTGTGTTGAAGAAACAGAACCCGGAATTCAAGCGGGATGACAAGGCGGTGCTTGAATGGCTCAAAACAAACAACCTGCCGCAGTACATCAAGGTCAAGGAAGAGTTGGATTGGGCGGGGCTGAAGAGCGCAACGGCAGTTTTTGAAGGGCATGTTGTGACGGAAGACGGCGAAATTATCCCGGGCATTGATGTTGTAGAACGTGAAGCGGCGTTTAGCGTGGAGGTGTGACGAATGGCGGATGCAATGATTTACGACCTGATTGGAAAGGCAATGCGGAAAGTTGGGGCAATCGGCAAAGACAGCGTGAACACACAACAGAAATACCGGTTCCGTGGCATTGATGCCGTTTACAACGCATTAAATCCCGTCATGGCGGAACTTGGGCTGTTTATCTGCCCGGAGATCATTGATCACAGGCGGGAGGAACGGCAGAACAGCAACGGAACGGTGCTGAAATACTCCATCCTGACGATCAAATACACCATGTATGCCCCTGATGGCTCGAACATATCATGCACGGTTGTTGGCGAAGGCATGGACAGCGGCGACAAAGCGAGTAACAAAGCCATGTCAGTGGCACTGAAATATGCCTGCTTCCAACTGCTAATGATACCTACGGAGGAAATGGTTGACCCTGATGCGGAAACGCATGAGGTGGTTGGCAAGGCACAGATACCTGCCGCACCGAAAGCGGCACAGCAGGAACGGATTGCCGCAAAAGCCCCGGCGCAGGTTACGCAGGCGGCAAAACTTCCACCCGCTGACCCGGTGCCGCCGGTGCTTGAATACCTTGCCAAAGAGCGGGAAGCCCTGCGGGTTGTGCGTGAGGTTGAGAAAGCGGAAAACAATGCGATTTGGAAAAAGCAGGTTGCCGCCCTGACGGAAGCCGGGCTTGCGCCCAACAAGCCGCTGACGGAGTACACGCAGAAAGAAGCGGAAACCCTGATTGCCAACATGTACGGCAGGTTTGCCCCGAAAGGAACGGTGCTGAAGGATGACGGGAAACCTGCGTGACTGTATCCCGATGGCGGGCGGTGAGTGGTTGATATCATTCACCACCCCCACCCCGCCGGGGGAATGGTTTGACAAGCTGAAAGGCGCACCGGTGAACATTGATGTGCGGAAAATGTCGCATCACAGGTCACTGGATGCGAACGCCATGTGTTGGGCGCTGTGTTCCGGCATCGGCAAGGCAATGCGCCCGCCGCTTGACAAAGAGGACGTTTACCGGGCGGCAATCCGTGCGGTTGGAGTATATACCCCGGTGGTGGTGGTTGCATGGGACATTGACACCATCCGCCGCAGGTGGGAGGAACACGGCACAGGGTGGTTCGTGGACGTAGCTGATGATGCCGGGGTTGGCAGGAAACTGATACACCTGTATTACGGAACGTCAACGTATTCCGTGGACGAAATGCGGCATGTACTGGACTGGTTGGTTGATCAGGCGGAACAAATGCAAATACCTATCCCGTTATCAAAAGATGAAGAAGAAAGGATGCTTGCAT
>Ga0310695_10012720_pt1 | contig 11711 bp, 12 predicted proteins | sample RumenRJG_04DNA_FD_203882 | JGI IMG/M metagenome (GOLD analysis project Ga0310695, IMG submission 203882) | Bovine rumen microbial communities from Lethbridge, Alberta, Canada - RJG_04 (v2) (version 2) | ecosystem: Host-associated > Mammals > Digestive system > Stomach > Rumen | place: Canada... | reverse complement strand
TGAGATAAATCTTCAGTCCGTTCTTCAACGTGTAGATACGGGTCTGGGCCATATCGCCCTTCACCTCCTCATAATCATACTTTGAGCAGCCGCTCAAAGCGAGGCCCATCAGGGCCATTCCAAATAAAAATTTTAGTTTCATGTCTAATTATTTAGTTTTCATAGTCAATCTCGTGGTCGAGTTTAGAGAGGAAGTCATCCAGTACCTCCTGTTCCACATCACCCATCAGGAACTCCTTCTCCGCATCCTTACGGATTTCAGCAATCCATGCACGGCGCGCCTTCACGTAGTCCTCACGGATACGCTCGCAGGCAGCCTCGTCAATCTCCGTCAGGTGATAGTAATCCAGAATCAGCTGATAGCTCCAAGCCCAACGGTAGTCGCTGTAGCTGTTATTGATGTCCTCAAAGCGCGTCAGCACCTGCTGGATATTCTCGATGCCGCCCTCCTTGATATCGTCTATCAGTCGTTGTTCCTCACTCTCAGGCAACAACAGTCCGCTGAGGTCAGACCAGGCCCCTTTGCCCACCTCCGACTTCGGATAGCCAAAGAAGCCCTCCTTCTGAGCACGCTTCAGTACGGCACCCATGTAGATACGCAGAGCAATATCATAGTACTTCAAGCCCTTCATCAGTGAAGAAGCGTTGATGACATACTCGTGGAAATTATACGTCGTGACATTGTCGCCAGAAGCATTACGCAACGCCTTCAGAATCTCGATACCCTGAATAATCTCACCTACCGTGAAAGGAGACAGCCAGTCAAAATTGATGATACTCTTCTTCGACTGCTTAGAACGCTTGTCGCGTTTTGGCCATTTCTTGATATCACGATACAAACCTACAGTAGTGATATTTCTGCCAGGCACCAGATACATCGTATCCCCATAAGCGATGAGATACGAGAACGGCAGGTTGCGCGTGTCAGGATGGTGCATCAGTTTGCCGAAACACACAGAAAAAGCACCAATCGTGGCAGGCATCAGCACATACGAGCCAGAAGCCGTCTTCGTACCGCGCTCCAGCGTACCATAGTGCAAGGGTCCCATCTTGTAGGCGTGGTTCGAGAAGTTGGTGTTTGAACCAGCGTTGTAGAACGAGAACTGTCCGCCAATCAGCAGGCTTGACTTATGATGCGAAGCCGAGAACGGACCGCAGAAGGCGGCACAGGCCTCACCATTAGCCATGAATGAGTTGGCAAAGAACAGACTGGCCTCGGCCGTGAAGCCATTGGTAATCTGACAAGCCTCACCCACGAAGCAGTCCTGCATCTTCACGGAGTTATTAATCGAGCAACCGTCACAGATAATCGAGTTCTCGCAGATGACACCCGTACCGATAAATACAGGTGCATCCTCACTACTCAAGATTGTACACTCGTTCAGTCGGGCTGCACCACTAATCTCGCAGTCGCCCTTAATCACGGTGTTGATGATATCCTTGGTATTGATAATCTTCACGCTGTTGCCAATGGTACCACGTTCCGGCGTTGAGATACGTACCTCATCGTCAATCAACTGGCGCAGACGGTTTACCAGGGCCTTGTCGCGATTATGCTTCACCATGAAAGCAGCCAACTGTGAGTTCAGTTCACGGAACAGCACGATATTGCCATCACCCATCTCGTTGAGCACGCTGATGGTAGAGCCCGCGCCATAGCTGGCTCCCTCGCGAGTCTCAAGTGTTGAGATATTCGAGATATAGCAGTCGTCACCAATGGTATAGTTATTGATGAAGTTGCCCACCTTCTCTATCAGACAGTCATCGCCCACGGTGACATTCCTCAACGTGGCATCATTGATACCCGAGTGCTTATAGAAGCCCTGAGCCACCTCAATCTTTTTCTCGAACTTACCCAGGCGGATATCGCCATAGAATATCACACGGTGGAAGTTGTAGGGACGAAAATCCTCGTCAACCATTACCCTGTTCCAGTCCTCAGCCCAACATACGTTGTTCTCGAGCACCTGAATCTCTTCCTGTGTCAGTTGTCTGTACTCTCTCATAATTTATTTAATGTGTTAGGTTCAATTCTCTTCTATTGTGTAAAGGAAATCGTTGTACGGATACTTCTGCACATGCAGTTCGCGCACCTTATTATATAAGGTAGTGCGCAGTTCCTCGATATTCTCCTTCTGCTTGGCAGAGATAAAAAGACAGTCGCCATGCATCTTGGCCATCCACGTCTTCTTCAACTCCTCCAATGACACGTTTTCCTTCGTAGGCTCCGTCAGGTCGTCTTCCTCCTGCGGCGTCCATGTGTAGGCATCAATCTTGTTGAATACCACCATCGAAGGCGTCTCCGAACAACCCAGTTCGCTGAGTGTCTGTTCTACCACCCGAATCTGGTCTTCGAAATCGGGATGCGAGATATCCACCACGTGTACCAGCAAATCAGCCTCGCGCACCTCGTCGAGCGTACTCTTGAAGCTCTCTACCAGGTCTGAGGGCAACTTACGGATGAATCCTACGGTATCGGCCAGCAGGAACGGCAGGTTCTCGATGGTCACCTTGCGCACGGTTGTGTCGAGCGTGGCAAAGAGTTTGTTCTCTGCAAACACGTCGCTCTTCGACAGGAGGTTCATCAGCGTGGACTTACCCACGTTGGTATAACCCACCAGCGCCACGCGAATCAGGCGTCCGCGGTTCTTGCGCTGGGTCGTCTTCTGCTTGTCAATCTCAGCCAGACGCTGCTTCAGCAGGGTGATACGGTGCAGGATGATACGACGGTCCATCTCCAACTGCGTCTCACCAGGTCCACGCAGTCCCACGCTTCCCTTGCCGCCACCACCGCCAGAGCCACCGCCCTGACGCTCCAGGTGCGTCCAGAGTCGCTGCAGTCGGGGCAGCATATAGCGATGCTGTGCCAGTTCCACCTGCGCCTTGGCCTCGGCTGTCTGTGCACGCATGGCGAAGATATCCAGAATCAGCGACGTGCGGTCCAGGATCTTCACCTGCAGTTCCTTCTCGATGTTACGGATCTGCTTGGCACTCAGTTCATCGTCGAAGATAACCATACCTATGGGCTGGGGCATATCGGCCTCACTCTCATAGTCCTCGCGATGCTCCATGGCCTCGTCATAGGCATCCTCACACATCTTGATATACTGTCGTATTTCTTCCAGTTTTCCACTACCTACATAGGTCACACTGCTGGGACCGCCCACCTTTTGCGTAAAACGCTTCACGGTGCGAGCCCCTGCTGTCGTTGCCAGGAATTCCAGTTCGTCCAGATATTCGTTTGTCTTAGCTTCGTCCTGTTGTCCTGTAATCAGTCCTACTAATATGGCCGTCTCGGCCTTTGCTTCGGAGATGACAAATTCTTTCATTCAGTAAAATTATTATCGATAATCGCCGACAAAAGTAATAAATCTGTATGAAATATGCAAGGATTGAAATATTTTTCTTACCTTTGCAACCACAAAAACAACTACGATATGAAACGAATCCTACTATCTATCGCATCTGCAGCGCTATGTTTAGGCCTTACGGCACAACCCAAATATGATTATTCCAAGCTCAGTACGGAGCGTCTGGACCGCGGCGTGGTGGCTGTTCGTCAGTCCGACGGCAAGGTCTTCGTGTCGTGGCGCATCCTGCGTGACGACCGGAAAGGTGAGTCTTTCGATATTTATCGCAACGGTGTGAAGCTCAACCAAGCGCCTCTCACCAATGGCGGCTCTTTCTTCATTGACGAGAATCCCCTGGACGAGGATGCCACCTACGAGATTAAGGGAGGCACAGCCAAGGGACAGTTCACGCTTTGTCAGGATGCTCCCGTGGGCTATATCCCCATCAAGCTCAACAAGCCCGAGGGTGGCAAGGTGCCTACCATCCAACCTCAGCAGCGCCCAGGCAATAATGGCTGGCGATGGCGCGACACGGGCGAGTATGCCTATACCGCCAACGATGCCACCGTGGCCGATGTTGATGGCGACGGACAGTATGAGATTATCCTGAAATGGGACCCTACGAATGCACACGACAACAGTCACGACGGTTATACGGGGCCTACCCTCCTCGACTGCTACCGGCTGAACGGTGAACAGCTCTGGCGTATTGACTTAGGCCGTAATATCCGCTCTGGTGCCCACTATACGCCCTTCATCGTCTACGACTTTGATGGCGACGGCCGTGCCGAACTGATGGTAAAGACTGCCGACGGCACCCGCGATAGCGAGGGCCGCGTGATCGGCGATTCCGTCGTCGATCATAGAAACAAGGCAGGCCGTATTCTCTCTGGTCCTGAGTATATCAGCGTCTTCGACGGTCTCACGGGTCGCCTCCTCGACACCAAGCCCTATATCCCTGAGCGCGGCGAACTGAAAGCCTGGGGCGACGAAAAAGGCAACCGTTCCGAACGCTATCTGGCCGGAGTTGGTTACTTTGGAAGGGTAAAGGGAAAAGTGAATAGTGAAAGGCAACGGGTAGGCGACGGAACGTCGGGAATGAAATTTGCTTCCGCAATTTTCTGTCGCGGCTACTACACCCGCAGCGTCATTGCCGCATGGGATTGGGACGGCACGTCGTTGAAGGAACGCTGGGTGTTTGACACCAATAATCCTGAGTGGCGCTCGTATGCCGGACAGGGTAATCACAACCTGCGCATTGCCGATGTCGACGGCGACGGCTACGACGAGATAACCTATGGCTCCATGGCCGTGGACCACGATGGTCGCGGACTCTACAATACCCGCATGGGCCACGGCGACGCCATCCATCTCATTGCCGACCCCAAGGACGACCGTCTCTACATTTGGGACTGCCACGAGAACAAACGCGATGGTTCCGACCTGCGCGATGCCGCCACGGGCAAGGTCCTTTTCCAGATTAAGAGTACTGCCGACGTAGGCCGTTGTATGGCTGCCGACATCGCCCCAACCAATCCCGGGGTGGAGATGTGGAGTGCAGATAGTCATGGTATCAGGAATATGAAGGGCGAGGTGGTCAACGCCGCCAAAGATTCCGACGACCCTCAACATAATAATTATCTGGTGATGGGAGGCCGCTGGCTCTCCATGAACTTCGGCATCTGGTGGGACGGCGACCTGCTGCGCGAGTTGCTCGACCGCGAGACGGTGTCGAAATACGACTGGCAGAACCGCAGGATTGTGGACCTGCAACGCTTTGACGGCCAGTTCAATAACAGCACGAAGTCCAACCCCTGTCTGGCCGCCGACATCCTGGGCGACTGGCGCGAAGAGGTACTGATTCGCAATCGTGAGAGCACAGAGCTGCGCCTCTACGTCTCCACGATTCCCACATCCTACCGCATCAACTGTCTGATGCAGGACATCCCCTACCGTCTCTCCGTAGCCTATCAGAACGTGGGCTACAACCAGCCCTCAGAACCCGGCTACTACATTGGTCCTGACAAAACGGATTATCTGAAATAAAAGGAACAGGAATAAAAGAGTAAGAACCCCTACTCTACCACCTCTATATAGAAGGAAAAAGGACGGAACCCGTCGTTGCAACTGATCATCGCGCTCATCGGGTTCTTCATCCATCCGTCGTAAAAGTTGCCCCCACCACGAGCCAGCGACTCCACAAACTCACGCATAGAGTACCATGCCGACGGACACATGCCCTCAGGCTGCTGCCCATCGACGGAAATCCATTGCTGTCCCTCCCTGACATCGCAGGTATGCTCTATCGGGTTCTCGTATTTCGCCATCAGGTCCTCATAGACGGTTTGGCGCAGGGCTGTGATTCTTACCTTTTTCATCATTGTTGTCGTATCTGCTTGAAATGCAACTTCTGGGCTGCAAAGATAGCACTATTTTTCCATTTTATAGTCCTTAATTCATCTTTTATTTGTATATTTGCAGCCAAAAGGTTAAATATTGAACTGCTATGACTTTTTTAGATTTAGTAAAACAGAGGTATAGCTGCAGAAGCTATCAGGAGAAGAGTGTGGAACAGGAAAAGCTGGACTACGTGATGGAGTGCGTCCGCCTGGCACCATCGGCCGTCAACAAGCAGCCGTGGATGTTCCGCGTAGTGAAGGACGAGGCCGAGAAGGCAAAACTGCGCGAGTGCTATAACCGCGACTGGTTCAATTCGGCACCGATGTATATCATCTGCAGCATCTTGCACGATCAGGAATGGGTGCGCAAGGACGGCAAGTATCATGGCGACATCGACATAGCCATTGCCGTGGAGCATCTGTGTCTGGCTGCTACGGAACAGGGCCTTGCCACCTGCTGGGTGTGCAACTTCAACGCAGAGAAATGCAAGGAGTTTTTCACCTTTGCCGACAACGAGGAGCCTGCCGTCTTAATCCCCATCGGCTATGCCGCCGACGAGCGTAAAGATAAGATTCGCAAGGCAATAGAGGAAATTTACAAATAGAAAAAAGAATGAGACAAATCAATAAGCAAAGAAAGTTTTTGAAAAAAAATGATAAAATCCTTGGAGATGTCAACAAGATTATGTATCTTTGCAATTGATTTTTAATGGTTAAGGTTTATGGTTGATTAACTTAGTATTCGAGGCCAGCAGTGATGCTCGCCTCGTTTTTTGTTTTTGAGTTTTCTAAAATCAGCATAGAAATGGTGACCGGTCATCACGATCAGTCACCATTTTTCATACTAAACAAATACTATTTATGAATAAAAAATACCAGTTTATTTTATAGTTCTGGACTGATGGCTGCTATCCAGGCGTCGATACGCACATCGGTCTTATCGTCCTCGTTGACATCATCGAGAGGCAGACCAATAAACTTACCGTCAATCACGGCCTCTGAGTCGTCGAAGGTATAGCCGTCGGTCTCTACGCTACCAATGAACTTGGCGCCGCTGCCCTTGATACCGTTGTAGAGTTCACCGATACCACCCACGAAGGTATCGCTATAGCATGAGCAGTCGCCACAGCCGAAGAGGGCGATAGTCTTGCCGCTCAGGTCACATGCCTTAAGCGTGTTCAGACCGTCGTACCAGTCGTCCTGCAGTTCGCCGGCACCCCATGTAGAAGTACCAAGAATCAGGTTCTGGTTGGCATTGACGATATCGGCCGTCAGGTCCTGTACATTCAGAGCCTCGCAGCCCAGTTTCGAGGCAATCTTCTCGGCGATAGCCTCGCATGTTCCTGTGGAGGAACCATAGATTACAATAGTTGCATTCATTTTTTCATTCAATTTATATGGCTAATTTTTCTTGATACACTTGCCGTCGCAATCTCCCTTGCAGCCGTTCTTGCGTTTGCAGTAGCGCTCGCATTGGGCGCAAAGGTCGTAGCCCAACATCGTGCCAAGGATGAAATCCTCCTCAGGTGTCAGTTGGTTCAGTGGACGGGTGACGATGAGTCGGATAGCCTCCAGGCACTCGCGGCGACCGAAGTACACGTTGAGGTTTTTCTGACCGGCAGGCTGAAGCACATAAGGGATGCCCTGACTCTCCAGTCGCTCTATGGTCTGATCACCATATCTTTTATCGCAGGTGAACAGCACCATCTGGCGCACGCCCTTCTGCAGTTCGTAGATGTGGTTCATCAGTACTTTAATTTCCGTAGGAATAGTTGCCGTTCTCATCGTCATATTGCTTGTTATTTTCTGGGTGCAAAGTTACGGCGAAATATGAAAGTACGCAATACCTAAAAACGAGTGTTTTAAGCATTGCGCACTTATAAAGACCTGCAAAAGCAGATTAATCAAAAGTAGGTATTACAGCGTGATAGGTATCACCACCTTGAATGTGATATTGCGCCCCATGTTATATACGCCACGACGACCTGTAACCGCGTTCTCATCGGCATACTTCAAGCGACTCAGGTGGTTCTGATAGGCTTTGTCCAACAGGTTATCGGCTGTAAAATAGAATTCAGCCACCTTCTTTCCATGCAACTGAAGGTCTGTACCTGCCGAGAGCGAGAGCAAGGCATAGCCTGGCGTCTCCGTCTCAGTATCATCGGCACCATAGATGTGCGACTGCTTCAGGAAACAGTCTAGTCCGGCTGCTACATAAAGATTGTTGAGGAGCGAACGATGAGCCGCATCCGTTGTATGATGATGGGCAATCGTTGGGTGTGAATGGTGCGACAGTTCCCACTTCAACTCCGACGACCATTTTGGAGCTGGCGTAAAAGGCAGATACTTGGTACCTGGCGCCGCATGCATCTGTTGTGCATCAACATACGAGAATGCGTTTGAGAAATGCACGGAGTGGATGGGGTGAAAGTCCACACCAGCCTCGAAGCCCAGCAGTCGGGCATCGCCCTGGGTGTAGGCATAGACAGGGTATGTTGGCGCGTATACACTATAACCATATCCCGTTCCCTCAGTATAATCCCCCACATGGTGCAGAAAGACATAATTGTCAATACGGTTGGCAAAGAGGGCCAACTGTGCCGATACATAGCGCGAGGTGAAGTCGAGTCCCAGGTCGGCCTGCAGACTGTATTCCGGTTTGAGGCCTTTGTGGCCGATTTCATAGCGCAGCGACCCCTCATGTTTACCATTAGAGCCCAGTTCACTCAGATTAGGCGCACGGAACCCACGGGCAAGATTCATGCGCAGGTTAAAGTGCTCGTCGATGTTGCAGACAGCACCTACACTACCTGTGAAAGCGCCGAAATTGCGTGAGAAGTTATCCTCCTGCCCGTTCATCATAGAGAAGCCAGGAAAGGCTTTCAGATGCCTATGATCATAACGCACACCACCATTCAGCGTCCAGCGATCGCCAAGCTGCTTCGTGGCTGTGGCATAGAGACCAAAGTCAAACAGACGATAGTCAGGTATCAGATACTCCTCACCCTCATTGCCTGATTTCTGATACATACCACCTATGCCTGTTGAGAGTTTCCACCCATCAAATTCATTGGTAACATAGCGCAGGTCGTAGGTCAACGTATGCAGTTTAAAGAATGTCTCATACTCGTCTGGCGACTCCTCGAACTCCTGCCTACGGTTCTGCTGATAGCCTATAATAGCCTTTAGGTAGCCCGAAGAGAGATTCAGCGAGTTATCCCATACCAGTTTATAATGTTTCACCTGTTGGAAAGGCAGCGACCTGCCATAGGTTTTGAGGTCGTTTGACAAAGGCTCCAGTTCGCCTGTTTTTGGGTCGCGCTCGCCCTCGATGATGCTTGGCGTCAGGTGATAGATTGCCCACACAAGTCGTGAGTGTCCCCATCCTTTGTTCACCCCCAGCATCAGACGTCCTGCCCTTTCACGAAACTGCGAACCAGGCACGTAGCCATCATATTTATTCTTATAGGCATGAGCCATTTTGTCGCTGAAGCTGGCGTCCCATACAAAGCCTTTCTGATTGCCTGCCATCTGCAAATGATAGGCAAACAGTCCGTTATTGGTCTGATATTCTGAAGTTACGTTAGCCTTCATCTCGCCCTCGGCCAGCGTAGGCTGCTGGTGCAGAATCACCACACCCGCCATCGCGTCCGAGCCGTACATCAGCGAGGCCGGACCCTTCAGTATCTCCACACTGTTCACGCTGTTGCCGTCCACCTCTACGCCATGCTCGTCGCCCCATTGCTGACCCTCCTGGCGCACGCCATCACTCATCACCACCACGCGGTTGTATCCCAATCCGCGGATGATGGGTTTTGAGATGCTGCCGCCCGTGGTCAACTGACTCACGCCTGGCTGATGACTGATAGCATCGATCACGTTGGTCGAGGCCGTGGCCCTGAGAACCTGTGGCGACACGATGCTCACGGGTGCCGTCACGTGTTTCAGTTTCGTATCGCCCGTCACGCCCGTCACCGTCAGCTCGTTCAGTTGCAAATGGCGATAGAACACGTCCGTCGAGTCCTCTGCATGTTGATGTTTATTGTTATGATTCTGTGCTGCCATTGCCATACTTACACACAGCAATGGCAGAATGATGTATTTCGATTTCATTCTGTCTTTATGATAATAATGTATATAAAAAAAATGTGTAAAACGGTCCTCCTTACTGCATCAGAAAGCAGGCGGCCCACGTGTCACGATGGCGCCACAGCAGGCAGCATCATGGCCGCACAAAAGCTGGGCGTAACATTTCTTATATACATGAATCAACAGCGTGACAGCCACCGCCGCAGCTGTCAGCATCGTCAGCGTGAGGAACTGGCACAGCACACAGTCGTCCATGTGTACCGTGGTCTGTGTCAAGTGACCGCCGCAATGGTTGTGCAGACAGTCCACGCATGTCACCTCGGCACTCTCAGCCGACTCGTGCACGTGAATCGACGACAACAGCAGTATTGGCAGGAATACCGCCAACATCACAAAGGCTGCTATCTGTCTCTTCATCACTTTCACGCCTGCAAAAGTACAAAGATTTCCGCAAACGTACCTATGCCGCCGCGGAAATCTCGTCCAATTTAACATTCTGTAAGAGAGTTGACAATACCTTAACAAGCTCATACAAAGCCTGTTTATTTAAAGAATTGCGTAAACGCCTTTACCGTATAAAGGTGGTCGGCCACGCTGCCTGTTTCGCGGCAGCTGTGCATGGCCAGGATGGCGTTACCCATATCCACGCCACGCAGGGGGATTGACGAAGCTAAGATGTTGCCCAATGTGCTGCCACCAGCAATCATTTTACCAGTGCAATGGCCTCAAGTACGCTCTTCTTCTCTTTTGTCCATTTGGAGTCTTTATAGGTGAAGCGCCTGACGTCACCCTCCTTGGAAACAATCTCGATACGCATGGGAGCGTCCGAAAGGAAAAGGTCCTCATAGGTATTCTTCGGACAACTGATATGGATGCGGGTGGCTATCCTTTTCTTGTCCTTCTCGCGATAAAAGATGCTATAGTTGGCTGTCCCGTAAGATGCAGTCCCTGACACAATCCTCACCTCCCTGACATCGGAGGTGAGTGCCGTATAGGTCATGTTCACTGTCACCGAGTCACTATGCGTCAGATAAGTCATGTCATAAACCAGGGAAGTCTCCTTTTGCATGGCAACGAGCTTACACGGATTGAAGAAAAGCATCGTACCATTTTCCAGCAGACGGGTGGAATACCTGCCCTGTGCACTCACGAGAAGAGAGGAAAGCACACATACACACAAAAAAAACAAACGTTTTACCGTCATATCATATATATATACTAAGAAGTGTACCCGTTCACACAGATACACTCCAAGGGATGAAATTCAGTAGAAACGGTTATTCACCGTAAACTTTAGTAGTTTTCTTGACATAAAGGAAGCCGAGAATGCTATTAGTCTCAACATCGACATGAGATATTCTCTTAATACCACCTGCCTTAGCAGCCTTGTTGATACCATGATCACCTTCTAGAGGATAGACGCCCAGAATCTTTGTCTCTGTGGCAACGCCACACTTAGAACCTACGGGGTTAGAAGTTGCAACAACAGGAGCAACACTCGTACAACTAGAACATACAAACACAGCACCAACTGCCAAAAGACTAAAAATCTTCTTCATACTTTTTATCTAATACCTTATCCCGTTTATATTTAATTCGTTAAGGCTGGGATTACACCATCAACAAACCCTTTTACTATAATTCGGGTGCAAAAGTACGGATAAAAATTGAGCATCGGCTGTCCCTTTAGTCACATAATCTATTCTATAGGTCCACTCTGCTAAAATAACATCCCTCCCCAGATGCCAGGGGACTCTAATTTTGCACTCTGATAAAATATATCAGTGAAGAATTTGCTTAATCCCGGCCAATTCCCTACCTTTGTTGTTAAAAGGAGGAAAAGGCCGACAGGAAAGGGAATCTATCCAGGGGA
>Ga0310695_10012719_pt1 | contig 11713 bp, 7 predicted proteins | sample RumenRJG_04DNA_FD_203882 | JGI IMG/M metagenome (GOLD analysis project Ga0310695, IMG submission 203882) | Bovine rumen microbial communities from Lethbridge, Alberta, Canada - RJG_04 (v2) (version 2) | ecosystem: Host-associated > Mammals > Digestive system > Stomach > Rumen | place: Canada... | reverse complement strand
ACCGCGGATCTTGCCTTCAGCACCAGCTTCCTCAATCAATTTCTTGAGGGCAGCTGAGAGTTCGGCGATGAAAGGCTCCACAGTGTCATGGTTGTCAGTCCTTATGACAGTCTGGGCGATTACTGTACCCCTGGTGTCGACAATACCACACTTGGAGGTCTGACCTCCCACATCGACTCCTATAACTAGATTCTGATCGATATTCTCCATATTCACTGAATATTAGTCAACCGGGATGTCTTTATTGACGTTCTTGCAGCCGATAAGGGCATAGTAGAGAAGGTAGCAAAGCATAGCGATGACGAGCCAGTAGCTGTTCATGTAGCCAGCGGGACCCTTTGCGATAAGCTCCTGGATGAATGGCATGATACCACCACCGACGACGAGCATCATGAATATTCCGGAAGCGGACTCGGTGTACTTTCCAAGACCCTCGACAGCGAGGTTGAAGATGGCTCCCCACATGACAGAGGTGCAAAGACCGCAGAGGACGAGGAGCAAGCAGCTCAGAGGAACCTGGAACATGGCGAATCCGTCAGCGGCGCTGTAGCCAGGCATATTGACAGTGACAGTCTTCGGGATGAAGATGGCGATGAGCACGAGGATGATAGCGACCGAGCAGACGCTGATCATCTGGGTCCTGGTGCTGACCTTTCCGGAGATGAAGGTGCTGCACATACGGCCGACCATCATCAAAAGCCAGTAGATGGCGGCGATAGCGCCACCGATAGCGGCTCCATTGACAGCGATTCCAGCGCCCTTGGAGGAGGCGTCAGCGAGGAAGAAGTTCACCTGTGAAGGGATACCGATCTCAATACCGACATAGAAGAAAATGGCGATAGCTCCGAGAACGAAATGACGGAAATTCCATGCGCTATGCTCATAGACCTGCGCGTTACGCTCCTTTGCGGGCTCGGGGATCTTCACGAGGGAAATGATCACGAAAGCGAGGGCGAAGACACCCATGGCGATGAAGAGCAACGGGGCGACATCGGACATCGAGGTGCTGGACGTGACGGTTCCGATGAGGGCACCGACGAGCAGAGGAGTGAGGGTTCCGGTCAAAGAGTTCAGGGTTCCACCGATCTGGATGTACTGGTTACCCTTGTTTCCACCACCACCGAGGATGTTGAGCATAGGGTTGACAACAGTGTTGAGCATGCAGACGCAGAAACCGCAGACGAACGCTCCGAGAAGGTAAACATAGATAGCGGATCCGCTGCCACCAAGCTTGCTGGAGATCCACTGGATCACGATACCGATGAAACCGGTGGCGAGAGCCACGAGAGTCGTGTTCTTGTAACCGATCTTCAAGAGCATCTTACCGGCGGGGATACCCATAAACAGGTAAGCCGCGAAGTTCATCAGGTTACCGGCCATCTTGGACCAAGGGTACTGGTTACCCCAGATGTTACCGAACGGAGCGGCCATGTTGGTGACAAAGGAGATCATCGCGAAGATGAAGCACATCGTCACGATAGCCACCATGTTAGTGTTTTTCTTTTCCATGTGCAGATTGAATTATTTGTTAGTTTAATGTGTCCGTTTTGTGGTACATTACACAAATCTACAAAAAAAACACGAATCTTAAATCAAAGTGAGGATAACTTTATAAAAAAAGACCGGCGCTTTCCCCAAAACGCCGGCCGGTTGTATATAAAACGAACTTAACAAATAGATAACAAAAAGAACTTTTGTCTGTCTGGTGGCAAATTTATTAAGAAATCTTCAAATTGCAAATTATTTTTCATTATTTTTTAAAACGATTTTCGTTTAAATATTTAATGGATTCGACCTTTATAATTTAAAATTTTAAGGTATCTGATTCCGGTACTCGCTGGGAGTCATGCCTGTCTGAGCCTTGAAAAATTTGTAGAACACGGAAGCGTTGACAAAATTCAACTTATATACAATCTCCTTAATACTATCATCCGTGTACTTGAGCATGCTCTTCGCCTCATTGACCACAAATGAATCGATCCAGTCCGGGGCGGAACGTCCACTGACCTGCTTAATAAGTTTGGAAAGATACTTGGGCGTCATCCCAAGGCGGTTAGCGTAAAACGCCATGCCACGCTCGGAATTGTGGTACTCGGAAACCAGCGACATGAACTTCTCGAAAAGGATGTTGAGCCGGGTCTGGGTCGAATGGCTTGTTTCGATCTCTTCAGTATGATGATGATCCTCCACCAAGCCCGCCAGGACATTCATTAAGGACTCTACCAGCGAGCCGACAGCGGATCTCTTGTCAGGAATCCTGGAAGAGAGGATGGATTTCAGAAGTTGGAAATAATTGGAGCAGAATGCCATTTCCTCATGTCCGAGAATGATCCTCGGATCATAGAAAAACATCAGGCGCGATTCAAATAGCTTGGAGAAATCAAACTTGATCTCAGTCATGAACCGCTTCGAGATCGCCATGGCGACAAGACGTCCTTGAATGGAATGACCATCGCTCATTTTCCCGACCTTTATTATATAACCGGGAATTCCAATGAGCAGAGTGTTGTCTTGAATCTTGAACTTACGAAGGTTGATCTCAATCTCGAAACCTCCTTTCTGGCAGAAAATCGCGAGAAAAGCGTCTACCCTGAAAGGATTGTCGATGAACGTGCCGGCGTCACCTTCCCTGATATCAACGATAAGGAAGTCCTCGCCCATCTTGATCTCCTCTCCTGCAGGAAGAAATTTCTTAATCTGGGACATGCCCACATATTGAAGAGCCTCGTTCATAAATACATTAATAAGTATATAAAGTTATGAGTTTTCTTGGTCAATTCTTTAGCATAAATATCAAAAGTTCCAAAAATTCGACCTTTTGAAAACAAAATAGGCTATTTGAATATTTATTTCGGTCAAATTGGCAACCAGTTTGTAGCATTGATGGACGCATTTTGAAAAAAGAAAAAGCAGTTTTATATGAAAAAAGCGTTCATCACAATTATCGCCATCACTCTCATGACATCACCCTGGGCTTCAGCCCAAAGAGAGCTGACTCTGCAGGAGTGCCGTCAGATGGCAGTCAATGCGGACAGGGAACTCCAACAAGCCAGGACGAAGATAGAAATGGCAGGATACGACAGGAAGATCGCTTTCGCCAATTACCTTCCGAACGTGTCCGCATCTGGAGCTTACCTCCACAATCCCAATGACATCTCAATCATAAGCGACGCCACATCAGCCTCGTTGAGAAATGCCGGAACGACAATTCACACTTTGTCACAAGGTTACCAGCAACAGGTCATGGCCGACCTCACGACATACATCCAGAACCTCGCGGCAACGGATCCGGCAAGTGCCATGAAGTACATGACACTCATGAAGGACCCTCTTTTACAGACGGCCCTGGCCAAAATCTCGGCGACTGACATGTCAGATGCCATCAATGCCATAGGGCAAGAGATAGATGACGCCCTGCATCCCGACCTTGACAACATTCTCGTCGGGGCGGTAACTGTCCAGCAGCCAGTTTTCATGGGTGGCAAGATCATCGCTGCCAACCGCATTGCCAAATTGGCAGAGCAGCTTTCAGAAGCGAGATATGACCAGCAGTACCAGCAGACCATCGTGGATGTTGACCAGGCATATTGGCAGATCGTCTCTGTCGCGGGCAAGAAGAGACTCGCGGAATCTTACGCCGAACTTCTTCATAACATGGTCAAGGATGTCGATCTGTCAGTCAAGGAAGGTGTAGCCACCGAGTCGGATGCTCTCCAGATCAAAGTTAAAGCAAACGAGGCAGACATGTTGAAGACCAAGGCCGAGAATGGCCTCACCTTAGCCAAGATGCTGCTATGCAAGAGGATAGGACTTGATCTCGGGACTGAGATCGTCCTGGCTGATGAGCAATTGGATGAGATTCCGTTGGCCAAGATCGGTCCTGAGAAGAGTCTCGAGGAGATCTATGCTGACAGGCCTGAGACCAGGAGCCTGGAGCTGGCCTCCAAGATCTACGACGGGAAAGTCGCCGTGGCGAGAGCAGACATGCTCCCGAAGATTGCCGCCACAGGAGGCTACATGGTGTCCAACCCGAGCCTTAAGAACGGCTTCGAGAAAAACTGGAACGGCTACTGGGGAGTCGGAGTTGTTGTCAATGTGCCTATCTTCCATGGATTCGAAGCCCTCAACAAGACTCGCAAGGCAAAGGCGGAAGCGACCTTGTACCGCAGCCAGCTCGAAGATGCCAAAGAACTGATCAACCTTCAGGTCACCCAGCTGCGCAAGCAGGAGAACGAGGCTCTGGAGAAACTCAACATGGCCAAAAGCAATCTCTCCAGCGCCGAGGAAAATCTCCGTACGGCGACCATAGGATTCAACGAGGGAGTGATCAACGCCAACACAGCCCTTGGGGCCCACACCGCATGGCTGCAGGCCAGGTCAGAATACCTCGACGCCGGGATCGAGCTCCAGATGCTCGCGGCCAATCTCGAGAAGGCCGAAGGCAACCACAAAGCTAATTTATAAAGGAAATAATTAAAAATCAATACAATGGAAAAGCAGAAGAAAAGCTACAACCTGGTAATCGGGATAGCGGCACTTATCGCTATCATTCTGATAATAGCGATTGTTGGTTATTTTGTCTCCAAGCCTAAACCACTCGTCATCCAAGGAGAGGCCGAGGCCAGCGAGTACAGGATCTCAGGGAAAGTCCCTGGAAGGATTGAAGAGATGTATGTCAAAGAAGGCCAGAGAGTTCATAAAGGCGACACGATCGCTTTCATAGACTCTCCCGAGGTCAGGGCGAAACTAATCCAGGCCAACGCCGCCAAGAACGCCGCGACAGCCCAGAGCGACAAAGCTCGTCACGGGGCCCGCTCGGAGCAGATTCAGGGAGCCTACCAGCTTTGGCAGCAGGCCATAGTGCAGGAAGAAGTGCTCCGTAAATCACTCGACAGGATCGAGAGGCTTTATGAGCAGAAAGTCATCCCCGCCCAGAAATACGACGAGACGAAAGCGAAATATGATGCCGCCGTGGCCCAGACAAAAGCCGCGAAGAGCCAATATGACATGGCTGTGAGCGGAGCCAGGAAGGAAGACAAAGCCGCCGCGCAGGCCCTTGTGGAGCAGGCTTCAGGTGCTGTCCAGGAAGTGGAGTCATACCTTGGCGAGCTTTATCTCACTTCACCCGCTGACGGTATCATCTCCGCGACTTACCCTAAAGTCGGAGAACTCGTGGGGCAGGGTTCCCCTGTCGCGAGCGTTATCGACACGGATGACATCTGGTTCACTTTCAACGTCAGGGAAGACTACCTCCATGGAATGTCGGAAGGAGACAAGGTCACTGTCGTGATTCCTGCCCTTGACGGAAAGGAAATCACCGCCACGGTCAACTATGTCGCGGTCAGAGAGTCATACGCCACATGGAAGGCCACCAAAGAGACCGGACTTTACGACGCCAAGACCTTCGAAGTCAGAGCCGTTCCGGACGCCCCTATCGAAAGGATACGTCCAGGAATGTCAGCTATTATCAAACAGAAATAAAAGATTATCAATATAATGAACAATTGGCAAAGGATACTTTCGGTCGCCCGCAGGGAACTGAGGATAATCAGGAACCGTCCTCTTTACTTCATAGGTTCCGTCGGAGTGATCGCCTTCTGCGCCATCTTCTACCTGACATTTCTCAACCAAGGATTGCCTGACAATATCCCGATCGGAGTGGTCGACGAGGATTATTCCACCACATCCAGGAATTTCTGCCAGCAACTTGACGCCACGCAACTTGGGAAGGTCGTCCATTACGACTCATACTCAAGCGCCAGGGAAGACATGACAAGCGGGAAGATAGCCGCGGTCTGCGTCATCCCAGAAGGCATGAACGCGGACATCCAGGCTTTCAGACAGCCGAAGATAACTTTCTATGTCAACGGATTATACTTCGTTAGTGGCGCTCTCGCATGGAAAGACCTGCTCACAATGGTCAACCTGACAAGCGGAGCTGTTCAAAGAGAAGTGTTCAGGGCGAAAGGTTACAATGACGCCCAGATCATGGGGATGATCCGCCCCATCGACATAGACACCCACCAGATCGGAAACACGACGACCAACTACAACTATTATCTGAGTGGGATCCTGCTTCCGGGAACCCTTGAGATGATCGTGATCCTGGTACTTATCTATTCCCTGGGAGCGGAGCTGAAATTCGGAACCTCCAGGCACCTGATGGACACCTCAGGCCACTCGATAGTCACAGCCCTCAGCGGCAAGCTGCTGGTCTGGACACTGGTCTTCTCGGTCATCGGTTTTGTGATCATCATGCTCCTGTACCATTGGATGCACTTCCCGATAAGCGGAAGCATATTCAACATGTTCACCGCAATGTTCCTGATGATCATAGCCAGCGAGGCGGTAGCGATATTCATCCTTGAGATGCTTCCTGTGCCAAGGCTCGCGCTTAGCATAGGCGCGCTGTACAGCGTGTTGGGACTGTCCCTGTCAGGATTCACTCTTCCTCTCGAGGCCATGCCTCCCTACATCCAGGGACTCGCCGCGATGTTCCCACTGAGGCACTATTACCTGTTCTATGTCCAGGAAGTGATCTTCGGCGCAGGCTTCGCCGGATGGTGGAAAGAGGTCATTTATCTGCTTGTGTTCCTGTTTGTTCCGCTGATCGGTCTGAACAGGCTGAAAAAAGCTTATATCCATCAGAATTTCCCTAAAGAATAAGACCATGGCAAAAGAAGGATTCATAAAGACTTGGCTTCGGGACTGGTGGGATATTTTCTGCCATGAGCTTCGGCAGATTTTCTCCGATGGAGGAGTTTTGCTGATATTCTTCGTGGCTGGACTCGCCTATCCCCTTTTATATAATGTAGTGTACCTTAACGGAGTCCTTTCCGACACCCCGGTGGCGGTGGTGGATGACGCCGACTGTGCTGACAGCCGCAGGTTCATTCGGGAAATCGATGCCACAAGGGAGGTCGAAGTCGCGGCCAAATGCGTGAATATGGATGAGGCGGAAAGGCTCATGCGGGAAAGGAAAGTCAACGGTATCGTTTATTTCCCGAGAGATTTCGGAGAGAAACTGGCCAGAAACGAGACTGCCAAGTTGTCTCTCTATGCTGACATGAGCAGCTTCCTGTACTACAAGAACGCCATGATAGCCACGAACTTCGTGATGCTCCACGAAATCGGCCAGATCCAGATGGAACGGTACTCCCTGGCGGGAATGACAGAACAAGAGGCCTCGCAAACCATCAAGCCTCTGGGTTATGAGGACAACAACCCGTTCAACAGGGCTTTCAATTACAGCTTCTTCCTGATCTCGGCGATCCTGATGATCATCATCCAGCAGACCATGTTCTACGGAATGTCCCTGCTGGTCGGCACACAAAGGGAAAGGAACCATAGTTTCGCTTCCCTCCCCGACAAGCTAGAAGGGCACGGAATGGTCAGGGTAGTCCTCGGACGAGGAGGCGCGTATTGGCTTTTGTACCTGGGGATCGGATTGTACATCGCTTTCATAGTTCCAGCGATATTCGGAATACCTCAAAGGGGACAGTTCGGAGACATCTTGGCCCTGCTGCTGTTCTTCATCACCGACTGCGTGTTCTTCAGCATGACCTGGAGCACTTTGATAACAAGAAGGGAATCCGTATTCCTCCTTTTCCTGGCGATGTCGCCGATATGTCTGTTCCTCACCGGATGTTCCTGGCCCACAGTGGCTTTCCCGGGATTCTGGAAAGCGTTCTCCTACATCTTCCCGTCGACATTCGGTGTTCAAGGCTACATCAACCTAAGCACCGCCGGAGGTGACATCTCCGCCGCCGGCAGCCAGATGAGGATCATGATTCTCCAGACAATCATCTACTTCGGGGCAGCTTGCGCTTGTATATTCGCGGAGAACTGGGTGATCCGGCACAAGGAAGAGATACGGGAGCGCCGAGAAGCCCTTGCTAAAAAAGCAGGCATCGACAAGGCGGAAGATCTTAAGATAATCGCCGGGAAATAGGGTCCCGTTATAGCCCCAGTTCCTCGGCCTTGGCAAGCATCTCGGTGTTGCCGGAGACTTCAAGTTTACCGTAAATACGGTATTTATGATTACTAACAGTACGGGCGGACAGGCATAGCTTGTCCGCTATCTGTTTATCCGACAGACCTTCTTTACTAAGGGATATTATCTCCAGTTCCCTGGCACTTAAACCCTTGGTACCCAACGATTTCTTTCGGGAGATCATCAGCTCGGAGATGTAGTTGACGACCTTAGGATCCATTGGCGCGTCACCTTCGGAGAGGCTAGCGCAACGAGTCCTGATCTCCTCCTCACTCATGGTCGGCCACTTTCGGATGAAATCGAGGGTCTGGCTATCCTTGATCCCCGCAAGGGCCGGATCGTACAAGTCTTTCGCGATGACAGCGAACAGCATCTCACGGCTCCTCGCGATCTCCTCAATACTCTTGTTCTTTCTGGAGATCTGCCGGTTAAGACGGACAATCTGGACAATAGCGGCCAAAGAGAGAACCAGGAATATTCCGAGGAGAAAGGCAATCGCGGTGCGCGACTTGATCTGCCGGTCCTTAAGATCGGTCTGGTACTCAGTCTGAAGATCCTGCAGGATGTCATCACCTTTCTGGCGCATGTACATCTGCATGTAGAAAGAATAGTTCTGGTGAGCTTCTGTAGCTTTAGGAATGTCCCTTTTCTTAAGGTAGAGGTTGGTCAAGTGGTCATAAATCTGGTAGATCTTAAGGTAGTCTGATTCTGGAGTGTCAGCCAGCACACGGTTGCAGAACGCTATTGCCTCGTCAATTCTGTCTCCCTGACGCAGATAACGCATACGTGTGGAAAGCGCCCGGGCTGATTGATGGCTCTTATCCAGAGACTCGGCCTTGGCGAGCCACTCCCCTGCCTTATTGTACAAATCCCTGTCAATAATGTCATTCCATCGGTTCTTGTTGACATAAATCTCACAAAGGAAGTAACAGGCCTCAATGGAAATACCTTCCCAACCATTTGCCTCTGAGAGGTTTAACGCCTCTTCAAGATAGCCGATTCCCTCGTCATCCCTGTTCGACTCGACCGAAATCGTCGAATATGAACATATCTTCCCCTTCAACAGAAGAGCCGCGGCACGTAAAGAGTCATTCCTCTCACGAATAGCCAGTTCCTCAGCGGCGTCCGCATGTTCCCACGACAAGGAATCACGGCTGGTCTGAAGGAATAGTTTCGAAAGAGTCAGATGAGATTTGGACTGGTTGATCCGATCCACATCTCCGCTCTCAGACATCTTCAACGCTTCGAACGCGAGACCGACAGCCTCGTCATAACGGGACTGGGAGATCAGCCTTTCCGCCTCCTTGAGCTGATCGGAGACACTTCGTTCTAGCCTGAACTCAATCCTTTCACTACAAGAAGAAAGAAGGAGGACAAAAAGTGCCCAAAAAAGGGCATTTGAGTATATACTTAACCGTCTCATGAGTAATAATCCGCCCAAATATACTCATTTTATTACTCATGTTGAGTAAAATGAGTAAGATTACTCAACCAAAAAATAACTAAAACCACGATCTTGCAATCAGCAAAAACAGACGTTTACTCTTTGACCTTAAGAAAGGACTATTCAGTTTTACTGACCTATAAAAGACTATTCAGCTTAAAAGAAGCGGTCGTGGCGCCCGGGCCCCGACCGCTTCATTCTAGCGGATCAAACTCTATTATGGAGTCTTCCTGTTGATGGCGTCGTATTTCGCGAAGTCCTCGTAGGTGCCGGTCCAGTCTTTGCCAAAAGCGAGTTTGTGGATCCTGTACCAGATGGTATAACGCGATGGGGCGTTAAAAGAGCCGAAGTTGCTATTCTTCATTATGCTGTTCTCAGTCGGACGCCATACACCATATTGGTAAGTATAGCCTCCCTCAATTACTCCAACCTCGTCCTTGTAACGATCATCGGCGAGGAACCACGACCACTTTATCTTAGCGGGATCCGGAGTCAGGTCTATATTAGAGTACCATCCGTGAGGTGAATTAGCGTTAATCCTGTCCTTATCCATAGATGAGAGGGTCCCGGAATAATTATACTCGTCCGCCAGTTTGGCGAACCCGTGACCACCCGCCTCGTGTTGGATAACCTCTATGGTTTTATCAAAAGAATCATCCAGTTTTAAGAAAAACGCCACACTGTTGCCGCTGGCATAATCCCGCCCAGCCCAATCTTCTGGCTCGTGCATCGAGCAAGCCCCAGCCATACGTACCTCGGAATAATCCTGGTTAACGCAAACAACCACAAGGACTTCGTCCATTCTCTTCGGATCCTTCACGGCTTTGAGAGCCAGCTCAAAGCATTTGGACTCATTACCGACGATAGCCGTGCCTGGTAGTGGAGTTGAGCCAAGGCTCTGACCTCCGAGCTCATATCCCTCGGCAGACGAGACAGTTGTCACGAAATAGATATTGAACAAGTGGCGGAACGACTTATATGGCTCTACATCAAAGAAACCTTCGGCGCATGCCTTCATATCGTTAAAATATAAGCCGCTTTCCACCTGCCGGTCAGAGTAAGCGTCTCCCATAAAGACGACATCAATCCCATTCCCTTCCGTAGCCTTCTGATACACAGTTACTTCTCCCTCCTTAGAATAGTCAGTGGATATGTAGTATTCCGGCGTGGGCAGATCATCATACTCATAAGGCTTCATAATACCCCAATAATCTTTCCATCCACTGTTGGTGGTGTATAGATTAACTGACTGGGATGGAACATAAAACTTTAGCGCGGACGCCTCCAAAGGCTGGTTGTCCGTGTACGAAGGAGGAATGATGCCGCGGAAATACACTTCCTCCAATCCTATGTCATACATAAACGGGTTACACCCGATGGATTTCAAGTTGGCAGACAAAACCACTTTCTTGAGCGCTTTGCAATTCTCGAAAACATAATCTCCGAACTCCGTCACATTGTCCCCCATAGTGACTGATTTCAAGGTATGTCTATTGGCGAAGAGCTCAGATCCCAAAGCCGTGACGTCGTCAGGAACCACATAGTCATCATCAATGATCGGAACCAGGAACATCAACTTTCCGGCAGAGTTTTTATATCCCTTATGATCCGTGGTGGTGTATTTGCCATCCACAGACTCGAGATTCTCACAACCCTGGAATGCGAAACCATTAATCTGAAAAAGGGATTCAGGGAAAGCGATACTCTTGAGTTTCATACAGTTGGAAAAAGCATAATTTTCTATGCAAGTAATCCCTTCCGGAATCTCATACGATGTGTCGTCCTTCCCAGCGAAGAAATAAATCGTGTTCGGGAAACGAGCGTCAGGGTCATAGATGTATTTCCTGTCAGCGGAGATAAAGTGGGTGTTATCTCCAAGAAGATTCTTCAAATTGTCACATTCCAGGAAGGCATAGGGATGGATGGAGATGACTGAAGAGGGTATCGTGACGCTTTCCAAGCTTGAGTTAGCGAAACTAAACTCTTCCAAATACTTGACACCAGAAGGAATGACAACCGATTTAACGCCCTGGGCATAAGCGAAAGCATATCTCTCTATTTTAGTGATTCCTGATGGAATCTCGTAGGAATCAATTCCAGCGGGAGCGAAAGCGACCAGTGATTCACCGAAGATAACACATCGCCCGTCCTCATAGACATGAGCGCCGGTAAACTTTTCCAAAGTGGGACAAGCCGAGAGACAACTATTAATACTATTAATATTGGCCGGCACCCTGAATTCCTTGATATTGTACCCAAAATAAAAAGCCAATTCC
>Ga0310695_10012716_pt1 | contig 11713 bp, 4 predicted proteins | sample RumenRJG_04DNA_FD_203882 | JGI IMG/M metagenome (GOLD analysis project Ga0310695, IMG submission 203882) | Bovine rumen microbial communities from Lethbridge, Alberta, Canada - RJG_04 (v2) (version 2) | ecosystem: Host-associated > Mammals > Digestive system > Stomach > Rumen | place: Canada... | reverse complement strand
TACTATAAATTATCAGGAAGTTAAATTTGAAGGGAAAATTGTACCTGGTATTGGGGATATGGTTTTTGTTAATGGGTTTATTTATGCTAATATTTATTATGGAAGTAAAATTGCTAAAATTGATATTAAAGATTTTACTATTGTTAAATATTTTGATTTGAGTAATTTAGTTGATTTTGAATTAAAAAAAGGTTTTTTTACTAAATATGAATTTGATAGAGGAAAAATTTTAAATGGAATTGCTTATGATAAATTAAAACAGAATTTTTTAGTAACTGGGAAACAATGGGGGAATTTTTATATAATAAAATTTAATGAATAAAATAACTAAAAATTATTTTAATATAAAATAAATTAAAATAAAAATTATAAAACTAAAAAATATTATAATAATAAATAATACCAAAATAAATATTTATAAAAAAGATGAAAAGTCAAAAATCAAAATCAAAAAATGTCTTTCTCCATTTGAGTGACTTAAAATCTGATTCATCATCAATGGATAGAAAAGGAAATTCTAAAATAAAAATGAATGAAAACGATGAAAAAGAAAACAAAATGTTAGATAAAAATTATTGGTACAGAGGAGAATTAATGCAATTAGTACCAGATGTTCTAAATGAATTAAGTGAAAATCAAGAAATTGTAATAGAACAAAAAATAGAATTATTAGAAGTTTTAACAGGATGTGAATCATCAAATAGATATAATATTTATTTATTAGATAAAGATAAAACAAAAAAATTTTTATTTAAATGTAAAGAACAATCAAATTGGTGTTGTAGAAATTGTTGTTTTTCAAATATGAAATCATTTGATTTGAAAATGGTTCATATAATAAATTCAAATAAAAATATAAATTATAAAAAAGCAATAGCTGAATTTAATAAAAATTTCAAATGTACTTGTTTATGTTGTCCTAGACAAAAAATGGAAGGATATATTTTTGGAGAAAGTGAAAATGGCACCAAAAAAATTAAAAAACCAATCGGAGGTGTTATTGAAGAATGTTCATTTGGTTCATTTTTATTAGTTTATGGTTCAAATGATGAAATTAGATGGAAAATTTATAGTGAATATTGTCAATGTGGTTTTTGTTGTAAAGATACTTCATTAGGAAAATGTTATGAAGTTGATTTTTGGATTTATGATGGTAAATCTGATATTAAAATTAATAAACCTGTTGGGAATATTCATAAAGTTTTTAAAGGTTTAAGTGAATTAATGACTGATTCTAATGCTTTTATTTTAACTTTTCCTAAAAAAGCTACTCCCATTGAAAGATTAATGCTTATTGGAGCTGTTATTATGATTGATTATAGGTATTTTGAAAGTTTTAATTGTTGTGATTGTGGGAGTGTTATTTAGTTTTTTTTTTTTTTGAGTTTTTTTTGTTTTTTTTTTGACATTTTTGAATTTTTTTCCTGTTTTTTTTAATGTTTTTATTATAAATTAGTTTTTAGATTAAATAATATAATTTATATTTAAATTTTTTTATTAATTTAATTTAAATATATTTTTTATTGTCCTATTAATTTCATTTGTTTATATTTTTCATATTCTTCTTCATTAATATTTATTAAATCTTTATAAGAAAAATTTTTAATCTTATTAATTAATCTTAGTAAAGCATTCATTTGGATTTGAATTTTTAATTCTCTTCCTTTTTTAGGAGTATACATATCAATATAATAATAACAAGAAGAAAGATAAAGAGGTTGTGCAAGAATAGCAATATAAGTTAAAATTTCATCAAAATTATCTTTACTATAACCATATAAAATTATTATATTATGAATAATTTCTTCTAATTTTTGAATTTCATTTAATTTTTTCCTTGGACAAGTTTCATTTAACATATTATTCATTATTTGTATGCAAAAATCAATAGTATTTTGATTAATTGAAGTATAATTTTTTATTATATTTTCTGGTTTAATCCATCCTAAACAAAAAATAATTCTATATAATTTAATATCATCACCCATTGAAATTTCTGGATATATTTTAGGATATAATTTCTGATGAATATAATTTTCTATTTCTTTTTTCATATCAACTAAATCATCTTTTGAATAATGATTAAATAAATTATTATCATCAATAAATTTATGAACAATTGATATTAATTCCATAATGGATTCAGGGATTTTATTTTTTTTTTCAAAGTCTAAAACTGAAACTGTTTCATATATTGAAAGATTTGGAAATAATTCAAATAATTCATATAAATTTTCACATATTACAATTTTGTTATCATTATTTAAATATTTTTCATCTTTTTTATCTTGATTTTCTTTATTATATTTTTCAAATTTAATACCATTGAATTCATTACCATTATATAAAATTATTAATTTAATTTTTATTTTTACAGTTCTAACAAAGTTTAAAATTTCAAACTTTTTTTCATTATTTTTTAATCTTATTAAATTATAATTGATAATATCAATTGTTTTAGAAGTATTAACAACTTTAGAAAAAATAATATTTAAAGTATTATCTTTTTGAATCTCATATAAAGTCTTTTGACATTCATTAATTAATAATTCATATAAAGGTGAAAAATTATTTTTTTGATATTCTTTAGGAATATTATCAATATTTGATTCTAAATATAAACCAAACCATTGTAATGGAATTGTTTTTTCTTTTAATACATCACTAAATCCTTCTGAATAAATTAAATTATTTAATCCTTTTACAAAATTTTCATTTTTATTATATTGAAAAGTTGCTTTCATTAATTCATTTAAATTTTTTATTATTGTGTTTATTGAATATTTAACTCTTGTTAATTGGAATTTTTCATTATTTTCTGAATCATCTCCTACAAATGAGAATTTTTTATCTTTTTTATTTAAGAGTTTTTCTTTCATTTGATTTGTATAATTTATATGAGTTATATAAATAAAAGTTTTTTGATTTTTATTTTCATCATTTGAGATTTTTTTTTTAAATGTATTATCATGAAATGTTAATTTTTTAAATGTTTTATAAAATAAAGAATTTTTATCACCTAAAATTTCAATACCATGTTCTTGTAATATTTTATAAAAAATTAAATATTCATTCCAAGTCATACATATACTTTGATGTTCAATTCCTTCATTAGGATGATATTTAAAGAAATCATAATTAATATTTTTTTCTATTAAATTTAATTTTTTTTTAGCTAAAAAATCAGTTATAACTTCTGGTAAATGTGTATTTGATAAATTATCAAAAAAATAAAAAATTATAGGCATTATTTGACAAATATAACAATTGAATACAGTATAAATAGATTCATTTGATAAATTTGAATTAAATAATTTCCCTCTGTATAAGTTTAATAATATTTTTGATAATGTTATTAATTTAAAAGTTTTATTATTTTTATTTTGTGATATTTTCATTATTATACCATTAAAATTAGGATTATATAATAAAGGATAGAGTAATGTTTTAAAAAAAAATTCACCTAAAAAAGCATTTTTTTGAATTTTTGTGATATTAGGAAATTTTATTACTAATAATCTATCAATTATTGCACTTATACATTTAATAAAATATGGAATTGATGCAATATTATCCATTAATATATAAAGAAATTTATCAATTAATTTTTTCATCTTTTCAAAATTATATTTAAATAAAATTAATATTTTATCTAGAATATTTTTACTATTTATAGTATTAGTAATTTTTAAAAGTAAATTTTCATTTGTAAAAATATCATTATTCTTTTCATTTTTTATTATTTGAATTTGATTTAAAAGAAATTCTTCCATTTGTTTTGTTTCAGCTTGAAAAAGTTTAGTAGTTAATTCTTCTTTATTTAATTGTTTTGAATATTCTTTATCAATTAAATTTTCTTCAATTGGTTTTAAAATAGGCTCATCTAATGCATTATTTATTGTAAAAAAACCAGTTGATAAAAAATATTTTTCTAATTGATTATAATTTCTTGTTCTATATTTTGGAATTGGAGATTTTGATCTTTTTATTGTACCATGTAATATTTTATCTATAACTTCATTTTTTGTATTTTGATAAAAATTAATTTTTGAATGCATAATTTTTTCTTCTTCATTTTGATTTTTATTTGTTTCTGTTTTTTTGTTTTCTTCATTTTCTTTGTTTTTATTATTATCATTAATTAAATCTAAAAATTCATCTTCATTTTTTTTTTCAAATAAACTTTGATAAGTTTGAAAAAGTTTTCCTTTAGTATCTTCTGTAATTATTTCAGAATTTTCTTTTTTAATTGTATCAAATAATTTAACAACTTTACTTTTAATAATATTAGAAGTTAAAAATTCTCTATAATCCTTAATATCTTTAATTTTTTTAAATTCAGGTAAATTTTTCTGAGATTGAATATAATCTTTAATTTTATAAATTTCCATTCCAACAAAAGGACTATTATTCTCAATTTTTAATTCTTCCAAATCAAAAATTAATTTATTAATAATACTTTCAAAATAAACTTTAACATCATCTCTTCTTAATAAACTCTTTAACAAAGAAGAAATAAAAGTACTACTAGGATCAAGAAATTGCATTGGTAAATTAGGATCAGTAATTTCATCAATATTTTTTTCTAATAATAAATATATTAAAACTAATAAAGGTTCATTTAATGAAGTTGAACTAAAAACATCTACATAGAAAAAATGACATAAAAAATTTGCTAATTCATCATATATTGATTTATCACTTTTATATATTAATTTTAAAAGTATTTCATTATTATTCCTAAAAAAAAAAAATAATTTTGTTAATGGGTCTATACATTGTGGAAGCTCTGCTTGACAATCTTTACTTAATTCATATTTAATATATTGTTTTTCTGTTGGATTTAATTCTTTGTTATTAAAATATATTTCTTGGATTGATAATTTTTTTTTATAATATTCATATGTATTTGATTCTATTTTTTGAAGTAATTCTTCTTTATTGTTTTGAAATATTTCTCGTAATGCTATTTCTTCTTTTAATATTTGTTGGAGTTTATGTAAATGATTGAGGGAATTGTTTATTTCATTACTTAATAATTCATTTTCCATATATATTATTTTTATTTATTTTTGAAATTAAAAATATTTTTTTTTGTTTTATTATATTTTTTTTAAACTTATTTTTATTAAAAAAAGTTCAATATTTCTTTTTAAAAAATTTAGATAATTAATATATAAAATTTTCTAAATGTTAAATTTATATATAAAATAATATATTTAAAAATAGTTTATTAAAAAATAAAAAAGATAGGTAAAAAAATAATCTTTGGAGTAATTCCTTTTACTTACATTTTATAGAGATTAACAAGCATTATAACACAAAATTGCATTTAATATCACAATATTATTAAGATTCCTTTTCTATATATCAAAAATAAATAATTTTAATTAAAAAATAAAAAATTATAAATGTGAAAAAAGATTAAAAAATATAAAAAATGACAGAAGGACAAAAATCAATAAAAATAGATCCAAAATCCGAAGACATATCCACATTTTCAAACTTTCATCAAATCAAACAGAAAAAAGTAGAAATATTTGCTACATTAGATTTTCCAAAAAAGACATTATCAGGTTCAATAACAACAACATTCTCCTACATAGACAAAACCTCAAAGGAGCTAATCCTAGATTTAAAAGGGCCAAAAATACAAAAAGTAGAATTAATAGAAAACGAAAAATCTACTCCATTAACATTTACAATAGATTTAAACAACGAATTTAAAGATTCATTAGGAACACCATTAATAATTAAATTACCAGAATTCCAAAATGAAAAACCTGATGAATTAAAAATAAAAATTGATTACATAACAGATGAAAATTGCACAGGAATACAATTTTTAGAAAAAGAACAAACAATCTCAAAACAATATTATTTTATGTTTACTCAATGTGAAGCTATTCAATGTAGAACATTATTCCCAATTCAAGATACTCCATCAGCAAAAATTTTAGTAGAAGCTATTTTAGAAGTTGAAAAACCATATAAATTCCTTTTTGGTGGTATTGAAAAGGAAAATTCCTATAATGAAAAAACAAATAAGATAATTACAAAATATATACAAAAAATACCAATTCCATCTTATTTAATTGCTTTAGCTTGTGGGAATTTAGAATATAGAAAAATTTCTGAAAGATGTGGTGTTTATACTGAAATTGGTTTAGGTGATAAAGCAAAATATGAATTTGAAGATTCTGAAAAATTTATTGAAACAGCTGAAAATTATTTAGGTAGAAAATATGATTGGGAAATATATAATTTATTAGTTTTACCTTTTTCTTTCCCATATGGTGGTATGGAAAATCCAAATTTAACTTTTGTTACTCCATCACTTTTAGCTGGAGATAAATCATTATCAAATGTAATAGCACATGAAATTTCTCATTCTTGGACTGGGAATTTAGTAACGAATAAAAATTGGAAAAATTTTTGGGTTAATGAAGGATTTACTATATTTATGGAAAGGAAAATTGCTGAAATTTTATATGGTGATGATATGAAAAATTTAGAAAGTTTAGTTGGATATGAAGGTTTATTAAAAGATATTGAAATGTTAGGTGAAGATTCTACTTATACTTGTTTAAATCCTGATATTTATGGTGTTGATCCTGATGATGGTTTCACTACTGTTCCTTATGAGAAAGGCTTTCAATTATTATATTATTTAGAAAGTTTAATTGGAAAAAATGATTTTCAAAATATTATGAAAAATTATATTGATAAATTTAAATTTTTAAGTATTGATTATAATGGTTTTAAAAATGTTTATGAAGATTATGTTAAAAAAAATGTTAATAAAGGTGAGGAAATTTTAAAAGAAATTGATTGGGAAAAGTGGATTAATAGTAAAGGGAAACCATTTTATAAATTTAATTTTGAAAGTAAATTAGGTGATGATGCTGTTAAATTAGGAGATAAGTTTTTAAATGGAAATGGAAGTTCAGATGATAAAAAAATTTTTGTTGATTGGCATACTAATGTTAAAATGTATTTTTTGAAATATTTAATTAAAAATATTGATAAAGTTAATAATGATGTTTATAATAAATTAAAAGATGTTTTAGGGTTTAAAAATGAACATTATAATATGGAAGTTATGAATTTATGGTTTCAATTGTCTTTAAAAAGTAAACATGATGATTTTGTTGAGGAGGTTAAAAAGTTTTTGTTAGAAATTGGAAGGTTGAAATTTGTTAGACCTGTTTTTTTCAGTTGGTATGAACTTCAACCCAAGGAGTCTAAGGAATTTTTTGAAAGTAATAAAATGGTTTATCATCCTTTTGCTAGGAGGATTCTTTCTATGAAGTTGAAATAATTAAAATGAATTTTTAATGTTTAATTAAATTATTATTTAATATAAAAAAATTTTTAAAACATAAATTATTTATTTTTAATATAATTCTAATAAAAAAGATATCATTTGCTCTAAATATAAATTTAAATTGTTTTTTATCATTTAATTTTTAATTTTCAGTTTCATAAAAAAATGAAAAAAAAAATCTTTTTTCAGAAAAAAAAAACATATAAAAAAAACATTTTTAAATAAAAAAAGTTCATTCAATCTAATAAAAAAAAAAAAACCAAACTAAAAGCTCATTTTATTAAAAAACAATTCAACAAGACACTTAATCTAACAAAAAAAAAAATCTAATAATATTATATTTAAATTTTTTAATTTTAAATATTAAAAAATATGAGTGAAACCCAAGAACAGAAACAATCAATAAATGAAAGACAAAACCAAATAAGAACAATAAGTAGAAAAACAATTAAAAAAAAATCTAACTCTCCTCAATTAAATAAAATAATATCATTCATTCCAGATTCCTATAAAAAACTTTTCATATATCGTCATAATACATTCCATTTATACATTAATTCATCAGAATTTAGAAATAAAATAAAAACCGAAAGAGAAAATTATGAAAAAATAAATGAACCTCAAAAAAATTCAAAATATGAATTTTTAAATAAACAATATTTCATAACTGGAAGTTATCCAGATGTAGAAAAAAATTTAAAAAAAAGAGGTTGGACTAAAACAACAAGAGAAAAAAATCCAAATTTAACTTTTATTTGGACTTTAAGAACAGTTGATGTTAATTTTCCTTCTTTAAAAAGTCATCAAATTGCAAATCATTTTAAATTAAATGGTTCTTTAACAAGAAAAAGTGGTTTATGTAAAAATATTAGAAATTTATATTTTAAGGGAATTGATCCTAATAATTTTTATCCTAGATGTTATGATTTATGTGATAAAAATGATGTAAATGATTTTTTTCAAGATTTTTTTTTTACCAAAGCTTTAAGTATTCTTAAATTATTCTCATCTGATGAAAATAATTCATATAATTATGATGATAATGTTATTGAGAAAGCTCTTGATATTGTTGAAAAAAATTATAAGTTATTAACTTATAATTATAATGAAAAAGATAAAAATAATGAAATTTATAAAATTATTGATGATAATGAATGGAATGTTATTTCAGGAGAAGAACCAATTCAAAATTATAGAAATTTAAGTAAGAATGAAATTGTTAAAAATGATATTACTATGAAAATATTATCAAATCCAATTCAATCAAATAAATTTAAATTAAATCCTTTAAATACAAAAACATTTCAAAATGTAATAAAAACAGAACCAAATAATTCAAATCAAAATTCCATATCAAATAATGAAAAAAATTACCAAAAAGTAAAATCCTTACTAGAAAAATTATCTAAAAAACTTCCTCAATATAAACTAAATGGAAATAAAAATATATGGGTATTAAAACCATCTACATTAAGTAGAGGAAGAGGAATTCAATGTGTAAATAATTTAAAATCTGTATTTGATTGTTTAAATCAAGAAAATATTAATGGATTAGTTATTCAAAAATACATAGAAAATCCTTTATTAATATATGGGAAGAAATTTGACATTAGACAATGGGTTTTAATAACTTCATTAAGGCCTTTAACAATTTGGTTATGGGATGATCCTTATCTTAGATTTTCAGCTGAAGAATATAATATTGATAATTATTCTAATATTTATTCTCATTTAACTAATAATTGCATTGCTAAATATAGTAAAAAATATAATAGTAATAATAAAATTGAAGGTGATATGTGGGATGTTCCTCAATTTAAAAATTATTTAGTTGAGACTTTAAAAAAAGATATTTGGCCTAAGATTAAAGAACAAGTTTTAAATATTGTTCTTTGTTCTTTTGATACTGTTAAAAATGAAATTAAATTTAGAGAAAATTCATTTGAGTTATTTGGTTTTGATATTATGTTTGATGATGAATGGAATGCTTATTTAATTGAAGTTAATGCATCTCCTTCTATGGATTATTCTACTAAGATTACTAGTAAATTAGTTCCTGAAATGATTGATAATTTAATGGAAATTGTTATTGATAGGAAAATGAATGATAAGAAAGTTGGTAAATGGATTAAAGTTTGGAATGGTAAAGGGAAAATTGATAAAAATAATATTCCGAATAAATCAAATCTTTATTAAATTTTTATTTAAATATTAATTGTATTTAGGAAAAAAAAAATTTTAAATTTGATTTGTAAAAAAAATAATTTTAAAATTAGAACTATTAAATTGGATTATTAAATATATGAAGAAAAAGAAATTAAATAATTGTACCTTAATTTAAAAAAAAATTAAAAAAAATAACTTTTAAAAGTTTAAAATAATTAAAACAAAATAAAAAAATGTCAAAACCAAATCCTCAAAATATTATAATTGAAAATCCTGAAGAAAATGAAATAGAAGAAGAAGAATTATCTGATTTTATAAAAGACAAAAATGAAGAAATAATAAATAAAACATTAAATGATCCTCGAACAAAAAAAAATATAGAAATATTAACAAATAACAATATAACATTAGCAAGTGAAGATAAATATGGAAACTATAGAGGATTTTGTACAATTTGTAAAGAACAATGTACATCATATACTCAAAGTGGAATTGATGATTTAAGATGTGGAAAATGTGGTTGTGGCGCATCAGCCCATAAATTAATTAAAATTGAAGATTTTGATTTACAAGCTTTTATGAATAATTTAAATAATGATTTTATTCCTAAATTAAATACTAATATTAAAGAAAGTACTCTTAATTTTAATTCTTTTGTTGTTATTTTTAAATTACTTGATCCTAATGCTAATATTAATCAATTTTCTTGGTTGTTTCAATTATTAAGAGAAGCTAATATTAATATTTTAAATATTCAAGTTAAGAAAATTAAAGATAATATTTCTGTTATTAATGATAGAATTTATTTAAATAAATATGATTTAGATAAAGATACTTTAGAAACTCAATTTATTAGAATTAAAGATACTACATTTAATTCTTTATCCAAATTAGAAAAAAAATTAAAGTTAATGACATTTAATGAAAAAAAAGATAATAAAAATATAAATAATCCAGAAAATTTTTTTTATACAATACAAAAATTAAGAGGAAGTGCTTTATATGATAAATTTATTGAAGCTAATATGAAAAGTGTTATTAGTTCTGAAATTCCTATTAATAGGAAAACTTATGAAGATTTTAAAAATCCAGTTTTAATTATGTGTTTATCTACTAATATAGCTTCGAAAGATGTTGATGAAGATATTTCAATTAATTTTTTTGAAAAATTTTGGTTTGCTCTTATGAATAGTGATAAATTTATTAACAAAATTGCAACTAATACTTTGAAATTATTATATTATTCAAAAAATAAAATAAATGCTTTATGGGACGTTGAAATTATGTTTCCTCAATTATTTAAAGCAGATCAAATGTTTCAGTTATTAATTTCAAAAGTAAGACATGAAAGAAATTACGATAAAAGTTTATCTTTATATATTGATGGTTTAAAATCAAATTCATTTAGAATAAGTGAAATGGTTAATTTTAATAAATTATCAGATTTAAAAAGATTAACAGAAAATAATCTTAATAGTAGAAGATCAGTAAATCGAAATATAGGAAGTTATGTTTTAGATTTATATGATAATTATATTAGTAATTCAAATTTACAAAATCAACCTTGTTCAATAATGCAAGTTAGTAATATTGGAATACAAAAAGAAGCAAGTGATATGTCTTTTTCATTAGCATTTAATTCTGATTTTATCATTACTAGATATGATAATGAAAAGGAATGTGAAGAAATAAACAATTTTTTCTTTAGTCAAACTGATGTTAATTCTACATCTTCATATGATAGAATTTTAGTAATTTTTAGACCTTTTGTTATTAGAAGTGGATTAAATGAAATATTCATAAATATATTTAAAATAAATCATTTCACAATTTTAACAAGAAAAATAACACAATTAAATAAACATCAAATATCATATTTATATCAACATGAATTCCCAACAGAAGTAAAATTACCATTTAACTTATATTATAATTTAATGTCAGATTCAAATGTTGAATTATTAATAATGTCAAAGTATTCTGCATTTGTTGATGCTGCTGCAATAATTGGATTAAATAAAGATAATGAAGTTAATGTTAATCAATATAATACAGTAACAAATAATTTAGCTTATGTTAATTTATATACTCCTTATGAAGTAAATCCTAAAAGAGTTGATGTAAATAGTCCTAATATTCAAAAAGATTATTATGAGAGATTTATTCCTAAAATGAATTCTTCTAATTCAAATTTACGTTCTGCACAATGTTTTAAAGATA
>Ga0310695_10012714_pt1 | contig 11714 bp, 7 predicted proteins | sample RumenRJG_04DNA_FD_203882 | JGI IMG/M metagenome (GOLD analysis project Ga0310695, IMG submission 203882) | Bovine rumen microbial communities from Lethbridge, Alberta, Canada - RJG_04 (v2) (version 2) | ecosystem: Host-associated > Mammals > Digestive system > Stomach > Rumen | place: Canada... | reverse complement strand
CGATATTGCTACCTTCCGGATCCCGTTCGACTTGCATGCCTAATCCACGCTACCAGCGTTCGTTCTGAGCCAGAATCAAACTCTCAGACAATAATTGTCGAGCTTTATTCCCCCTCTCGCGAGAGGGCGCCTTCCGCCTTCGACAGGCTCGAGGCCTTTCGCCCTTCAAGCTTCTCTTGTTCCGTCTCCCTTCCGGACCGAAACCCTTTCGGGCCTCGCGGACAGGGAAACGATTCCGAATCGTACGCTTTTCAAAGAACTTGCGCCGACCCCTTGGGTGACGCGGGGGCAAAGTGTAGCAAAACCATTCGGGCGGTGCAAGGGGGAATTTGAAAAATTTTTAATTTTTTTTCGCGCCGGGGTTTCAAGGGGTCTGGATTCCTGGAATTCCAGGTTTCCGGATTTCCAGACTTCTATTGCTCCGGCAATAAAAATTAAAGGGTTTGATTTGCATCAGGGAGGGACGGGCTCTGTCACGTCCGTCATATGTGGCCGCGACGGAGCGCGGCCCTCCCAATGGATCAACCCCATTTGTTGCCGTTTCCATAGAACCGCGGAATCCTTCTGGATTCCCGCCGCCGAGAGTTGATTTCGGGCGCATCTGCGTAATTCACCGTCTGGCTTTTTGATTATGGGAAACAACTGTTTGAAACAACTTTCCTTTGGCGCAGACTCGTTGTTTTTTCCAGTTGTTCCGGTTGTTTCCAATCTCAAACCGCATCTGCGCAATTCACCGTCTGGCTTTTTGATTATGGGAAACAACTGTTTGAAACAACTTTCCTTTGGCGCAGACTCGTTGTTTTTTCCAGTTGTTCCGGTTGTTTCCAATCTCAAACCGCATCTGCGTAATTCACCGTCTCGCTTTTTGATGACGGGAAACAACTGTTTGAAACAACTTTCCTTTGGCGCGCGGGCGCGGGGCCTTGCGGCACCACTCTATCGACCGCCTTCGGCAGCGACCTTATGTCGGCGGATACGCTTCGCAGTTCACGTATCGCGCTCAATGTTGTTTTTTTTTTCAGTTGTTCCTGTTGTTTCCAATCTCAAACCGCATGGGTGAAAAACACAGATGCGCCCCGCATCTCCGGAGGAGGATTTTCTCCATTGATTTCCGCCGGGGAAAAGGGTAAAATAACTTTCCGTGAAAACACCTGCCAATGGAAAGAATCTTCGTTTCAAGCGCGTTCTCCTGAAACTTTCCGGGGAAGTGCTCGGAAACAGGGAAACGGGCGATTGCCTCGACCCGCAGCGTCTCGCTTTCATGGCTTCGCGGGTGCGCGACGTCCGCAACCTCGGCGTGCAAACCGGCCTCGTGCTCGGCGGCGGGAATATTTTCAGAGGGCTGTCCGGGCTTGGACGCGGCGTAGACCGCGTGACGGGCGACTCGATGGGGATGCTTGCTACCGTCATAAACGCGCTCGCGCTTTCGGCGGCTCTCGGCGAGGCGGGCGTTCCCTGCACCGTCATGACGGCCTCGCCCATGCCGCGCTTCGCCGAACTGTTCGACGCGCGCCGCGCGCGCGAACTTCTCGCATCCGGCACCGTCTGCATATTCGCCGGCGGCACGGGCAACCCCTTCTTCTCCACGGATTCCGGCGCCGCCCTGCGCGCGGCGGAGATATCCGCCGACGCCCTTCTGAAGGCGACAAAGGTGGACGGCGTGTACACGGCCGACCCGGTGAAAGACCCGTCCGCGACGCGCTACGCGCATCTCGACTACCAGACGGCGCTCTCCAGGCGCCTGAAGGTGATGGATGCGGCGGCCTTCGCTCTCTGCATGGACAATTCGATTCCGATCGTGGTTTTCGATTTCTTCCGGAAAGACGCTTTCGAGCGGGTCGTCGTCGACGGCTCCGCAGGAACTCTCGTAGACGGAGAGCACGATTGAACCAACCGGCGCCAAGGACGCACGGAAACGCAAAACACAGGAAAACAGAATGGAAACAATAGCTGAAGTCGCCGCCGACGCCTCCGCACGTCTCGGCCGCTCGTTCGAGAATCTCAAGGGCCAGTTCGCGGGGCTCCGCACGGGCAAGGCGTCCCCCTCGCTCGTGGAGGGCGTGAAAGTCGACTACTACGGCGCGCCCACGCCTGTCAAGAACCTGGGAACGATTTCCACGCCCGAACCGCGCCAGATCAAAATCACGCCGTTCGACCCTTCGGTCCTGCCCGAAATGAACAAGGCGATTCTCGCGGCGAACCTGGGCGTGACGCCCCAGACCGACGGGCGCGTTCTGCGCATAGTCGTTCCGGAGCTGAACGAAGAACGCCGCAAGGAAATCGTGAAACTCGCCAAACGGCAGGCCGAGGACTGCAAGGTCGCAATGCGCAACGTCCGCCGCGACGCCAACGACGCCGTGAAGAAACTCGAAAAAGACGGCAAGGCCACGGAAGACGAACGCGACCGCGCGCTCGAACAGATCCAAAAGGCCGTAGACGCCGAAATCGCCAAAGTCGACGCCGCGCTCAAGGCGAAAGAAGCGGAAGTGATGTCCGTCTGACACGCACCGCAGACAGCGGGAAAACACGCGACAGGACAAGGAGAATGCAATGAGCGACGAAACGAACAAAGACGCGCCTCCGGCGGGAAACCCGGCGCCCGGCGCGCCCGGAAAGACGCCAACGCTTAAAATGCGTCCCGTCCTGCGCACCCTTCCAGGATCTCCCGCCGCCTCCGCAGGCGCGCCGGATGCCGCTTCCGCAGCGCCGTCTGCGCCGCCGTCTGCGCCGCCGGCGGCGCCCAAAGCGATCCGTCTTTCGCCGGCCGGGAAGCCCGGTTTGACGATCCGCAAGCCCGTAATCGGCGCGCCGGCCAAGCCGCCGGCCGCGTCCCCTGCCGTTTCCCCTGCGGGCGGCATGAAAGCGAAAACCGCGCCGGTCGGCGCGCTCCACAAGACCGGAATCATCGCAGAAGGCGTCCTTACCCCGGCCCAGCAGCAGGCTGCCAAATCCAAGACTTCCCGCATCTCGCTTGAATCCGCAATGGGCGTGGCGCCCACGAAAGCGCCGACCCCTCTCAAAACGATCCGCATGCGCAGGCCCGGCGGCATATCCTCCGCGCAGACGTCCGCCTCTCCGGCGCCCGGGCTTTCGCCGGTGCCGCCGCCTGCCGCACCGCCCGCCCCCCCCGGCGGAGAATCGCCCACCCAGCGCAAAACCCTCAAGATACACCGCCCGGGCGAAGGCTCTCTCCGCACACCGCCGGCTCCGCCCGCCGCGGATCTGGCCACGGCGCCGACCATTGAAAACGCGCCGGGCGGACCGGCGAAGAAAACAATCGTCTTCAAAAAGCCAACAGTGCGCGAACAGCCCGCCGCGGATGACGGCGCGGCCGCGGAAAACGCGCCCGCGCCGGCGGCGAAACCGGTCTACGACGACGGCAAACTGCCTGGTATGCCGCGCTGGCTGATGGTCATCACATCCCTCGCGGCTCTCGCCGCTCTCGCCGCGGCAGGTTTCACGGGGTATCTTTTCTACAGACAGGGCACGGGCCCGAACGCAGACGGCAACTGCCTCACGTTCATGAAAGACCCCAAGCCGTGTGAAGTGGATTGGTGCCACCCGCCGGAATCACGCATCCGCCGCTGAAGCGGAAGTCTTGCACGAGCCGGACAGGATGATGTTCCGCCGTTTCATGGCCGTCGCTTGCACGGCGTTTGCCGAAGCCGCCGCAGAACCGGTTTCCGCGCTGCTTCTCCTTTCCGCCGTCATGCTGGTGCATATCGCTCCTGTTCTGCAATACACGCTTCTTTCCGAACCGGGCAGGCTCGCCCGCGACGGAGGATTCTCGGCGCTTCTCGTTTTCGGCGCGCTTTTCGCCGTCCCCGCCGTTCTCCGTTCGATAGGACGCGAAATATCGTCCGGAACCGCCGCGGCAGCGCTAGCGCGTCCGGTTCCGCGCCCGCTGTTTCTTGCAGGAAAGATCTGCGGCGCGCTTCTGTCCCTGCTGCTGTTCGCCGCAGGCGTCGTTTCCGCCGCGCTCCTTTCGGAAGGCTCGTGCATCGCGGGCTGCGCCGGCGCCGCCGCGCGCGGCGAACACGGCACGGCCGCCGTTTCCGGCGCGTGCTTCGCGCTTGGAACGCTTCCGGCATTCGCGGCGCTCGCCGCCGCCGCGGCCGCGCACCGATTCAAGTCTTCGCGCTTCGCGCCGGTTCTTTTTTCGCTTCTCGCGCTTTCGCAGCCCGCGGCGGCGGCGTACGCGTTTCTGTCCGGCATGGCTCCTTTCGACGCGCGCGTGATTCCTGCGTCGATTCCGGTATTGGCGTTCGTGGCGGTCATGACCGTCTCGGCGGCGGCGCTCGCGTGCCGGTTCCGTCCGGCTTTCGCCGGCGCCGGGACCGCCGCGCTCGCGTCGGTTGCGATGTTTATGCAGCTTGCACCGCCGCGCATCCGGAGCGTCTTGGGCTTCGCCGTGCCGGACTTCGGGAACTTCTGGCTCGCAGACGCCCTGTCCCGCGCGGGCGAAGTGCCGTGGAGCTATGTCCTGCACGCCTGCGGAGCGGCTGCCGCGCTTTCTGCGGCATGGTTTTTGGCGGGATGCGCGTTCTTCGCCTCGCGCGACATATCTTGAACACGGGACGGCGGAAATGACAATCGAAACAGACAATCTCGTGAAAGTCTTCAGGGACTTCTGGCGCAGACCCGTCGTGCGCGCGGTGGACGGGCTGTCGCTCTCCGTGGGCGAAGGCGAAGTGTTCGGACTTCTCGGACCGAACGGTTCCGGAAAATCCACGACCGTGAAAATGGTACTCGGCCTCCTCGCGCCGACATCGGGGCGGGTGTGCGTTTTCGGCGGGTCGCCGCGCAAATCGCGGGTGAAGGCGCGCATGGGATATCTCCCCGAACTGTCGCATTTGCACCCGTTCCTCACTGCGCGCGAATGCATAATGTACTATGCCGGACTGTGCGGACTTCCGCGCGCGGAAGCGCGCGAACGCACTTCGCAGCTTCTTGCGATGACCGCTCTCGAAGGACAGGCGGACCGTGCAGTCTCGGGATTTTCGAAAGGCATGGCGCGGCGCGTCGGCCTTGCGGCGGCGCTCGTCGGCAGACCGGATCTGCTCGTGATGGACGAACCGACGTCCGGGCTGGATCCGGCGGGCACGCGCGACGTGAAAACGCTCGTCCGCATGCTGGCCGCGTCCGGCACGACCGTGCTTATGACTTCGCATCTGCTCGCGGACGTGGCGGACGTGTGCGACCGCGTGGCGATCATGTCGCGCGGAAAACTCGCCGCCGCCGGCGGCGTTTCCGCGCTTCTCGCGAAACAGGGCGAAATGCAGCTGTCGATGCCGGGCGTCGGCGAAGCGGCGGCGGAAGATATCGCGAAAGAGCTCTCCGCGCGCCTCGGAACTCCGGTTTCCGCATCGCGGCCTTCGGTTTCGCTTGAAACATTCTTCCTTTCCACCGTCGCGCGGGACGCGCCGGAATTCAAACTCGCCCCGTTCCTCTCGAGATGAAACACCTGCGGGCATTTTTATCTTCCGCCGTCCTCGAATGCCGCGCGCTGTTCCGCTCCGGCCTCTTCGCGGCGGTTCTCGCCCTGCAGGCCCTGTCTGTAGCGGTGCTGCCGTATTTTCTGCGTTCGGACGGCACGGAAGAAGGCGCGCTCTCGCTCTACTCCGGAATGGTGTTCGGAGCCGTGTTTTCCATTTCCGGGATTTCCGCTTTCGCGGCGGCCTGCGGAACGTTCCATCCGGCCCGGCGCACGAACAGGCTCTCGCTCGCTCTCGTGCATCCCGCGCCGCCGGCATTCCTCTATCTCGCAAAATGCGCCGCCCTGACAGTGTTCGCCGGCGCGCTCGCGGCTTCCGGCGGAGCGATGGCCCTGGCGCGGATGAAACTCGATGCGTCGGTGAACCCGTCCGGCGCGCTCCCGCCGTGCGTACACTCCGCGAAACCGATTGCCGCAATGCCGCTCCGCGAAGAAGCCGAAAAGTCCCTCGAACGGATTCTCGCGTCCGATCCGTCGACGGAAGAAGCGAAGCGGAAAATCGAAAACTGCCGCGACAACCCGCGTTTTCTCGTCCTGTGGGCGCTTGAAAACAGGCTGCGCAACGCAATGGAAAGCGTGGGCAAAGGCAAAACCGCGACATTCCGCTTTCCGGCGCCGCCGGAGGGGACGGAATGCGAATTCCGCCTCAAGTGCCCCACGTTCTACGGCCTGCACGCGGCGTTCGACGCCGAATTCGCCGCCGGGCCGGTCACGGGCAGGGTGGTAAAAGCCTCCAGGCAGACTGTGCGCGCCCGCTTCGATTCCGTGCAGCCCGGGCCGGACGGAACGGTGGAAATATCGGTGCGCAACAAAAGCGGGCGGGCGATGCTGTTCCGCCCGCGCCGGGATGTGGCGCTGGAAACGCCCGCCGGGCCTTTCACGGCGAATCTTGCGCGGGCGGCGCTTGCATGGACGGGATTCATCGGTTTTCTCTGTGCGTTCGGCGCGATGTTTTCGTCCGCCTTGTCGCGCCCTGTCGCGATATTCTCCGCGACAGCCCTGATGGCTGCGGTTCTCGCGGCGCCGCTGTCTTCGGCGCAGATGCCGAACCCGTCGGACATGGGATTCGGCGGAATCGCCTGCCTGTGCATATCGCACTTCATTGCGGAAGCGGCGGTGCCGCTCTTCGCCGTTTCGCCGTCCGGGTGTCTCGCGTCCGGCATCGCGGTGGAATGGAGCGAAGTGTTCTCCATGCTCGCGCTCGGGTGCATCGCGGCTCCGCTCGCGCTCTCGCCTCTGGCCGCTTCGGCACTTAAAGCGAAACCGCAGGAATAATCCGCCTCGCCAAGGTGTACGTTATTATGGCAAACTGCGGCCAGTGCTGCCAATTGTAGATTGGTATTTGCGCTGATACGGGCGCATCTGCGCAATTCACCGTCTGGCTTTTTGATTATGGGAAACAACTGTTTGAAACAACTTTCCTTAGGCGTACGCTCGTTGTTTTTTCCAGTTGTTCCGGTTGTTTCCAATCTCAAACCGCATCTGCGTAATTCACCGTCTGGCTTTTTGATTATGGGAAACAACTGTTTGAAACAACTTTCCTTTGGCGCGCGCTCGTTGTTTTTTCCAGTTGTTCCGGTTGTTTCCAATCTCAAAACGGATGGGTGAAAAACACAGATGCGCCCGTCCGGTTTGCCGATCCGCGGAATTGTGGTAAACTGCTTATGTTTTCCGCTTGATTTCACTCAGACAAAGGAGAAAAACGATGATGACAAAAATCGAAAAAGTGTCACGGGGGGGGGCATATAGTTTTCTCCTCGCCGCTACGATAGCGCTTTGCGCGGCGAGCGCATGGGCCGGTTGGACGGTCAATGATGTCCAAGTAAAGGACACAGACTGGTCGCAATCCAGCAGTTGGGTCGATGTCGCAAACGGCAACAACATAACCGGCATTCTCACGAACAACTATACTGGCACCATTACCATCGGCGCCGCCTTTGCCGTCGGCCGGGGCGGTAGCAGCTCGTATGGCGAATATGTGCAGAATTGCGGCACCGTGAACATCTCCAGTGATTTCGTAATCGGCCATTCGGACAGCTCCAGAGGCTTTGCCCTCATCAACGGCGGCGCCGTGAATGTCGGCAGCGGGGGCAATCTTCGTGTCGGAAGCTATAAAACCTCCACATCCAACTGTCTCGCCATTGCCGAGGGCGCATCGGTCACGGCAGGCAAGAATCTCTGGGTCGGGTGCCCAGATCAAGACAGTCTGACTCCGACAGGCGTGGTGCTTGTCGACGGCGGTTCGCTAACGGTTTCCGGCAATATGTACATGGGGCGCCACTTCAGCAACAATACTTACCAGAACAAAGGTAAGGGTGTATTCCAGGTGAACAGAGGCACGGCCACCATAAAAGGCAATGTCTATCTGAGTTCAAATTGGAAGAGCGGCGCGAGCTATCCTCAGACGTCGGATATCATAGTCAACGCAGGCAGCACGATGAATGTCGATGGCCGCATCTATTTCAACGAAAGGTGTTCGCGTCAGGCTATTACGGTCAATGGTGGAACGCTGAACGCCAAAGGTGGCCTTGAGTCGCACTGGACGGCGGCGAACTGCTACCGTTCGCGAAACTCATCGCTGACGGTGAATAGCGGTGGCGTGTTTGCCACCAAGGGGCCGCTTTATTTCAACACATACATCTCGTCCGGCGAGCGCATCACTTTCGACAATGGAACACTCAAGGTGCTCGCATCGTTTTCGACCCATGCCTATCAGAGTTATGAATCAAAGGATATAAATCGCACGATTTTCACGATAGGCGCAGGCGGCATGAAGATCGATACGCAGGGGTATACATTGACATGGAATACGGCGATTTCGTCGGGTTCCGGAAAAATCACCAAGGAAGGAAGCGGCACGCTTGCGTTCGGCTGGACATGTTCTGCCACGGGCGGCATCGACGTCAAAACGGGAACGCTTTCGGTTACCGGCTCAAATACGTATTTCAACGGGCCTGTGACGGTCAAAAACGGCGCGACCATCCAAAACGCCATTGGCAACACTACTGACAAGCTCGGCACGTCGGTGACATTCGAGGACGGAGCAAAGCTCGCCGTTCCTGCCGCAGACGGCGTACTCTCCGTGATCAAGGCTCCGGCAATCTCGATCGAAGGCACGACGACCGTGACATTCCCGGACGGCTTCCCCGGCGGTCGGCAGACGATTCTTACGATGACGGGCAGCGGGTCGTTTACGGCTGAAGATGCGGCAAAGCTTACGGTTCCCGCCAACGCGGCCGGCTATGTGTTTTACGTTTCGTCCGACGGCAAGTCCATCCAGATCGGGCCTGCCGCAGGCAGATGGACGGGTGCTGCTGGGAATCTTCTCATTGACGATCCCGGCAACTGGAGCGACAATGCCGTCCCGGACGGCACGTCGGCGTTCATCGCGGTGGACGAGGCGACGACGCTTCTTTGCAACGGAACGTTCAGCCCCAAGTCGATTACATTCGCCGCCGACTCCAAGGCGATCACGTTCAACGGCGAGGGAAGCATAACGGGGATCGAAGCGATTACGAACCTCAACGCTTCTTCAACGCAAACCGACCACCGTTTCAACATTCCGGTAAGCGGCGACACGGTCGATTTGAACAACAGAGGTGTTTCCTGCTGTCTCTTCTGGGGTGGATTCACGGTGGCGAATCCCGTCCTGTCGAATTCTGCGGATATCGACAATGCGCATTCGCTCGCCGGCAGGTGGACGATTACCGGAGCGTCGTGGTCTCCCGGCACCTATGACACCGTCAGGGGGGATGCATCCATAACGTTCGAGCACGAGTTGAAGAATCCGGGGAACTTCAATATCGCGTCTGGAGCCGTAGTCACCGCAGCAACCATGAAAGTCACATCGTCGACTTATCCGGCGTACAGCAATTCGGGCCGTCTCGTCGTGAACGGAATCTGCGATATTTCGAACACGTCCGCCGATTTCTCGCTCGCCCGCGAGGAATCCCAGAATGCGACCGTGATATTGGGTGGACTCGTATTCAATACCAGCAGATGGGCCTGGCTTAACGCAAAGACGATTGTTGTCGGTTCCGAGGGAATCAAGTTTGACAACACCAACAACAACTTTCTGCGATTCGCGGGAACCCCCCAATTGTACGCAAGGGACGGAACACTGACGCTTCACGCCGGCAAGGACGACAACCAGCGGTACGCAATCAACGCCAGCAACACTCTTACGATCAACACCACGCAATTCGAGTCTTCGCCCGAAAAGCCGTCTATCGTCTACATAAACGGGAAGATCCAGTATGCCTCTGGCGACAACTACAGTTACAGTGGCGGAATTGCGGTAAAGGGCATCGGCAAGGTCGTGTTCGATTCGGTCTCGACATTCTCCGGCGGACTGACGGTCGGCGACACGGCGACAGTGGCGATCAATGCGGGCAAGCAGGCCGGCACGGGTACGATAACAGTCAATTCCGGCGCGACGCTTTCGCTGCCGCAGACCGGCACGGTGACGCTTGGCGGCGATCTCACGCTCAACGCGGGCGCGGCGCTCGCATTCAAGGTGTCGGGCGAAAGCAGCCGTTCCGTCCTAGCGAGAAATTCCAAGACGCTCACGCTCCCTGCAAGCGGTACGGTGAAAGTGAAACTCACTGCGGATTCGCTGCCGAAGGTAGGGTCGTCCTACACGCTTACATCGGGAGCGGATCTGGAAAAAGCCGACGAATCCAAGTTTGAACTTGCCGATGGCGTAGGCGGAAGCCTGTCCGTCAGCGGCGGCGAGCTCGTCTACAAAGCGCCTGCGTATTTCTACATCAAGATATCGGAATCGGACGCGGGCGAATTCAAAATCAATCCGGCGTGGTTCTGGGCGCACGGCGGGCTTGAATTCGCAAACACGAACACACTGGCTGAAAGTGTAGCGCAGCCCGCGCCGAACGGCTATACGTATCTCCAGAACTACCTGCTCGGCTACGAGCCGGACGATCCTGCGTCGAAGTTGCGCATCGACGGCGGCCGCGACGGCGGCGCGTCGGGGAAATTATTCACGCTCGATTGCACGTTCAACGTACCCAACGTGGAGCCGGAATCGGGGGAATACGTTGTGAAAGCGAAGCTTCTTTCGTCCGCGGACGGAGAGGACTTCAGCGAAGTCGAAGGCACGGAGCAGAACGTTTCCGCCCGTGGAGCTGAAGAAACCGTATCGTTCACGTTCACGCCGGACTTCTCCGGCGGCGGGATGTTCCGTTTTTTCGCGTAGGGGTCAATCTGTCGGTCGAGCCTAAGACGGCCGATCCGGCTGATTGACCCGCAACAGCGCGCCGCGTTCCACGCGGCGCGTTTTGTTTTGACAAGGAAATTGCAATATGCAGTGGAACATTTTGAAAAGCGGACAGAGGTGGCGAACGTGACGCGCAAGGCGACCGCAAGATGTGGCAAGGCCGCCCCCGGCCTTGCTGCAAGGGCGAGGGCGCCCTTGCCACATCCCTATGGAGAAACATCCCGCCGAGCCGCAATCCGCGCGCCGCGTGGGGGCGCATCTGTGTTTTTCTCCCATGCGGTTTGAGATTGGAAACAACCGGAACAACTGGAAAAAACAACGAGCGTACGCCTAAGGAAAGTTGTTTCAAACAGTTGTTTCCCATAATCAAAAAGCCAGACGGTGAATTGCGCAGATGCGCCCTGCTGATACCGGATATTTGCACAATGGCGACATTTGCAAGGGTTTGAGTTGGCGAAAAGGACGGAAGGGACAAAAGAGACGGACGGGACGGAACCCGCAATCTGTGATATAATATCTGCATGAAAATCAAAATTGCATCTGCCGCTGTTGCGGTTCTCGCCGCGTCCGGCGCGGTCTGCGGGGCGACCGGCTCCGCCGTGAAAAGAATAGAAGCCCTGCCCGAAAGCAAATGGGCTGCGAGCGAATGGATTTCCGCCAAGGACGCGAAGACTCTCGGCGAAGACGCCCGCCGGGGATGGCTCGCGGCGCCGGGCACGTCGTATTTCCGCAAAAAGACGGTCAACGCAAAGGCCGTGAAGCGCGCGCGGTGGATGACGTCGGGCCTCGGCGTCTACGAAATAGCCGTGAACGGCAGGCGCGTCGGCGAGGAAGTGCTGAAGCCCGGCTTTACGAGCGCGCGCAAGACGCGCCTTTCGTTCACGTACGACGTCACGGCGCTGGTCGATTGCCGCGCCGGCGCTGAAAACGTGTTTTCCGCGACGTCCACAAGCGGCTGGTGGAGCGACAAGGTGACCGGGTTCGCCG
>Ga0310695_10012713_pt1 | contig 11715 bp, 7 predicted proteins | sample RumenRJG_04DNA_FD_203882 | JGI IMG/M metagenome (GOLD analysis project Ga0310695, IMG submission 203882) | Bovine rumen microbial communities from Lethbridge, Alberta, Canada - RJG_04 (v2) (version 2) | ecosystem: Host-associated > Mammals > Digestive system > Stomach > Rumen | place: Canada... | reverse complement strand
CAGGTATTGACTTACTTGTGGGAGGTAGTCCATGTCAAGCATTCTCTGCAGTAGGAGCACAATATGGGCTGAGCGATACTAGAGGAACTTTGTTTTATGAGTTCGCAAGAATTATAAAAGAGACACAGCCACGTGTGTTCATTTATGAGAATGTGAGAGGTCTCACCACTCATGACAATGGTCACACTTGGGAGGTAATGAAAAGTGTCTTTAAGGATGATTTGAACTATCGAATTTCAGAACCTCAAATTCTGAATGCATCAGACTATGGAATACCACAAAGCAGAAGAAGAATCTTCGTGATAGGAATCAGAGAAGATATTGAATGTGGTGACTTTGTTTATCCAAAGCCAATTCCGCTTAAATATACAATGCAGGATTTTCTGGAAGACAACTGCGCCTTTGGACATTTCAACTACAATCCAACTGATGGAGAACTAATAGTTGAAAAAGTACCAGGAAAGCCGGATAAGAAATTTACTTTGACCCCAGCAGTTCAGAAATACGTATTAGCAGGAGGTACTTCAAACTACAAGACCTCTACTGAGACCGATTTGCCAATAGCACGTACGCTAATGAAAATGATGACACAACATCATCGTGCTGGAGTTGACAACTATATTACCGTCAAAAAGAATCCATTAGTATTGAGGCAACTTAGCGATAGGGAAGCCTTGCGACTGATGGGCTTCCCTGATGACTTTAAAATTGCTGTGTCATCAATGCAGACACTTCGACAAGCTGGTAATTCGATTGTTGTGGATGTATTGATGGCTATAGTAAGAGAAATAAAGAAAACCAAAGCGTTTTAATTATGGCATTAAAGGAAATTGGGTATATAGAAATAGGAAGACCCGACAATGAATGTAAATTGAAAATTGGCATGGGGGTAGGATCTCAACACTTATTCCTAAAAAATGAATATGGAGATTTCTTTGAGGATATTGATGATTTTTTCTTTTGCAGACAAGATTTACTTACTTATTTACAAGACGCAAAAGAAGAGTTTTTTCATCCATCTGAGGACTATCATTTTGTTAGAATTACAAAAAAAGCAGATAGGAAACAAGGTATAACTAGCCCAACTGTATCAATTCCAGTAGATCTGAAGCAATATTGGAGCGCTTTAATGCAAGAGGTGAAAAATCTAGAGGAGATTTCTTATTTAGGTTTTGTAAAAGGTATGGACAATGATGATGCAGGACGCTTTTATTATCATAATGCTGATGCAAACTCTGCATATAGCATCCTTTACCGCATGTGCATTCCAACAAAACAAGCAAGAACGATTCAGAAATATCGTTCAATTTACAAACTTGTAAAGATTCAAGATACTTCATTTAACAAAATATTCATTCATATAATTCCTATATTTAACATGGATTATTCAATTGAACAATTATCTAGTTTTCTCAAAAGAGACTATCCTATTGAGACCGAGAAGCAAAAGAGTTTCATTTTTGATTTTTTCTTTAAATATGCCGATTTGATAAAGACAAATGCATATTCGTTAACTGAAATAGTTGAAAGTGCAGGTATAAATATTAACTATTTTAACGAACTTCAAATCGCTTTAGAATCTTTTTCTAAGAGATTAGCAGATGTAAAGAGTATATATCATCTACACGCTAATTCAGAAAGAATTTATGATGATGGAGAAATTATAAAACCAAATTTAGATGGACATCTCCAGAAAATTTTCTATGGCGCGCCAGGCACAGGCAAGTCATTTAAGATAAAGACGGATGTAGAAGATGCGGGAAGGATTTATTTCCGTACGACTTTCCATCCTGACAGCGACTACTCCACCTTCGTTGGGTGTTATAAGCCAACAATGGATAAAAGTTCTAAAAATAGTGAATATGAAGGTGTGATATTGGATGGTAGTAATTACAAGCCAAAAACAAACGGTAACATAATATATTCTTTCACTCCTCAGGCTTTCACTAATGCTTATGTTAAAGCTTGGCAAACAAATGAGCCTGTATTTCTAATTATTGAAGAGATAAACAGGGGCAACTGTGCTCAAATCTTTGGTGACTTATTCCAATTACTCGATCGTGACGAGAATGGCTATTCACAATATAAAGTGGATGCTGATACTGATTTAGCAGATTATATTCGTGATCACTTGGTTAAGGAACATAGAGATGATACTCCTGATTTTATCTACGCTGAAAAAGAACTAAAATTGCAGTTGCCAAACAACCTTTATATTTGGGCAACAATGAACACCAGCGATCAGAGTCTATTCCCCATTGACTCTGCTTTCAAACGTAGGTGGGAATGGGTATATTCACCTATTGCTGAAGGCAAGGAGAAAAACGGTAGTAAGGCGCTATGGCAGATAGAAGGACAAGGTGAGGATTCGTGGTGGAAGTTTATACAGGGTATCAATGAAGTTATAGACGTCACCACCCATAGTGAAGACAAGAAGTTGGGATACTATTTCTGTAAGCCAACTAAGAAAGTTAATGAAAGTAATCAATATCCCAAGATTATCACGAAAAACACTTTCGTAAACAAAGTGGTGTTCTATCTCTGGAATGACGTGTTCAAAGTATATGGCTTCAAATCCGAAATTTTTGACATGAAGGATGAAAACGGGGTTTCAAAGAAGATTACGTTTAAAAGCTTCTATAATGAAGATGGCTCAGTGAATGATAAAGTGATAAATGTGTTCGTAAATAATGTGATGGCGAAGGCACCTAATTTAAAAAGCACTGAGATTGATAATCAAGAAAAAGAGAACATTACAGAAGCAGAAGCATGAAACTACTGATTGAGGGTTTTCACTATAAGCCTGAAGCCATTGAGTCACTGGGCCGACTGATGGGTGACTTGACGTGGAGAGACGGCACAAAAAGTAAGGATTATGTGGGTTACTATTATAGTGCCCAACTTGGTGATTGTGTCTTCTTCTTGCCTAAAGTTGTGCTTGACAAAAAGGGCAAATTGTTTGGTAGGTATGACCCGAATGAAGTAGTAAATGTAGAGAAGCTGCGAGAATCAAAGGATTCTGGTGAAGAAGACTTCAAGTTTTTGTATAGTTTTACAGTATGGCTATATAGAGGATTAAAAGAGTTCGTAAGACTTAATCCTGATTCAGGAATTGTTAGGATGAGAGATATTAGTGCCGTTGCTATGCAAGGTGATAAGGTGTCGAATACTTATCTGGACATTATGCTGTCTTTACAAAAGTTCCAGGAGGAGAATCCTGATTACTTCACCTTTATTGTGAAAAACATGCATAGCGGCATGAATAAGGTGAATTGGACGAAGACAATTAGCAGAGAAACGGCTATCATCCAGAACAATCGCCCGATATATCTAAATCCGATAAACAAGAAAAAACTAATCAATTTTGACGAGGAACTACTCGTTATATTCTACTCAATACTGGATTACATGAAAAGGCAATTCGGATTTGAGGTGAAGGTGGATTATAACTATGAGTTATTGAGCGACTCGGAGTTTGAGAACTGGATGGATTACTATGGCGAGATTCGTTTGAAGCAAATCCGATATAAATACTTTTCTGACAAGGACCTTCAGCTTTGGAACTTATGTAACGATTTCTTTGAAAGGGTTACAAACATTCATAGTAGGAAACAGTACAAAGATTTCTTGATAGTAGAAAGTTATCATGTAGTTTTTGAAGCGATGGTTGATGAGTTGTTGTCGGATAAGGGAATGAATGTTGGTGACTTAAAGGAACAAGAGGACGGAAAGAGAGTTGACCACATATATAGATATAAGGGACTCATCAACAAGGATGATATTTTCTATATTGGAGACTCAAAATATTATGCTATAGGTGCTCCTGTCCAAGAGTATTCTGAATACAAACAATACACGTATGCCCGAAACGTCATACAACACAACTTGTCGTTATTCCTTGAAGATGAGAAAGATGCCTCTGGCAGACGTAAGAATATTGGCAAAACTTATCTTATCTATAGGGACGAGGATACGGATGGCTATAGCATAACACCAAACTTCTTTATTTCAGCCCGCATCAAAGAAAATGCTAACGAACGCGACTACGCTAACGATGGATTGACAGCAAGAGATGAGGTTAAGAAGATCAGGCACTTTGAGAACAGGCTTTTTGATCGTGATACCTTGTTACTGCAACATTATGACATCAACTTCCTCTATGTTTTGTCACTATATGCACAAAGCAATGAGGGATTGAAGGAGGAGTTTAAGGAAAAGACTAAGAAAAAATTCAGAGAAAACATCCTGGAATATCTGAAAAAAGACTATCAGTTTTTCTCACTTCAACTGAAACCAAAACTTGATACAGAAGGAAATAGTGAGGATGAGCGACCAGACGGGATGCATGAAGCTATCAACAAGCACTTCCGTAGTAGTATCGGAAAAGTATTTCGTCCTTATAGTGATGAAAAGTTTATGTATGTGGGGGTGGACAACAAGGAGGAATTCTACGAAGAAAATCATGCATTATTGTCTGAACTGAGTCAAGATTTTATAATAAGGCACTATATGCTTAATACTAATCCCACTGCGGAGCTGAATAAGTTGTATGAGCTGGAAAAAGAAATAGATAGCGGAGTTGCAACAAGCTTTGATTTCATACAGCTAGAAGAGTTAGCAAATGAGGTATTCTTGATAGGTGGTTGGCGAAGAGATAAGAATCAATTGGATTGGATTCAAAGCCACATGTTGTATAATATACGTAAAACAAAGAGAGGGTTGTTACGAAGCGGATCAAAAGGAGTTGATGGTGATGTTGTGTCATCCCAATATCTGTTGCTATATGAAATAGGTGATAATTCATATAAATATGATGTATATCGCTTAGATGGTCACAAAGTACGAAATGAGGAGCAGATGCGAAAGATGGGTTACACGAGACCGGAAGGTAATTATTTTGTGTATTCTTTAAAACGTATGCCCCGCACTATCGTGCCACTCAACTTAAAAGAAATAATTGACTCAGCTTACTACGACGAACTTGAGACGAGACGTAAGAATGGGGAAATAGAAGATGGCTGGGAAAAGAAATGGAGTGGCACTCCAATCTTTAAGACTGGCAAGGAACTTATTCCCTATAAGAAATAAAAGCGTCAGATTGCCAAAGGGACAGTGAGTGACACCTTCACCAACATCATCAAGGTGGCCTACCTGATGCAAATAACAGATTTCCTGAAGGTAAATATAAAAATAGAAGCAATATAAGATATGAACAACGAAATGAATATACAACCGATGCGGTCTGACTTTGAACAGATTCGGAAGATTGCTGACGATGGACGGGAATACTGGAGTGCGCGCGAGTTGGCTACGGCCTTAGGCTACAGTACCTGGCAGAAGTTCAACCGCATATTGAATAAGGCATTGCCGGTAGCCCAAAACAGAGGCCTGAAAATGAATGAGCATTTTAACCAGGTGGTAGAGATGGTTAAATTGGGGTCCGGCTCTTTTCGCAAGGTTGAAAACTGGCATCTTTCCCGTTTGGCTTGTCTGATCATTGCGGAGAATGCTGATGGTAAGAAGCCGCAGGTGCAAACAGCACGAATCTATTTTAGAGAACAAACAACGGTATCGGAACTGATTGAAAATCAGATGTCTTCGCGTATTTTGATGTACAAGACTCATCAGGGAGAAACGCGCGTCGAAGTGCTGTTCAATGGACAGACGTTTTGGCTTACACAGAAACGGATGGCTGATTTGTATGGTGTTGAAGTCAGCACCATAAATTATCATCTTGGACAGATTTATGAAACGGGAGAACTGAAAGAAGAGGCAACTATTCGAAAATTTGAAATAGTTCAAATAGAGGGATCCCGTGAGGTGAACCGTTCGCAGATAATCTATAACCTTGATGCAATTATTGCGGTGGGCTATCGTGTGAACAGTTATCAGGCCACACAGTTCCGTATCTGGGCAACGAGTGTGCTGAAGGAGTTTATCATCAAGGGCTTTGTGTTAGATGATGAACGGTTGAAGCAGGGAAAGCATTTCGGGCAGGACTACTTTGACGACTTGTTGGAGCGCATTCGTGAGATTCGCAGCTCGGAGCGTCGCTATTATCAGAAGATAACCGATGTGTATGCCGAGTGCAGTGCCGACTATGACCCCAAGAGCGAGACAACACAAATGTTCTTTAAAATGGTGCAGAACATGATGCATTGGGCTGTGACTCACCAGACTGCTGCAGAGATTATCTACAATAGGGCTGATGCTGAAATGCCTCACATGGGGTTGACCACTTGGAAGAATGCGCCTGACGGCAGGGTACAACGATCGGATACTATTGTTGCTAAGAATTACCTGTCTGACAAAGAGGTTACCCAATTGAATCGTATTTCCACGGCCTTCCTTGATTTGGCTGAAGACAGGGCAGACCGTCATCTTATCACCACGATGGCTGAATGGAAACAACAGTTGGAGCGGTTTATGGCCATGTATGACTATGAGGTGTTGGAGGGTGCTGGTACGGTGAGCGCAGAGGAAGCAAAAGAAAAGGCATATGGTGAATACGACAAGTTCCGGTTGATACAGGACCGCGAATACCTCTCTGATTTTGATAAGGAAATCAGGAATTGGAAAGAACTCGGATTGTTTGATGATAAAGATGAATGAAACATGAGCAAGAATATCAAAATAGGTGATTCCATAACTTGGACTCTAATGAGCCCTATGGATACAGGCTTGACGTTCAAAGATTTTACTGACTTCATCAACAACTATACGAATATAGAGGTGGATGATGCCTTCATCAAAGGCGATATCATCTACTATGACGAATTGTCGACGATTGTTGTTGTGGTGAAGGACATGACGCAGGACATGTTTCCATTTACTTTGTTTGCCAATGAAGTTGAGAGCAGATTCACAGGCATCGTTCTAAAGGACAACGATCCATATCAACGATTCCTATGTCTCGATACAAAGAGTATGACGAGTCTTTTCTATTACGATCTGGGAACCGGTATCATGGCTGATGCAGTTTACGATGCCGATGGGAATTTTGTGGACTTCGACATAGAGGACTACATAGATGAAGAAAGTATGGAACCTACGTTTTCTGAGGAGGGAGTCCATGAACAAATTTCCATCAAACTGAGTATGGAAGATATTGAAGAACTGGAAAATAATGACGCATTACTGGAGGCTGATGGAATAGAAAATGTAGATAGTGACGGAAACATCACTTTGTCAGGTGGAGATGCATGTAGTATAACAAGGGCAAAGACGTGGTTTAATACCCGAGATTGCGCCATATTAACTGCATGGAGACAGAACAAAGGGAGAAAAAAGAATGACGATAATAACCGAATGCTTCAGCAAAGGCTTCGCGAATTGGGCTATGGCGTGACGAAAGTGACTGGATGGTATCCCGAGGAGAATAGGGAGATGGCAAGGGAGAACAGTTTCCTGACAGTCAACCTAAATGATGAAGAATCATTCCGAGACAACCTTTCTGAACTGTCTGAACTATATGACCAAGAATGTTTCTTGTACAAGAAGTCTGGTTATGATACTCCTGCAGTTTATGTATATACAAAGGATGTTGATGAATATCAGAAGGGAGACATGAAACTGCTTGGAAGGCTGCGCATAGGAAATATGGATGCAGATGCCTATAGTCAGATAAAAGCTGGGAGAATTACCTTTGAGTGACTGCAACAAGAACATCAGGGATTGGTACCTGTTTCGCAAAAATAGCCACCCGTCTAAACTCTGTAAGAGGAACTCAAAGGTTCACTAAGCCTTCTCAGACGGATGGCAAAAATAAGCTGTCGCTGAATGACAGCTTTATGTTCTCTTCATATGGCCCCAAGTACACTTAGGACATTTATAACTGGGGAAACACGAAGGGCAGACACGGTAGCCACATGTATCACATACCCACCAAGACCAATCGTCAGGCAGTTCCCGTCCACAACGCATACACGGTATAAACATAAGCAATAATTGTTTTAAGTTCAAAATTTTCTGCAAATATACGCTTTAATTTTGATATACGAAAATAATTTGCTATTTTTGCAGGAAATATTGAGATATGGAAGAGAATGTATTTGAAATCCAGAAGAAAGCGGAAAACGGTGATGCCTATTATCAGCACGAAATGGGGGTGAACTATCAATACGGATATGGTGTTCCTGTGGATAAGCAGAAAAGTATGGAATGGTTTCAGAAAGCAGCAGACAACGGGAACTCGGAATCTATGAGGGCTCTTGGCATCATCTACGAATGTGGTTTGGGTGTAGACAAAGACCCAGGGAAAGCTTTCGACTTTTTCCAAAAGAGTGTGGAGGCCGGAAACACGAAAAGCCTGGAGAAACTGGCATGGTTTTTCGAGGAAGGTATTGTGGTGGAGAAGAACGAAGGCAAAGCTAAAGAACTATACGAACGATTCTTCACCGAGTTGCAGAAACAGGCTATCGATGGAGATGCCGATGCCATGTATCGGATGGGGGACATTTATCAGTATGGTTTTCCACATTTAGGTATTCCTGTATATTACCAACAAGCCGCTGAATGGTATGAAAGGGCAGCTAACAAAGGATACATGGTTGCCCAGACATCATTAGGAATACTCTATTACTTAGGACTCGGTGTTCCCAAAAACTACACAAAGGCTGCAGAATGGTATAAGAAAGCGGCCGAGCAAGGAGATGCCTCAGCCATGTATAACTTGGCTGGCTGCTATATGCTTGGCAGAGGAGTGAAACAGAATGACGAGTTGGCTGCAAAGTACAATCAGAAAGCGGCTAATATGGATATGTCTGAAGCACAAGCAGAGTTGGCAGGCATGTACTATAGGGGCTGGGGAGTGGAACAGGATTATACAATGGCTGTCCATTGGTTTAAAAGGGCAATCGCCAATGGGTATGAGAATGCCTATTATGGCTTAGGGTGTTGCTATTATGACGGTCGCGGTGTGGAGAAAAATCGGAAGGAGGCTTTCCGCCTTTTTGAACTTGGCGAAAAGCGGGGTGACAGACATTGCATGATGGCCGTTGCAGAGTGTTGTATTGAAGGTCAGGGAACTACTACTGACTATGTTCGGGCTCGGAATATTCTGGAGGACATCTGCGGAGAGCATGAAGAGAACCAAAAAGAAGCTAGATATGCCACTATCGAACATGAAAATGAACAAATCTCATTTTGGTATAATCCACTTGATGAGAAAGTCCTATCATATTATGCCAAGGCATACTTTCTGTTGGGCACATTGTACTATGCAGGAAAAGGTACAGGCGGAGTAAACCCAACAAAGGCTATCGCCATGCTGAGAATGGCTGACAGGCTGGGCTATGATGGTGATGGGATGAAGCCTGAAAAGCTTATTGAGAAAATCGTTGGCGAAGCGGAGAAGGTGAAAGTCCAAGATGCTACTGACTGCTATGTGGAGGTAAGAGAACACCATGGTAAAGGCGAGCGATACGACGTGGTGCTACACCATGTTGACGGTACGGAAACTCCCGTCAAATTTGTAGGCAGGAACAAGTTCCTTTACTTGCTGGCATTACTCATTGCCCATGAGGGGAAATCGGTTGCACCGCTTTCTACCGCTCACTTCTCGTATATGCGAGACAGCTTGGTTGATATGGCAGAAATGCTTTGCGTGGATATTGATTCATACGGAGTATGGATTGACGAATTCTTGTATGTTGATAAGGAAGAAGGCGATGACTTGCGTGACTATGAAAAAAACGTGTGCGTTTGTTCTCTCGACCCATACAGATACTCTAATGCGTACTCTGGTGCTAATAGGGCTGTCAAAAGTGCCTGTAATGCTGACGAATATGAGTTATTCAGGATACGAAGCACGGGTGGCAGACATGCAGTTTCCGGAATGGCATTGGATTCATCGCAGATAGAGTTGCCTGAGTCGCTGATGGAATACCTTGACGAGTTGCCTACACAGAAGGATATCAGTGGACATGTGATATATAAAAGCAAACAGATGCCCATGAAAAGGAAGGAATAAACCATACCACTAATAGAAAAGCGCCGAGTCTTCACGACTGGGCGCTTCCACATGAATCATGAGTAATATTTCTGTAAGTTTATATCTCTTATTCAGACTCTGTTTCTTCGAAGGTAATGCCAGAGGCAGTGAGCCACGCCTGGATGTCAGCGAATGCCGAACTGGTGGAGAATTTCTCCTGGAGTTTCTTCATCATATCACGATAGTCGTTGGCACAAAGGGCAGTCATGACTGCATCGGCATTAATCTGACCGATGTGATGATGGTCAGCAAAGATGGCATCGTCCTTTATGGTTTCTTCGGTGAATGAAAGGATACGGCTGTAGGCAGATGCAATGACATGGTGCATTGCATCGTCAGTTGACTCGGTAAAGATGTCGTCGCTCGCTCCGATGGGGCCGTCAATAATCTCGGCATCAGCACGAAGTTCATCGAAGAGGATGACAAAGGGAACGTGGATGGGGAATCGCCAACCGTAGATATCTCCTTCGGCACGACTGTTGAGCTTAGCGGCCAGTTCTGGATTTGTATGAAGCAGTTGGTTGAAGCAGAAATTCTCTCGCTCAAGGATCTGAAGTGTGAGAAGGGTGAGATAGTCTTCATCGGAGAGCATGACGTCTACAGCGATGGGGGCACAGACCTTGTTCTCGTCGTAGTCGTAGGCCACAACGGTGAACTTGTAGAAGTAGTGTCGAGTGTCGAAGTCGATGTTGTCAGGATCGAGGTTGGCTTCATCGCAACGCTCTTGTAGCAGATGGCGCAGTTCTTCGCTCTTCTCGAAAATCTCGCTATAGGTAAGGCACTTGATGGCTTCTTTGACGGTGCTGACGGGTGTGGCTTCTGGGTCATCGGCATTAACGGTGTCGATGATGAGTTGTTTGATGCGAGTTACTTCCTCATCGGTGAAGTGGAAGAATGCCTCGTTGTGATTGCACATGTCGTCAAGGGTGTTACCTTCAGCCCAGTAATAGGGCTTGCGCTCCTTCTTGTTGTAGAAATAATCACGTGCCTGGCTCTCAGCCTTGGCCTTGCGCTCAGCAACAAACTTCTTGTAATCAAATAGTTCCATATTATACGTTATTAAATAAATGTTGATTCCAAATTTCTTGTGCAAAGGTACAAAATGATTTCCTATTTTGCTTTCCAGTTATACCTATAACATTCATAACTTCTCTATTATAGATGATGACAATGCCACTATTATTATTTGCGAGCATTGGGTGCTAATGGGATAGACGAAGCATCGTAGGTCTTAGTGATGTTCAGTCCATACTGCTCGTTTAACTTCTGAGCCATTGCCATAAACTCTGGGCCATGGTCGAAATCCTTGAAACTAAAAAATCGCAGAACACGACGAAAGATTGAACAATCATTGGGATCATTAAGATATAGATAGTAGTGAATCATCTCATGGACCATTATGTTTCTGAATGTTTCTTCGTCGAAGTCGAAGTAATCGGACATCAGAATCGCCATGTAACGCTTTTTGACTGGTTTTTTCTTTTCTCCCCAGCGATACTCAAACTTACCCAGATTTCGATAGGTATGCATGAGACCGAACTTGGGTGTTTGTAACTGGTGGTCAAAATACAAACGGTTACACTCCCAGAACATTTGGGGCATCGTGTTGTAATCTGCTATCATTATCAATCAATATTTAGTAAGACGCTGCAAAATTAGCGATTAAATTGCAATCACATTGTAAGTTTATAGGTATAGGTACTATTTCTTCTCAAAGTTTTTTC
>Ga0310695_10012712_pt1 | contig 11715 bp, 11 predicted proteins | sample RumenRJG_04DNA_FD_203882 | JGI IMG/M metagenome (GOLD analysis project Ga0310695, IMG submission 203882) | Bovine rumen microbial communities from Lethbridge, Alberta, Canada - RJG_04 (v2) (version 2) | ecosystem: Host-associated > Mammals > Digestive system > Stomach > Rumen | place: Canada... | reverse complement strand
CGGATTTGACTCCGGTCTGTTTGCTGTGCCTAGTTGTTTCAGAACAAAAACCTGCCAACAGGCTATTGATTTTTGTTAGCAGGTTTATTTGGTATGGATTAAGGTGGGTGCAACGTTTGCTCATCTTTTTGCTCATGTTTTTTGCCTCGAAAACCTGTGCGAAAACCTTGCTTTTTGCAAAAACCAGGTTTTTGCTCATGTTTTTAGTGCGTTTTACATGAGCAAAAAACTGTTCACGAAAAGACATTGGAACGGTCTGTACTGCAACAATTTCCACGGCTTCCACGACTTATCTGTTATAAAGGTATCAGATTCTGAGGGGGACTGTGTTTATGAGAAGGAGCAATACCAGATTTATTTCCGGAACAATTGCGGCCTTGTCGTTCTGACTCTGGACTAATCCCGGCTCCGCACGATTATATGATCTTTAAGTTTTAATTCAGAAGCACTTTTTCTCGTGAGTCTGTTTGCAGTTTGCAAGGTTTGCGCACTTGTAGCAGACCTCGTTGGGGCAGGTGTCTGAAGCGAAGAATCCGCGGATGTTTTCGAGCGTTGTATCAGCGATGTTCTTCAGTGCTTCGTTGGTCAGGAATGCCTGGTGCGAAGTGACGATTACGTTAGGCATTGATATGAGTCTTGCAAGCGTATCGTCGTTTACGATGTGGCCGGAATAATCGTGGAAGAATATGTTGGATTCTTCTTCGTAAACATCGAGGCATGCCGCTCCGATCTTGCGTTGCTTGATGCCTTCCAGCAATGCTTCGGAATCGATCAGGGCACCTCTGGATGTGTTGATGAGCACAACGCCTTTCTTCATTTTTGCGATGGTATCACTGTTGACCATGTGCCTGTTCTCTTCGGTAAGCGGGCAGTGGAACGATATGATGTCGCTTCTTTCCCAGAGCTCGTCGAGCGTTACATATTCGATGCCGGAACCTGCTGCGGGGAACTTGTCGTAAGCGATGATGTTCATTCCGAATCCGCGGCAGATATCAATGAAGATCCTGCCGATCTTACCCGTTCCGATAACGCCCACGGTCTTGCCGTGAAGGTCAAAACCTGTCAGCCCGTTGAGGCTGAAATTGAAGTCTTTGGTGCGGATGTAAGCTTTGTGGATCCTTCTTATCGATGTCAAAAGGAGTGCCATGGCGTGCTCTGCGACAGCGTAAGGGGAGTAGGCGGGAACGCGGACGATGTGGACTTTTCCGTAAGCATATTCGACATCGACATTGTTGTATCCGGCGCATCTTAACGCGATGAGTTTTGCACCGAGCTCCTGGAGCTTGTCGATGACGTCCCTGTTGATGTCATCGTTTACGAAAACGCACACAACATCATTTCCTTCGGCGAGTTTCACCGTGTCTGAAGTAAGCCTTGTCTCAAGGAATGTTATCTCAAATCCGCCGTCACTGTTCGATTCAATGAACGACTGCTTATCGTAATCTTTGGCGTCGAAAAACGCGATCTTTAACTTATTCATCTATATTCTCCTTCCGGCGAAAAAACTCTTAATTTCTTATATTTTACTCTTCGCCGGCAAGGGTTGCTAAATTGTTTTAATCTGCCGCAAAATAAACTAAAGAGGATGCCTTCCGCGAGACATCCTCTTTCAACAATCTTAACCTTCCTCTTATTTCTTAATTGAGCTGACAAGCCTGCCTGCTTCTTCCGGCGGCATCGGCTTGCCCCATACGAATCCCTGGATGTAGTCGCAGCCAATCTTCTTTAAGACTTCGACCTGGTCGGGGGATTCGACACCTTCTGAGATTACCTTAAGGTGGAGTATGTGGCCGATCGAGATGATCATGGCGACATACTGCTTTGAAGATTCGCTCATGTTCATCTGGTCGATGAATGCCTTGTCGATCTTAAGGAGATCTGAAGGGAAATTGTTCAGGTAACTGAGTGACGAATATCCTGTGCCGAAATCGTCGATCGCAACCTTCATGCCCATCGCCTTGATCTCGTTGATGCGCTGCAGGGCCTTTTCTGCGGAGTCGATCATGATGGACTCCGTGATCTCGATCTCGACGCGCTCGGGAGCGATGTTGTGGGCCTTGAGGATATTCTTTATGTCTTCGATGAATGTGTTCTTCATCAGGTGTCTTACGGATACGTTGACACTCATCATGACTTCGGTGCCGGTCTCACGTGTGACCTTTTCAAGGAATTCCATCGAGAGCTCGAAAACGCGCATGTCGATCCTGTCCACAAGGCCGGTCTTCTCTGCGACCGGAATGAAATCGGCAGGGCTGATGAATGAACCGTCGTCATCTTTCATTCGCGCAAGCGCCTCAAAGCCTCTGAGGTTATGGTTGATGTCATACTGCGGCTGGAGATTGAAGAAGATCTTGTCGCTGTTTAAAGCGGCACGGATCTTGCGCTCGATCTCAAGATCTCTTTCAAAACTCAGGACCTCAGGCGTGAATCTTGAGATCCTGCTGCCGCTGCCGGCCTTCTTTACTTCGTGCAGGGCTGCGTCTGAAAAAAGATAGATATTCTCAATAACGTCACTGTCTTCGGGGAAGAAGGAGTAACCGAAGCATGCTGTCAGATAGTAGTCGCAGTCATCGATCGTGATCTTCTTTTCGAGCACTTCGCGGTATGCGTTGATAGTATTCTCGATCTCTTTAACAGAAGGATATTCGCTGATCACGATCATGAACTCGTCGCCTGAATTTCTTGCAACGAAATCGACTGTCTCAGTGCTGAGGGAGTTAGCGAGGTCCTTCCATCTTCTTGCAACTTCCCTAAGGACCTGGTCGCCCGTATCGTGACCCATTGTATCGTTGATGCTCTTGAAGTCGTTCAGGTCGACTGAGACGAGAACGAAAGGCTCGCCACGTCTCTGGAGATCGGTAAGGAGCTCGTTGCATGCGAAGCGGTTAGGAAGTCCCGTGATCCTGTCAGTAACGGCCTGCTCACGGATGCTCTGCTGGTAATTCAAGACCTTCTTGTAATTGAAATGGATTATGGAGATCGCTCCAATAATAAGTACGCTGGAGAATAAACCCGGAAGTGAGTTCAGGTTTCCGCGCACGAAGATGTTGAAGATCATTAAAGGGGACTGCAGGATGATCGCAGCCATCGATACTATGTAGCCGACTCTGCGGAACAGCATGACGAGGCAGATTATGCAGATGTATCCGAGCATTGAGAAAACACCGGTGAAGGAATTATATTTGATCATCTGGTCGCCGATTGCCATAGAGCCCTGCATCACCGACGTTCTCGTCGTAAGGACTGATGTTATGGTATAAAGCAGCACAAGAAGAATGAAAGCGCTCTTCGGCGCCTCTTTGTTAAGAGAGAGGTTTTTCAGAGTCTTATCGATATTGCTGTTTCTTTTTACCATCAGAACTTCACCCTGAGACGAGATTACAAGATATTAACGTCATTATATCAGTGCGAAAAATATATAACTTGCACGAAAGTGTTACCTGCGTGTCTAAAATGATGAAACTCTGTAAATTATTAGTGAACGTTACTGCCAGGATTTCCTGTATTCCCTTGGTGATTTCTCGAAAAATTTCCGGAAGGTCTCAGACATGTAGCTGACTCCTCCAAAGCCCGTCCTGGCAGCGATCTCAGACATGGACATATTCCCCGAACGCAGTAATTCAGCCACTTTGCGGCTTCTGAAGTGCATCAGGTAATTGATCGGCGATTCGCCGACATACTGGTGGAAAAGCGTGTTGCACAAGGACTTGCTGACGTTGCCGCTTGCCGCGATGTCGCCCAGAGTGATCTGTTCCTGATAATTATTGGAGATGAAATGCATCATCGTCTTGAACGGCTGCATCCTAGGGTCTGACACGGTCTCTTCCTTTGTCGCGCCCAGATATTCGGCCTGCTTTCTGATGATGTCCCATATCTGATAGAACTGCATCGTGATCGCAAACGGATCGTGCCTTATTTTGGGAAGGTCATATACAAGTCCTCTTATCTGTTCCGTATATTCATTTATATAGCGGAATCTCAAATAAGGGATATCGGGATTATCAGTTATGGGCTTTATTGCCTGCATCTCGACTGCAACCGAGTTTGCAAGAATGCGCGGATTGATTATCGCGATGATATATTTTGCAACCTCACCCACGCACAGGTTGTAGTGGATCTGGTTGGAGTTTACGACTATCGTATCGCCGGCGTTTAGCAGCAATTCCCTGCCGTTTATGTAGTAGGCGACCTTGCCTTCCTTAACGGTCATGATCTCAATGTCTTCGTGGTAGTGCGGCACGCCTTCCCATGTGACTTTGGGCGCGATCCAGCCGTCGTAGATATACGAAGGAAAGTTCGGATCGTCGTAGTTTATTATCTCTGAGCCGTCATCACGCTTTACGATGAGACCCATCACTTCTTTTTTCATAACAATATATCTCCAAAACTACGAAAACTATAACAATATTCCATTTGCGTGGAAGATAGCTATAATAACATGCCACTTATGCACTGTTTTTGCATGCCTACTCACAATATACTTGCAATCAAACAAAAAAGGAAGAGGAAATTTCATATGAGCAACGAAGCAGTAATAATGACTAACGTATGCAAAGACTTCAAGGTGCTCAACCGCCATGAAGGCCTTAAGGGAAGCATAAGGGACTTGTTTTCGAGAGACTACAAAACTGTCTCCGCGGTAAAGGACGTAACGCTTACGGTTAACAGGGGAGAGATCATCGGATACTTAGGTCCTAACGGCGCAGGCAAGTCCACCACGATCAAGATGATGACTGGCGTTCTTGAGCCGACATCAGGCGAGATACTCGTCAACGGTAAAGTCCCTTATAAGAACAGGACGGAAAACTGCGAGAACATCGGCGTTGTTTTCGGACAGCGAAGCCAGCTCTGGTGGTCGCTCCCGCTGATCGAATCATTTAAGCTCCTTCGCGATCTCTACATGGTTCCGCAGAAGGAATACGAGGAAATGATCGAGCTTTACCGCTCTCTCGTCGACATCGAGCCGATCCTGCACAAGCCCGTAAGACAAATGTCTCTGGGCCAGAGGACATTAAGCGACATTCTCGCTGCGTTCCTGCATAATCCGGCGATCGTATTTCTCGATGAGCCCACGATCGGTCTCGACGTCTCAATGAAGGCAAAGATCAGGGAACTCATTCTCGGTCTTAATAAAGAGAAAAATACAACCGTAATCCTCACCACCCACGACATGGGCGACGTCGATGCGCTTTGCAAGAGGATCGTCATCATCGACAAGGGTACGAAGATCTACGACAACGACATCGATCACCTGAAGAACTATTTCGGTTCTTACAGGACCTTGAAGCTCAAGCTCGCTGACGGTTCATGGGAAGAATACCTGATCGACGAGAAGACCACGGATGTCATGGACGTCATCTTGGAAAAGCAGAAGGAAAAGAAGATAAAGGACGTTAAGATCCTTGAGATCTCCACAGAGGAAGTCATCAAGAAGATCTACGAAGGGGGTACAAAATGAATCCCAAAAGGCTGTTATCAATAACAAGGGCCGGGATAATGGAGTCACTGCATTTCAGGCTCGGCATCTTTGTTACTCTTTTCGCGAACCTGATCTACCTGGTTCTCGTTTACTACCTCTGGAAAGCCATCTACGATTCATCAGGCACCGACGTCGTAAACGGCATGACCTTCAACGACACCATGATCTACCTGATCCTCGCGACCGCATTGTTCAACTTTCTGGAAATGTTCGTCGTCTGGGACATGAGCAGATCCATCCAATCGGGCAAGATAGTTCTGGACCTGCTTAAACCGATGAGGTTCCGCAAATACACTTTCTGGTCGTACACGGGCAACCACGTCGTCCAGTTCGTCCTGACCTTCATCCCGACATTCATCGTCGTCATGATCGTCACCAAGGGCGCAATACCTATGGGTCTTAACCTGGTATGGTTCCTGATCGCAACGGTTTTCGCGCTCATCATTAACTACAATATCGAGATGCTGGTCGCTCCGATATGTCTTTTCACAGAATCAACGTGGGGCATCAACATCGTAAAGGAAACGATCGTATTGCTGTTGTCAGGCGCTTCGATCCCTCTGGCTTTCTTCCCTGAGAAGGCGAGGCTCATCGTATCGTATCTGCCTTTCAGAGCAGTCTACGACATACCGCTCTCGATCCTGCTCGGCAAGAACGGATCTGACAGCTGGCAGGGCCTGCTGCAGCTTTTCGGACTGCAGCTCATATGGCTCGTCGTGCTTACGGTCGCGGGAAACATATTCTGGAATTGTGCGGTGAAGAAAGTCACCGTGAATGGAGGCTGACATGCGCAAAAGAGGACTGAGATTTTACGCGGGAATGTACCGCAAGATTCTCGTTCAGGACCTGAAGAGCAAGATGAGCTACCGTGCGGATTTCGTCATCTCGACGTTCGGCATGATAATGACGAATCTGTCAGGCTTTGTCACCTTCATGATCCTGTTCCACAACTTCCCGACGATCAATGGCTGGGACTACCACCACATGCTGTTCCTGTACGGTTTTTCGCTGGTCGCGCTGACACCAGTCCAGTGCTTCTTCGACAACAACTGGAACCTGCGTTTCATGGTCCAGAGCGGCGATTTCATCAAGTACTGCTTCAGGCCGGTCAACGTGTTCTTCTACTTTATCTCTGAAGTGTTTGACGTCAAAGGCCTGGGCCAGCTCGCTTTCGGTATCGGCACGATCATTTATGCATGGATCAAGCTCGGCATCCCGGTAACGCCTCTCATCATCCTGAAGCTTATCGTGTTCCTGCTGACCGCGTCCCTGTTCATGATCGCACTGATGAACTTTGCCGCCGCAACATGCTTCTGGATCAAGGGCTCCGGCTACGTAATGGTAATCATGTTCCGCTTCAAGGACTTCGCGAAATACCCGTCGTCGATCTTTGAAGGGATCTTCAAGATCATCTTTACGTTCATCATCCCGATCGCGTTCATCGCCTTCTATCCGAGCCTCGTCATCCTGACTCCGGACAATGTCCCGCTGCTGTCATGGATCTCGCCCCTCTACGGCCTGATCTTCGTATTTCTGAGCTACAAGTTCTGGATGCTGGGCGTTCGCAAATACGACTTTACGGGTTCATAATTTTTTAGGAGATCGCACACTGTTTTTTCGGAGGTATCGAAAATGAATGACTTAGTAATGATAATCAAAACTGCAGTTGTCCCTAACTTCATCAACATTAGGACATCAATAAAGACTTACGACAGAGATGCAATCATCTGCGGCGCGCCCTGCTGGCGCTGGGTATATCACGCGCTCCATTCTGCAGACAAATGGTTCATCAATCCAAATGTTTATGAAGAGCCCTCCTTCCACGAAGAAGGCATGGACAACCCTGACAATCCGACATCTGTCGTGCTCTCTGACGAGCAGCTTCTTGAGTATCTCGATCACGTCGAGAAGAAGACCTTGTCTTACCTCGATTCGCTCACAGATGACATGCTCTATGAGCATCCCGAGAACTGCCGCTTCACGCGCATGGAACTCGTTTTGCGCCAGTTCCGCCACCTGCCTTTCCACACGGGAATGTTAAACGGCCAGACAGCTTTGAGTACAGGCTCTTTCCCGGTCTGGGTATCTGATGCGGACAAATTCATCGACGACGGCATCTTCTTCGGCCGCTACCGCGAAGGCCAGACCAAGATCTGATCCCTCCGGATTTCTGAACACCCTCTTTAATGGAAATTTACCTACTAAAATGCGGTTTTTCGATTTTAGTAGGTAAGGGAGAGGGGGTATATAGCCCCTAATTTGTCCGTTTTGAGCTCGAAAAGCGGTTCTTTGGACTGTTGTCTTGGTTTCTCCGTGCCCGAAAAGGCCTTTCGGGCTCTAAAAAGCGTTTTTCAAGTGGATATGGGAATAGAAATTACCTACTAAATTTCGATTTTTCGAGTTTAGTAGGTAAATTTTTGATTTTAAAAATTCGTATACCCCCTGGGGGTATATAGTCAGGTGCATGTTGAAAGAGTTTAAATCAGCCGGGCACCCTCGAAAACCCTCCCCCTTTGACAAACCGCTTCCCCTGCGCTAAAATGACACCAAGTCATTTTTATAAAGGCGCAGAACAAGATGCAGCGCAAGGCGGAGGAAACACATGCCCAAAGTCAGCGAAGAATACTACAAGAACAAGCGCAAAGAGATAGTCGATGCGGCATACCGCGTGTGCACCAGAAAGCCGATCTCATCTGTTGAGATGAAGGACATCATAGAGGAGACAGGCTTTTCGCACGGGGTCGTATACAGGTATTACAAGGACCTTGATGAAGTCTTGAAAGACCTCGTAATCACGATCAATGAGAACAATAAGATCGACGATAAACTCGATGCGATATTGAGCAGGGCGAATACGGACAAATGGGAGAAGACCATTTACGAGATCTGTGCAATGCAGGCTGACTACATGAAGGAAGTCGGAACGGATCTTCTTAAGGTATCGATCTACAGCGACATGCTCGCGATGACTGATCCTGAAAGAGCGATGAGCATCGCGCAAAGGCTCGGAAAAGATGAGCAGAGCCCGCTGCTTTACGCGACCGCGGCAACCGAGAAATTCCTCAAAGAGATCGTAAAGAAGAACAAGTTAAAACCAAAGACTTCAATCGATGAGATCATTCAGTTCATGATCGTAAATTACCACGGCATCCAGACAGGATACGTGCTCTCGGAATGCTTTAAGGTTCCGCATATTGAAGGCAAGTACAAGCCTGAAGACATGTTCAAAAATCTCGCAAAGTCAGTGATACTCATGATGGGCGGAAAAGCATAAGACATGGTATATCACGCATACGGGAATAAGGAAAAAAGTGCTGTTATCTTCCTTCACGGAATGCTCACGCCGTATCAGATATGGAACAGGGCGATGCAGGTATATTCAGAAGGTCACTACGTGATAGTGCCGGAGCTTGACGGACACACGGAAGAAGAGATAAGCACGTTTATAAGTGTTGAGGATGAAGCAAAGAAACTGGAAGATTATATAAGGAGTGAACTTGACGGGGAAGTATATCTTCTGGCGGGACTTTCGATGGGCGGAAGGATCGCATCAGAACTTGCGAAAAGCACTGCAATAAAGATTGAAAATCTCGTTATAGACGGAGCGCCGCTCATGAAGATAAACGGCCTTTTCAAAGGCATAATGAAGAACAATTACAAGAGCATCTTAAGCAAGTCAAAAGAGCGCGATCCTAAAGTCAAAGCATCCTTCGAAAAAAGTTTTCTTCCCGGAGAATACTGGGAGGATTTTTTAAAGATCGCTGACAACATGAATACTCAGACAGTAGATAACATTATCGATTCTGTCTTCACTCCGTTTGAATTCGTAAAGTATCCGGAAGACTTGAGAATACTCTTCATGCACGGGACAAAAGGCAATGAAGCAGTCTCCAAAAAAGGCGCGCTTAAGATGAAATCGCTAAATCCCGAAATGGATGTCAGGTGCTTTGACGGCCTTGCGCATGCGGAACTTGCGTGCTTTAAGCCTGAACAATGGATAAGGGAATTAAGGGAGTTCGCAAAGTGATCGATTACATCAGAGAAAACCTCAGTTACTATCCGATCTACTTCAGGCTTCTTTTCAAAACGAAGAAGGAATTTACGCCTGAACGCGTGGATTACGGGACAGATAAAGAACAGTATTTTCTGTACTATGAGCCGAAGGAAAGAGTGAGTGACAAGATAGTCATATGGATTCACGGCGGCGGCTGGAATGCGGGAAATCCCAAGTTCTTTGACTACGTCGGACAGTATATGGCAAGGGCAGGATACCGCTTCGTCTCAATAGGTTACAGACTGTCGCCGAAGAATAAATATCCGGCGCAGATTATAGATGTCTGCAACGCTTACAATGCGGCAATTAAATATCTGAATGACAAAGGGATCGACACATCGAAAGTGATCGTATCCGGACCTTCTGCGGGCGCGCATCTTTCATCGATTCTCTGCTACAGCAAAAAGGTTCAGGACGAGTACAAAGCAGATGTCTCAAACGTCATCGGATATATAGGTGTCGGAGGTCCGTACAGCTTCAGGAAGAGCCAGTCGATGACGCTCAAGATGCTGTTGGGAATGCTCTTTGCAAAGGGTTATGACCGCACGGAAGCAGAGCCCTGGTCGCTCATGACAAAGAATCACATTCCGATGCTGCTTATCCAGAGCAGGCACGACGGTCTTGTTGAATTTGAGTGTGCGGAAGATCTTGCCTGCAAGGCGGAGATGGTCGGCAACAGCTGTGAGATCTATGAGGTCGAAGATAAGAGAAATACGCATTCGTGGTATACGGCGGGTTATTTTCTTTTCGACCGCAAGGAGAGCAAAACGCTCGATAAGTATATGACATGGATCGAAAATGCCTGAGATAAAGTAAAGGTTTTGTCTAAGAAAATTAACAATGAGTAAATACCTGTAAAATCTCCGTGATGTAAGATGAAAAATATCCTGCAGAACAGGGGAACAGACATGATCTCATTTCTTGTTGCATTGCTCGTGCTACTCATAGGCTTTTTTACCTATGGAAAAGTGGTCGAAAAGATCTTCGGACCGGATGACCGCAAGACTCCCGCCATTGAGATTAATGACGGCGTTGACTGCATGCCGGTGAAGACATGGAAAGCACTTCTTATCCAGCTTCTGAATATTGCGGGAACGGGACCTATCTTCGGCGCGCTGATGGGCGCATGCTTCGGACCTGTCGTATTCTTATGGATCGTATTTGGTTCTATCCTGGGAGGCGCAGTTCATGACTACATGAGCGGCATGATCTCCGAGCGTCACGGCGGCGCATCTATCGCCGAACTTTCCGGAATCTATCTCGGAAAACCCGCACTATATTTAATGAGAGTATTCTCGATCCTGCTGCTCCTTTTGACCGGAACGGTCTTCGTAAATTCTCCTGCTTCGCTCATAGCAAGACTCACGCCCGCTTCACTTGGCGAGACATTCTGGATAATCGTTATCCTCATCTACTATATCGCGGCAACGCTCCTTCCGATCGACAAGGTGATCGGCAAGCTCTATCCCATATTCGGAGTCATCCTGATCGTTATGGCCGTAAGCATTGCGGGCGCGATGATATTCCTTCCGCAGTACAAGATCCCTGAGATCTCTTTGGAAAATCTCCATCCCGATAATCTTCCTATATGGCCGTTCATGTTCATCACGGTCGCATGCGGAGCGATTTCAGGATTCCACGCAACGCAGTCGCCCATGATGGCCAAGTGCATCAAGTCCGAAAAGAACGGCAGGACCGTCTTTTACGGCGCCATGATAATCGAATCGGTCATCGCTCTTGTATGGGCTGCAGCAGGTGTTGCTTTCTATGGCGGAACACAGATGCTGGGTGATGCTTTGTCAAACATCGGACAGTCCGGAACAGTATATGAGATCAGCCAGACAATGCTCGGATCTGTAGGAGGAGTACTTGCGATAATCGGCGTAGTCGTATGCCCGATCACATCAGGTGACACCGCATTCAGAAGCGCAAGACTCATACTTGCCGAATGGACAAAGCTCGATCAGAAGAAGATCCGCAACAGACTCCTTATCACAATACCTCTCCTGGCTGTCGGCGCAGTTCTCACTCAGCTCGATTTCAATGTCCTCTGGAGATACTTCTCGTGGAGCAACCAGACGCTCGCCATGATCTCGCTCTGGGTTGCGACCGCATATCTCCTCCGCAACGGCAAGCACAAAGCTTCAAGCATTATCACGGCGATTCCCGCAACCTTCATGAG
>Ga0310695_10012710_pt1 | contig 11717 bp, 9 predicted proteins | sample RumenRJG_04DNA_FD_203882 | JGI IMG/M metagenome (GOLD analysis project Ga0310695, IMG submission 203882) | Bovine rumen microbial communities from Lethbridge, Alberta, Canada - RJG_04 (v2) (version 2) | ecosystem: Host-associated > Mammals > Digestive system > Stomach > Rumen | place: Canada... | reverse complement strand
CTGTACGTCAATGTCAGCGCGTCCAGTCCGTTAGCCACACCCACACAGTAGCGAGTGCCAATGTATTCGGCATAGTGCTCCTCGAAGGCAGCATTCGCCTCGCCCTGCAGGTACCAGCCCGAGCTGATAACCCCTTGGACGGCCTGCTGTATCTCGTCAGCATACTTATCAGTAATGCCTTTTAAGTCCAAAAACTTTATCATATTCTCTTGACGGGTTGCAAAGATACGACTTTTTTCCCTAATACGGCATATTATATCTTTATTTTTACCCAATATTTCATGCCGGTATTGCTGTGCTTGCGCTCGAATTTGTATTCGGGGCGCTGTAGGTAGCTGCCTATCTTGATGAACGAGCCTTCGTCTTCCTGATAGTTGCGGAAGTGCTGCTTAATCAGTGCCGAGAGGTCTTTCAGCGACATCCATATACCATTTTCACCGGGGCGCGGCTTCTGGATGAGGCTCATCAGCATCTCGCCCAGTCCGTTCAGTCGCTGGTACTGCAGGTTGTGCTCCATCAGCTGGCGCTCCTCGTCCTTGTCCAGCCAGTAGCGCTCGCCCTTTCGTATCTCGTGCTTCAGCTGGGCATAGAGCTGGTCGTACTGGACGGGTGTCTCGAAATCGATGTCGCCGTCGATGCTGACGCAGATGAAACGGCGTGAGCCTGTGGGGTCGACCAGCGGGTTCTGCTCGTTGGTCGTGCCGATGAACGAGGCATAGCGGCGGTTGGCGGTATAGGCCTTTCCGTAGGGCGGACGATATTTCAGGTCGGCTGTCGATACGAGGTATTTCAGCACGATCTGCTGGCGTTGTGTGATTTTGTCGAACTCGTCGAGGTTGATGAGCGCAAACGAGGTCAGACCCAGGTTCAGGTCCTGCTCGTTCTTGAAGTTGATGCGGTCGTTGTAGTATTCCCGCATGTCGCGAGGCAGCAGGATGCGACAGAACGAACTCTTGCCACACCCCTGACGACCTATCAGCAAGGGTACGAGGGCATTGCCTGTCAGCTGGCCCTTGCCTTGCCACATTGCCACCATGGAGCGCATCCAGACGTGAAACAGGTGGGACCAGGCTTCATACTCCGTCGGCACTCGTTGCGCCAAGGCGGTCACGCGGTCGTGTCCGTCCCATGGTGGCAGGTTCTCCAGAAATTCGTTCATGGGGTCGTAGTGCTCGATGTCGTCTGAGTTGACATAGCGGCGTATATCCTTGTCCCAGCAGCGTATGCCCTGCTCCAAAGCCCTCATGGTGATGGAGTTGCGGGCCTCTTCCGTCAAGTCTTGGAACGAGAACCCGATGCCCGTCCTGAACCGGTATTCTGCCACGCCTCGCATCACGTTCTTGCGCAACTCGTAGTTCGACTGCAGGAAGATGTTCACACGCATAATCATCAGCGTCTCGGGTGGTATGTTCTTCGTGCGTTGGATGCCTTTTTTCTTCATGTACTGCGTCATGTGCATGTCGCTGTAGGTGTTCTCGAACACTTTCTTCACCAGGTCCTGCTCCTCCCAGAACCGTGAGTGCATCATGGCTTGGCGCATGGCTACACCCATCGGCAGGCCCGTTTCCACGCAGTATTGTGCCAGACGGCTCATTGTGGCATGCCGGCGCTCCTCATCGTCTGCGATGCTGACCGTGTCGTCGTAGGCTTTCGAAAGGTTATACTCGAACGCGATGTGCATGTTGCGATAGCGCTCGTACCCCTTTTCGCCGTCCGTCATCTCCAGTGACGTCGTATTGCGCAAGGTCGTCTGGCTGGGCTTTTCGGGACGGGCGTAGATGCACGTGGCTGTTGGGTTGTACACGATTCCCGGGTCACTGCTCATGTGGCAGACACGGGCGGTGAGCGGTTCCAGTTTCTCGACGGTGACTCCTAACTGTCCGTTGTATATCAGCCGTGCCCGTTCGTACAGGTTCTCGTGGAAGTCCTGAATCTGCTGGTTGTCCGTAGGCAGTCCGCCTCCCTCGTCTGGGAACAATTCGCCACGGCAGACAATCTTCACCGACAGCCCCTCGGCTCCGACAAAGGTCATCAGCGTCTGGGGCATCTCGGCCGCTCCGCGTCTGACGGCCTCCGCCTCGTCGCGACTTGTCAGGTTGTTGACTTCCAGCAACACCAGACCCGTATAGGCTTTCGTCACCCGTTCGCGGTTTCTGTTGGATTGCTCCAGGGCAAAGCAGATGCGAGGCAACGCCCTCACGATTTCGGAGTCGACATCCAGATTGCCATACCTGTCGGTGCTTGTTCCGACAAACAACGGGTAGAATTTCCTGAACTTATCGACTGTCTCATGATATTTTCCTGTACGGATGTAGTCAGCCAATTCCTGTAATGTAATCAGCCTTAGACCTTCTATCTGCTTGTAAATCTTGATGATCGTGATTTTGCTCATTCTCTTTGAATTAGTGCTTTTAGTTTCTTTAAGTGCAAAGATACGAAAAAGTTTTCATTCTGCCAAATTTTCCTTAAAAAATAGTCTAACTCTTCACTTTTTATATTAACATTCTTAAAACCAGACTCTTAAAGAGTGAATAGTTGGCTTCAAACTATTCACTTACCCTTCACTTTTCGTATTTTCCTTTACATCCATCTTTGCTAAATTTCTGCCTCCTTAAAACTTTTCCAAATTTGTTCCCGCTTCATTTCCGACAAGGTAACAGCCTGTTCCCTCGCTTGGAACTAGTCGTTCCCCCGTATGGAACTATATGTTTCCACCTATGGGAACCACTCGTGGAACCCGTCTTTTTGAAGTGAAGAGACGGTGAATAGATAAGAGTACTCTATGCACTACTTAATCCATTGATATTACGCATGTTAAATAGAATAGTGAAGAGTTAACCATTTTTTTTGGCTATTTTTATTATCTTTCTACTTGGTTTTCTCATTTTTTTTAACTACCTTTGCATGTAGATACATAAATAGCAATCAAAATGGATAGTAAATCAACATTCACCACAGAGGAACAGGAATTCCGCAAAATGGCTGACAACTACTTGAAGTGTTTCATCGACCGTTGCCCGCAGCACGAGCAGTGTCTGCGTTGGCAGGTAGGCCGCTATGCCAATCGTGAGCGCCCGACGCTGACGATGGTCAATCCGTTGAATCCCAAGATGGGCGCCGGTCAGTGTGAGATGTATCGCGAGCGCCGTGTCGTCATGATGAAGCGCGGCTTTACGCAGATATTTCACGAGATGCCCGGCTATATGGAGCGCAGCGTCCGCTTCCAGTTGATTCACCGCCTGGGGCGTAAGAAGTACTACGAGATGCGCAAGGGCGAGCGCCTCATCGACCCCGAAGCCCAGCAGGTCATTGCCAGCATCTGTCGCAGCAACGGTTGGAACGGCCCCATCGTCTACGACGGTGAGGTGGAGAAAATGTGGTGGTAGCTGCAATAAATATAGATCAGTCAGCTGTGTTAAGAGACTCGTATCCTTTCAGTTTTTCTTCCCAAGAATAATGGCTTATGACTAGTTTGCGTCCGTTTATTCTCAGTTTAGTGCGTAGACTTGGATTGCTGATTAAAGACAAACAAGCTTCGGCAAAATCCTCGTTGCTATCACGTATAAAACAATTTTCTTCATCTTGTAATTCGGGAATAGCGGTGGCTATTAATGAAGTAATAACAACCGGAATTGCATTTGCCATTGCAACAAGTACCTTATTCTGGATACCTGCAGCTATCTGTATGGGTGCAACAGCTACGCATGAGTCTTCAACGAATTTGTTGATGTCTTCAACGAATCCTGTTACGAAGATATTGTGACCGTTATGCAATTTGAGTATGCTTTTAGGTGGATGAGCCCCTACGATGTAAAATCTCACATGGGGGGTCTTTGATAGTATTAAGGGAAATATATCATTGACAAAATGGATAACGGCATCTTGATTCTGAAGTGACTGCATATGCCCGATAAAGCATATTTTCTGTGTGTCAATATGTCCATTTATTTCCGTCGCATATTCTACACCGTTGGTGTGAAGTTCCAATGACGGTGTCTTTTTGCCGTTTCTGCTGCTGTCCAAAAAGTCTATGTCAGACTGAGAAACAAGAACGACTTTGGGGTAGCGCTTGATGGCAAATTGTTCGTATTTGGCTATCAGGTGCTTTTCTATTCTGTATATATTCCGAAGAAGTTGATTTCCTTTCGCTCTTGTGGCTAAGGCATAGGTTTTAGACAGGGCATCTGTCATTTCGATAATTGACTTCTTCTGTAGTTTAGCGTTTTCCAGAAATGGCACCATGCGCAGAAGATGGGAAATAAATAAATCGGGTTTCTCAGTCTTGATGACATGCTTGAACAGTCTGTTAAATGCCAATGAATAGTAATAGCCACACTGTATAGGTCTCCCTGTAAGAAAGAAGAGAGCAGAGTAGAACATAGAAGTTATCTTGCTGCGCCTGATGGTGTAAATCTTGTCGTAGATGCTTTTGGCAGCTTCCAAATCAGGAGCCTCTTCCGTATATGAAACCAACACTATCTGGTGGCCTTTGGCCTTTAGATAGCGCGCAATATAATTAATTCTTAATAAGTCGCCACCGCATTCGGGCATGGGAAAACGGGGAGTGAGTATGCATATTCTCATATTATGTTAACGCTTTAAGCGTTGTTTTTATTGCATATATGCGCTCTAATTATGAGACTGTTTTATATCTGATTTTCCGAATCCAGTCAATACCCGTCAGCCGTAATAGTTTTTTTGTTGTTTGAGTGAAAACTAAAAAAGCATAAAAGACGTGCGCTTGTAACCATGAACCTCCGTTTTTTTGGATGATAAAAAGATATTCCTTACGCTTCTTGAATATACTCTCGTTGGTGGCTCCGCCAAGTTTAAAGATAGCAACAGGTTGGTTAATATGTTTGAAAACGGCACCTTCTCGGGTTGCTCTCATCAGGAAATCGAGGTCCATGGCATAACGAATGGATGTGTCATAGGTTCCGATTCTCTTATAGAGGTTGTTTTTGATAAAAGCACCTTGGTGAGCTGGACGTCTGAAGAATGGCATTACAGGAAAATCTGTGGAAGGATACAATATGCGTTTGTCGCCAGTATGGGCGTCCCAAAGTATCAAGTTGCAGCAGAAAATGTCAGTTTCTTCGTCATAGCCTTCGGCAACCTTGGCAAGAGCATTAGGTAGTAGCTTGTCGTCAGAATTTATAAACACAATAAGGTCTCCAGTAGAATGACTGATGCCCTTGTTGAAAGCATCGCTGATTCCGTTGTCTTTTTCTGAGATGAAGAAATCAATGGTGGTGGCATATTTTTGGATGATGTCTTTCGTTCCGTCGTTGGAACCACCGTCTATCACAATGTATTCTTTATTTTCATAGTCCTGAGTGATGACACTTGCAATAGTATCTTCAATGGTGTTCTTGCTATTATAGGATATGGTGATGACAGAAATCTTAGGATATGTTTTCATATAGGTTCCGATGTTAGTACTTGTTGAAAAAGACGTTCAGCCAGAAAAGCAGTTGTGTAGTTCTGTCGGCACAACGCAAATCATGGTTTCTGATAATGTCAATTCGTTTCCAGAAATTTTTTTTCCCTTCCAGGAAAAGACGTAGGAGAGCAACGTTTTTGGGGGACATCACAGATAAATATCCTTCAGCCAGTTCTTGGGCTTGTGTGAATCTTTCGTTACTCTGTGTAGAGAATCGTTTAAAGCGTTGAGCCCATTCGTAGACGAAACCTTGTCCTTGTCCTACGGCGTTGTTTCCATGCTGACGATAAAGGATATGCGGTTGGGGGTCGAACACGATATAGGCATCTGCAGCCAAGGCTATGGAATATATCCAAAGGTCATGCATGGGCATCTGTTTGGGCACGAAGTTTCCGACAGTTGTTCGTAGTGCATTGTTCATAATCATGGTACATCCGCCTATGAATTTGTATATCAGCATCTCTCCGAAAGTCAAGTATGGATGAATAACTACGCTGGGGATGGAATGCAGGCTGGCATCTGTCAGCTGGGTCTGCGAAAAGTACAGCGCGGGTTTGTCTTCATGTGCTTTCAGTCTTTCTATGCCTGTGGAAAGTTTGTCATCAAGCCACACGTCGTCTTGGTCAGCAAAGGCGTAATAGTCGCTTTGAGGAGCATGTTGCAGCAAGTGAAGGAAACTTCTCTCTGGTCCAAGATTCTCACCTGTATAGAATGTCAATGCACCTTTTTCTTGGTATTGTCTTAGAATAGCCTGTGTCTGGTCTGTGGAACCGTCATCCCGTACGATGATATTAACATGAGCATCCTTTTGGTTGAGGATGCTTTCTATCTGCTCTGTAAGATACCTATCACCATTGTAGGTAGACATAAGCACAGTTATTTTGTTCCTTTGCGAGTCTGAAGTCATTTGGGATGTTAATGTTTAAGTAGTATTCGTTTTACTAAATTTTTAATTTGCATAAGCGCATATTTACCGAAAACGCTTGGGAAAGTTTCTTTACCATATATAATGTGGGCAGCCCATCGTTGTAATGTGCACCATTGTCCGTTAGAAACTCCGCCAAACTGAACATTTGTCATGATTGTGTCGATTTTCATGAACAGGTTCTCGGGTATTGCCAGAAAGAATAACAGGTCGCTTACAATATAAGGATGCGTTACGATGTAATATCCATAAGTTTCATGCAAGTTGCGTCTGTATATGGAATTCTGATGGTGGATAACTCCTTTGCTCCTGTCGCAAGGGCGTGTTTCTGTTTTCCCGTTTTCGTAGGTGAGCACGTAGTCACTATATAGAAAAGAGATGTGATGGGGGATTTCGTTAGAAAAAACATCTGTTATGATATGGCTGTTGCGTAAAACATCTCCGGCGTTTAAGCATAGAATCCATTCGCCGGTAGCTCGTCTGATGCCTTTGTTTAATGCGTCATAAATACCATCGTCAGGTTCGCTGATGATGTACTCGATGCGATCTTTGTATTTGTCTAAGATTTGCGGAGTGCGATCAGTGCTTCCACCATCCACGATGATGTATTCAATTGTACTGTATGTTTGAATAAGTACACTCTTAATTGTGCGCTCTAAATCAGAAGCACAATTATAGCAGATTGTGATGATAGATAGCTTGTTTTCTATTTTTTCCATATGCCAGTTGCCTTCCCGTTAAGTATTTTATAGAACTGTATTCTGTTAACAATCCAACTTGGTGCGATGCAAAGGCACATAACAGCCAAGAAGTAATTGATATCATGTGTCATGCGACTTGCCAGCCATGCCAGTGGTATAAAGGCGATGACAGTTACCGTCATGTACATTTGAAGTCGGAGAGCACCAATCCCGTTTAAAAAGTAAGAATATCGGCTGCTTGCAATAATAATAAAAGTGTAGAAGGCCACCATAAGGGTTATTCCAAAAGGCACCTCACATTTATTGCCAATCCATAAATTGTAAATCAGTGGCGAGATTGCCACCATCAAAACAATGCATAGTCCTAGTATCATGACTACAAGACTCATTCGCTTGTCAACCATCCGAATCCATGGTATGTCGTTTCGCTCGAAAGCATCTGTAGTGGCGTTCCAAAACGGCATACAAATGACAGTGAACGCGGCTAAGACGATGCTAAAGTATCTGGTTGCAATTTGATAAGGTGTAACGATTTCTGGTGAAAAAAGATTGGAGATGAGAATATTGGCAGTCATCATTTGTATGACACCGGCAATCTGCAGCCAGAAAAAACGTACTCCAAGACTACCTAAAGACAGTGCAGAACGTAAGTTGATGAGAGAGAGGGAAGGACGTAGTGCGGGAAAAACCTTATAGAAGGTAATGGGGTAGGCGATAATATAAATAAGCAAGGGGACAGCTGTATTTGCTATGACCACATTGAGGAATGTGGCTTGCCCCATTTTAAGCAATATCCAAGTAGCTATTAAAGACAAACCTTGCCCTGTTACGATTATCAGATTGCTGACAGCAGGAATTTGCATACCCATGTAGACATTACCGATTATCTTGAAGTTGAATGTCATGCACACAAAAATGACAGCGGCTTGCAAGGCATTTCTTAGGGCAGGGATGCGTTCTGGGTCAACATTAAAGAGTGCATAGACATCAGTTACTTGAATGAGAATCAATAGCAGTATGGCAAGTGGCACAATGATACAAGTCAACATAGCCATGCAGGACGAAATCATTTTACGGGCTTCTTCCGTGTGTTGATGAGCCATGCTGATTGACAATTTGTTTCTCAAACCATTTCCTAAACCAATGTCCATCTGGTCAATCCAGACAAGAAGGCTACTGATGGTTAGCCAGACACCATTCTGATAGTTGCCTAAACATACCAAAGTAAGCGGTACCATAACAAACAAGATGATAGTGGCAATGGCTTTTAGCAAGAATGAAAAAGCCACATTCTTGTATATTCTATTGCTTCTTATGTCATTTCCGTTAAACAACTTCATCTGTTTTTACTTTAGTGAGCGGTTTTTGATTGGTGGAAGTGAGTAGGATGACGAAGAAAAAGGTTTCTAAAACGATATGGAACTGCTGTAGCAGGTTTTCATTATAGAACTGTATGATAATCACTTCTACCAAGAAGGTATAGATACATTTATACGTGTAACTGCCATCGTAGAATTTACGGTAGACATAACCGGCACCCCAGCCATAGAGTATGCCGAAAATTGCAACCCCCATACATCCAAAGTCGTTATAAAAAGGCTGCATAATGGTATAAACATTGGTCGGAACGGGGACAAATACAAAATCTTGGAGCCGCTCAATACTCTGAAGATGGATTCCCAAATATCGTAAATATGGAAATACATCGTTGAAAGTGTTAACTCCCCAGCCGTCGGTAATTGTTATTTGAAGTTTCTCAAATGCAACAATGGGAGATGTAACATAGATACCCAGAAAGTCCATGAAATCGACAGATTCTTGATCCTTGGACTCTTTGGACAAATTGAAGAAAAAGAATAATACAATGATGCCTAAGATGGAAAGTCCTATGGAGCGTAACTTGATGGTTCGTTTCTCATACAACACGAATAGCGCACTCAAAATCATGATGAGTATACCACTTTTCTCCATCATGGAGAATTCCAGAAGTAAATTAATAGCAACAATGAGGGCTAAGGTTAGCTTCGATATTTTGGGATAGAGCCATATGCCGGTTAAGAACAAAGAAAAGTTTAGTCCTTGTGTGAGAATAAGGATTCCTGGGGACTCTGTTTTGTAGATAGTGTACAGACGAATGTTGAACAGCATGTCTTCTGTATCAAATTGGCTCACTATTTCATAAATCCGTTTTGCATATAGTATTGTGAAAAGTAAAGCGATGACCAAGAGACCATAGAATAAATACATATTTACATCAATAGTCTGTCCACGATTTACAGGGCGTGGCAAGGTGTCGTCTCTTGTCAACAAGAAAGTGAGAAATGAGGCAGGTAAAAAAGTACCAATCCATAATGCCAGATTAGTGACAAATGATGGTCCGATAGGATTTAATGTACCTTGTAGGGAGTACAACAAGAGTTCACCAGCCCATACGACTATGGTAAGACTCCAAGGAGAAAAGAAGTCACCCGTTTCTAAGGTGAGTGTTCCGTTTTTCCGCTTTTGGGTGTATTCGTAATATATTGCGGTTAATGATAGGCAAATGATGATAGACACCAACAGATAACTAGCATAATGGGCATTCGACTTGTTGGGGACGCTGCTAGGCTGTATGGTGGCGAAAGAAACATAGGGACGCGACTTTAAAGATAATTGTCGGGCATAGTGATTAATGGTCTCGTTATAATGTTTTTTTGCTATGGAGACTTCTCTTTCGTAATATTTTTTTTGTTCTTCTACTTCATTGGTGTTTTTGTGCATGTGAGAGTCCGCAAATCTTGCATAACTTTTCTGTGCTTGTTCGTAGCGTTTTTTTGCGATGTCTAACTCCTTTTGTGCAGTTTTTAAGGCTGCATTTGCAATAAAATGACGTTTGCTGTTAATGACGGCTTGTAATTCTTTTGTAATACTGTCCAGCATTTGTGCAGCAATTAATGCATTGTTGTCTGTAAAACTGATAGTAAGAACCTCATTCTTGCTGCTGTAGTTATAGTTAATGTGCTCTTGAATAACCTCTATCGTGTCTTTTTTATTCAGATATTCTCCATAAGAAAGTCCTTTATGAGGAACTTGCTTATGCGAGATTGTGCGTACAAAATCTTCACTTCTCAAGATTTTGCAGTAAGACTCCATATCGTTAATCCCCTCGTTTCCACTCCCTAAGATGCCTTTGATGGTTGCCTGTATTTGACTAAGACCAATGGCTATATCCATTTCCTTATACTCGTCGGCAATTTTTGTAACGGCGGTATACTCTTTAGGCGTAAAGAGCCACACTATCGAGGCAAGTAGTGTGGCAAAAATAATTGTTAGTATGTAGGGATGCTTTTTCAAGGGTACCTATGTTACATCTAATTTTAAATATTGATAAACAACTGTCGATTACGCCATGCTAATATCCCACAGCGCAGAAGGAAACCTAAAACCATCCATATTAATAAAGTGACAATTTTGGGTCGGCTGCTATGCTTAATAGGAACAGAGGCATTCTGTACAATGGTAAAAGCTGGTGTCCGTTCTTGTACTTTCGCCTTTGCCAATTGTAATTGTTCAACAACTTGTTGGTAAATGTTGTACTTCAACTGTAGGTCGTTTTCTAAATCGTCTAAAACAGATTGTACCGACTGCAAAGCAACACTACTATTTGCGTCTCCGTATGCTGCGTATTTTTGGCGGGCTTTTACGTATTGAAGGTGAGCTTCATCATAAAGTTTCTCCATATATTCCAAATCGACACGAGCTTTGTTTGTACGATAGTCGGTAATAGCATATTGTAAGTGAACTTGTACCGAGTCTGCCATTGTTGCTGCAATGAGCGGGTCTTGGTCTTCTACTACAATTGTGATGACACTGGTCTTCTTGTCAACCGAACAGTCTATTTTGCTGGTGATTGCTCTGGCAATTTCATCTTCTTTTTTTGTTAATTGAAAAGGATTCGGCTTGTGCCCTTTCCCTGTAGTGCTGTCAGTTTTGAATTTTTCAATAAAATTTAAGATGAATGCTTTTGGGTATTCGTAAATAGCAAGTTTTTGGTGCTTTTGCAGATACTCAAAGTAAGTCCATTTCTCATGATCCTTTTGGGAAGTGACCTTTACCGAAAACAAATCTACCAGAAATTTATTGGATTTCATGAGGTCAGGGTATATTTCAGGGTAGAGGGCATCGCCGGTCTGCCCAATTTTCATATTCATGCCGACCATAGAGGCAAGCGATGAGATGCTGCCAGAGAAACCATTTCCAGACTCTTCAGGTGCAAGAATGACCGTCGATTTATATATTTTAGGTGTTCCAAAAGCTAACAGCACGCCAATGACACCGGCCACACCGGCATAGATGCAAATCTTCCGCTTGTCGGCCAGCAGCATCTTGATGATTACCAAACCGTTGATATTGATTATCTTTTCCTTTTCTTCCATATTTTTTTACTTCTTCAACAGGTTAGCAATAGTGGCGAACATGGTACCGAGGGAGGCTGCGGAGGTTCCGACGCTGAGCCATTCTGTCAGGCCCATGCCACGGCGATGACGCTTGGTGGGTACGACTATCTGGCATCCCGGGCGTGGCTTGTGTTTGCGGTCGGCACGGGCTACCATACCATTCATGTAAATAATAATGGTCTGGCTCTTTTTGGCTGTCGAGGTGGTACCAC